>Ga0208161_1002001_pt1 | contig 10522 bp, 7 predicted proteins | sample CB_VirMetaG_3_FD_184538 | JGI IMG/M metagenome (GOLD analysis project Ga0208161, IMG submission 184538) | Freshwater to marine saline gradient viral communities from Chesapeake Bay - CB_1508_1S Viral MetaG (SPAdes) (version 4) | ecosystem: Environmental > Aquatic > Marine > Coastal | place: USA... | reverse complement strand
CGAGCGGGCAGGGAAGACTACTCACTGGTCCTCAAGCCGTCTGTAGGAACCATCCTCGGCGATCAAGGCATGCAGCTCGATCTCTATCAATACTACACACACAAGTTGCGCGTTGACCGCCGAGGAGCCTACTTCCAGATCAAAGTCGAAGGACTCGATGGTCGAGTTCGACTGCACTCAGTAACCAGCGGATCAACACCAGGACAACGACGTGAGGGAGTTCACGGAGGAATTCACTAATGCCAGACAGCACCAAAAACTTCGCTATCGACACAAGCAACGCACCTGTTGGAGCGACTACGGTCACCCGTGCGCAGTTCATCGATATACTCGAGCATCTCAACTACGTCTCAGGGAACATCAGATCCATCGATGAGCTTGCGACTGGTGGATTGCTATCAATCGACGGCACAGGCAATGCCAACGCACGAACACTAGAAGCATCCACAGGTCTTAGCTGGTCAAACGCTACTGGTGCCGCTGGCAATCCGAGCATCAGCATCAGCGATCCTCAGTCAGCTTGGAATGCTTTACACAGCGTTGAGAGCAACACAATCACCAACACCAAGTTAGTCAGTGTCATTGCTTCGGCTGGTTCTTACGCGCTACCAGCACCGCCTAGCAGTCAGGTGGCATGCAAAGTCGTTATCAACAGCAGCAGCGGTGACGTGGTGATTACCTCAGGCGATTTGGCCGACAAAGACGCACTCGGAAACGCAACAACCTCAGTCACCATCCCGTCCAAAAACATGGCGATTTTCTACAGCGACAACTCAGGCAGCTGGTATCTGCAGAACAGCAGCCGACTCCTGATTCAATAACATGGCACTCACGTTCACAGTCAGACCTGGCTACACGTTCTCAAGCGGTGAGAAAGTCACCTACAGCAAGCTCAATTTGCTTGGTTCGCCCAGGGTTGAGGGCAGTGGCACACTCGGTGAATCAGACATTGCTGATGGCAGTGTCTCTACCCAGAAACTGAAATCGCCGATCAACATCAACTCGAAAATTGATGACCACAACATCGCGCTGACCAAACTGGCTGAAGGCACACACGGGCAGGTGCTTTACTACAACACCGACGGAGATCTAACCACGTTGGCTCCAGGCACTGATGGCTACTTCCTGCAAACCAGGGGCGCAGGTGTTGATCCTCAGTGGTCCGCTGCTACAGGAGATGAGAGCATAGCGGTTAGTAGGCTAGTCAGTGGCGGTAACAACAAGCAGCTTACAACCGATAGTTCTGGCGCTGTCCAGTGGGAGGACAAACCCAGTGGAGCCGCACTGTATACGGCATACTTCGACCCACAGACACTCACAACGACTTTGGGATACACGGACAATCTCGCAAGTCCGGTGGCCCCAGCCTCTGCTGGCTGGGTTGAGTTGGACATGACTTCAGCGCTTGCGAGCGTTGGTGTCGGAGGCACGCCCACTGTCGCCATGATCAACATCTACTCGACGAGTAACTACATGAGGCATAAGCGAAACGGATTCGCTGTTTTTGCCACTCATGTAACCAACAGCGCTGACTACAACACACCAGGGAACTACTACCAGATGTGCCGGTTTGGCGGTGGCGAGGATGCCGGTGGCGGGACAGATCATGCTTTCTTTGGCACGACACTACACGTCAGGTGCAGTGCTTCAGACAAAATACTCAGACTCAACTACTCCAGGCACTCACAGTCAGGAAGCCCAACGGACACCGATTTAACGGTAGACCTGATTGGCATCCAATACTCATGACGGTCTTCGACGCCAGCATCAAACCCGACTTCATGCGTCTGACTCACAACAACGAGCAGGCATGGAAATTCGTAGAACTGTTTGCCGACCGAGCTCATCACCTCGATGACATCATTGACGGTGAAGCAGTGCTTACTGATGAGGAGATGATTCAGCGTGAACTGGCATGGATGTTGGCGCTGGGACAAAACCAATTTTACAAAGCCCACAGTGGGTTCCTGATGCCGCTGATTATCATGGGCTGCAATGCTTGGCTAGATGCCAATGCCTGGGAGGACTCCGACGACCCAGTCAAGCAAACCCACGCAGACGTGATCAAATCGCTGTATCACGAGGTGGTCTTTGCTGCCGTCTACATCTGTGGCGGCTGGAACGCATTACGGGAGTTCACCAAGAAACACAGGGAATACCAAACGGACAACTACGATGGGCCTATACGCACCTGATACACCACCGCCACGCGACTACGCACAGGAGAAACGGGACACCCTACAAGCGCAGGTTGATTTAGCGCCTGACCTCTACGCAGCAGAGGCAAGCGCTGACTACGGTCGCCCAGCTTACGCTAAGCTAGACCTGCAGGTTTTGAGGGACACCCTGCTGGGCTCTGAAGGACAGCCAGGGCTTCTCGACCTGTATGAGCGCGATGTCATGCCTCGACTTGGCGCAGCCGATGCAGCCGCTCGAGATGTAGCTCGTGAAGCAGACATCGCAGCCGTTGAGAGATTAGGCCCTAGAGCCACTGAAGCATTCAGAGCGAGCAACCCAGAGCAAGCAGCTTTGATGGACGAGCTAAACCTGCAAGCTATGACCGACCTGCAATCGGGTGCATCATTGCCACCATCGGTTGCTCGAGAACTGGAGCAGTCCGTGCGAGGCGCTCAAGCCGCTCGTGGCTTCGGTTACGGCATGGCTGACATCGGCCAGGAAGCATTGGTCAAAGGACTTCAAGCAGAGCAGTTGCAAAGACGTCGTCAACAGTTTGGTCAGCAAATTGCTGGGCTAAACATGGCAACTACACAAGACCCGTTCCTGGCAATCCTCGGCAGACCTGGAGTGCAAATTAATCAAGCCATGGGTGTTGCTGGTCAGGGGCAATCATTTAACCCAGGCAACGTCTTCAACCCCGAGTCAGCGTATGCTGGTTCGCTATACGCCAACAACTTTAACGCAGCCAATAACGCTGCCATAGCCTCAACCAACGCCAAAGCCGGTGTCATTGCAGGTGGCTTGAGCGCATTGGGTGGCGGTATCGGTTCCTACTACGGATCCAAATCAAGCTAATGCCATACAGTCAGCAATCCTATCAAGGCCAGGGGATAGTTACTCAAAACGTCACGCCACGAGGTGGCGAGATCATCGGCGCAGCGTTAGCCGACGCAGGGCGTAGCATCTCGCAAGGCGTTATGGACTACAAGCGACGCAGCGGGGCCTCCAAAGGCATGCGCATGACGCTCGAGCAGCTTGGCTTGCTAAGCAAGGAGGAAGCCGAAAGCATGGGGTTTGCTGAGCTGCTTGAATACAGCAAGAACACGCCAGCTCTGCTTCAGCAAATGACACAGGAGCAGGAACAAGGCTTCATGCGCGATGCCTTCGCTGCTTCTCAGCCACAGATGGTTGAAGACCAGTTGGTCAACAATCAGATGATTGAGGCAGCCAGAATGCGGCGGGATCAAGCAGAGACTGACTACAACATGTCCCTGCCTCCAGTTGGTTCATTCCCTCAAGAACCTGAGCCCAGCACGTCATTCCTGCAGCAGATAGCCCCACAGCGAGTTGCCCAGGGCGGTAACTACAGAGCAGACAGAATGCCAGCGATGTCGATGGAGGATCGAACGGTCCCCTCGGAGGTCAAGACACCCGAACTGGTTGTTCAAGCTATGGAGGAGAAGCAAGCAATGCTTGCCAGTGGTCGCGGCAGAAAGTCAGCACCACCTACAAACGCGCCTCAACCTCAGCAGACAGCACCAGCACAACCTGAATTAGCGCAGCAACCACAGACTAATCCGTTGCTTGATAAGCTGAACACAGCCCAGCAGGAGCTGGATCTGCTTGAGATTCGTCAACGCGAGGGAGATTCAACGATCAGGCAGGAAACTGCCGACGAAACCAATCAGAGGTTTTCATCTGCTTTGGCTGACTTGGTTCAGAAATATCCTAAGGCAAGCAAGCTAGCGTTTGACATGGTGTTTAAGGACAAGCAGGCGATGACGCCATCCGAGCAACTGGCATACGTCAAATACCAGGACGAATACAAAGCCAGAACGATCCCTGGTGTTGGTGTAGCACCTAGCGTTGAAACCGCCAATGAGCTGCGTAGCCTTCATACTGCTTACCAGAAAGTAGACACTGGCGTAAATCGATTGCTTCAAATCCTCAAAACTCCAAACCGGACCATCACCCCTGAGCTTAGGAAGGAAGCCAACACAATCAAGGCGCTGCTTACTGGGGCACTCCGAATCAATATCGTTGGTCCTGGAGCATTCACAGAACCTGAGCAGAAACTTATTAACGGCATCATTGCTGACCCCACAGCCATATTCAGCATTGATGCTAACACCAGAGCCTCGCTTATCACGCTGCGCAATCGCATTAAGGACGACCGTGACATCTATGCAGAGTCAATCGGCATTGGGAGCATTGGTGATAGCGGGAATGAACCAACTTGGGACGGAACTAAATTTCGGTGAAACGAGTCTACGTTGAGGGATACGACACCTATGTCAGGTTTCCTGACGGTGTGAGTGATGAGGAAATGCAGAAGGCTTTGGCCGAGCATTACCCTGAAACTGACGACCAGTTTGTCGCTCGCATCAAGGACCCGACAACACAAGCTGACGAAGTCTCCTTCGACGACTACAAGCGCTACAGGGAACTGGATACTGGCATGGAGCTGCTAGATGCTCCTGGTGTCATTGTTCAGGCCGCTGGCATCGCAGCCAAGGAGCTATACAACGGAGCCAAGGCTGCCGTTAAACTGGGGTTGCAAGGCGAGGGCGGCAAAGCTGCGGCATCACTAGCCGAAGGCGCTACCAGAGGAACCTCAGACCTCACAGCACTCGGCGCTCGCATTGGTGAGGGTGTGTATCAACACCTCGAGCCATACTTCAAGGACTCTGGCGACGTTGAGATTGACCGCTACCACCGATTCCTAGCACTCAAGTCACTGGACAACATCCGTGAAGCAGCCAGAGCAGGGGATGAAACCCTGCTTGAGGAGTTTGGACTAACACCAGACATGATCGACAACGATCTAGCTGAGGGCAGTTCCTACTTCCTGGACCCGTCCATGGTGGTCGGCTTTGGTTCTGGCAAAATCACTCAACTAGCTGCTAGGGCAGCATCTAAGCCAGTCCGAATGACTGGGGCAGCACTCACCAAGACGGCACAAGGAATTCGTGGAGTTGCTGACAAGCTGTCTGGAGTTAAAGCATCTGCCACTCAAACCCTGAACGATGCCACCGCTGGCTATGGCAAATACGCTGGTGCAGGTATTGCAGGAGCTGCAGCGACCAGTTTAGGAGCTGGACCCGCATTAGGCGCTGCTGGCACAGCTTTGCTAGGATTGCCAGCACTAGAGGTTGGTGGAGCCGCGCTGTCAGCTTTCGGGGATGCCATGCGCAACACTCCATCTCGGATTGGAGGGCTCAGGCAACTAGCGCTCGATACACCTGACACACTGGCTGGCAAAGTAGCTGGTCAACTTCAGTTCCTGGATAAGCCCATTGAATACCTCGGCAGAGCCGCTGGAGGTGCCGCCGTGGGTGCAGGAGTCGGGTCTGGCATAGGATTGCTTGCAGGAGGCATTGAGGGCGCTGCACAGGGCTTTGGAGCTGGTTTCAGCAGTGGTGCGGTTGGTGGCATAGCAGGACGACTCACGGAAGGACTCAGAGGCACTGCGCTACGTCGCGCTGAGGTCAACGACTATCAGAACTGGAGAAGCAGAGTCGACAAGCCTCTGGGTGAGTATTTCGATCGGTATTTCACAGATCATTCCAGCCGCATCAAAGGCATGGACCTAGTGCAGCTTGTTCAGACAGCTGCGGCTGAGAAGAACTACAACGTTCAGATCCTCGAGCCCAAAGACTATGACGCACGGTTTAAGAACAACTCAGAAGGCGTTCAGCTAATTGAGGGACAGCAACCAGTGGTCTACCTGCGTGGTGTCTTTGACGGCAAAAACGGCAAGGACAGTGCTCTGCGTGTACTGGCCCATGAGGTGTTTCACACGATAGCTAGGCTTGATGGCTTTGATGTCTTAGCAGCCAGAATCGGGCAGGAAGCTGCTGCAATGTATTCCAAGGATGAGATTGGTCAGTTCATCAGAACCTATGAAGGCAAGCTTGATGGCAAGCGCGGGAATCTGACCGAGACCAATCAAAACAAAATCATCGAGGAGCTTGCCGCTGAGTATTTCGCTGACCTCATCGTCGGCAAAGACAGTAGCTACATACTGCAGGGCGATGGAATCACTGCCTCAGTCAGAAACATGATGGCACGCCTGATCCCAGGAAAGCTGTCTCGTGTCATTGAGGCGTTTGAGAGCCCTGTGTTTGGACCAATGAAACAAGCCAACCCTGCACTGCGCAGAGCGCTTGGCGACTTAGTCAAAGCAAGAAGGAAGGCATACAAGAACGTCATGCTCGGAGATGGCACGCCTATACGTGTCTACAACGAGACTGACCTCGGTAATGACGAAATTTACAAGGAACTTGAAGCACTCGGCGCAGCCTACACTGACAACAAAGGCCGTCGACAAATGCTCAAACCTGCAGCTGAGAAACGGATCGAGAAGGACAGAGCGCAAGCCGTTGCAGCAGCACTCGACAAAGTCCCAACATCGACTGTGGACGCGGAGGGTGGAGGCTTGGTTCGACAACCTGATGGCTCGTATGTAGGTAATCGATTTAGCCCATCTCAGATTCAGGCAATCATCAATGAGCCTGGGATGCCGAACAAAATCATTGAGGTAATGCAGGTGATTGATCAGGCTCAAGGCGTCGTCAACACCACATACGCTGCAGCGACTGCTAAAGTTCAGCGCAAAGGCGCAAAGAACAAAGGCAAGTTTGTTACCCGCTACCGCAATCTGCCATACAGCAATCGTGACGCAGCGCTGTATCAGATCGTAGTCAGCCCATCGGCTGGCACGATGAGGGTTGAAGCGCTGGACATGTCATTCCTACAAGCTAAGGCAGCTACGAACTGGGAAAGCAACCCAGCATGGCAGCAGGCTTTCGGGAACGTGGACAGCATGATCTCTGACCTCAAGACCTACATCAATGCGCTGGGTGGGAATACACCTACCGCTCAGGTGTTGGGTTCAGAGGCTAAGCGGAATCTGCTGAACAAGTTTCTCGGCGTTCGCAACGTCAGAGGCAACCCGCTGATCTCACCTGAATACAAAGTCAAGGAAGGCGAGCATCCATGGAGAGCATTCCGACTGGATCGCATCATCGCCATGAAGGCGAGGAACGAGGCTACGCCGACTAGGTTCAGTCAGAGGGCATACGAGCAAGCACAAGGCAACTTTAGTCCTGCTGCAACCGACGTGGACCAGCTGGGTATGTATTCCAAAGCTGAGCGAGCTATCAAGGACCTCAAGCAGGAACGTGGCACAGGCCAGCAGTTCATGGCAGCGCTCGAGAAGGCTGGTGTTAAGCAGGAGGAGATAGCTGAGACTGGCTTAGACAAATTCCTTGAGGACAACCCGAGGACGACCAAGGAGGACGTGCTCAATCACCTGCTGGCAAATCAGATCGAGGTCAATGAGACAGTGTTAGGCGGTCGCAGGGTGCTTACGCCTGATGAACAGCAGAGACTGGCATTCCTTGAAGCAGAGAACGCTAAGAAGCCGCTCGGAGCGATTAATGACACCGTGGGAGACGGAGCGTTTGAGGAACTGCTGACTTTGCAAAACATCCGCGACGGCATGTCGACAGAAGACCTCACGGCTGCTCAGCGAATCCTGGAGCGTCAAAGGCGGTGGACTGAAGCCAATCATCTGACTGCTCGCATTGAGAACCTGGAGCTGAGTGGTGACTTTGAGGACCGAACTAAATACAGCAGATACACAGCACCTGGGTCTGAGCAGGGAACCTATCGCGAGCGGTTGTTGACAATACCATACGAGAATTTCGGCGACTCATACAGAAGCCAGCATTTCGAGCCCAGAAACATAGTTGCTCACGTGCGGCATAACACACGCATAGGAAATCTGGGAGAGCGAGTGTTGTTTATTGAGGAGATACAGTCTGATTGGCACCAGGAAGGCAGAAGGAAAGGCTACAACACCCCAGCCGTTGAGGCTAAGAACAAAGCAAAATCCATAGAGCTAAACGAGGAGCTGCGAAAACTGGAGCGAGAATACGAAAGCCTGATAAAGCGAAAGTTTGCCATCCTAGAATCTCCACGCGAAATTCGAGACTCAAAGGAATCAATCCAGGAGATGGACAGACTTCAGGAGCTGGCAGACAGCAACCGTGAGCAGCAACGTGGTCTGAACAACCGAATTTTTAAGGCTGACTACCCAGACATAGCACCAGACGCACCGTTCAAGAAAACGTGGCCCGAGCTGTCGATGAAGCGAATGCTGCGCGTAGCGGCTGAGGAAGGCTTTGACGCGATTGCTTGGACCACTGGTGATGTTCAGGCCAGTCGCTACGACTTGTCCAAACAGGTGCAGAGGCTGGAATACAATGAGGTTTCCCAGCTCCTTAGGGGCTTCAAAACAGGCGAGTCGGGCGGCTTGTATCCTGTTCTTGAGCGAAACATCGCTCCAAACCAACTGCCTGACTACATAGGTAAGGAACTGTCTCAAAAGCTGCTTGGTCAAAAAATTGACGGCAGCGGCAATCACGTCATTGATGGCGACGACATCAAAGTCGACTCAGGTGGCATGAAAGGCTTCTACGACCGCATTCTGCCAACCCTGAAGACATGGAAGCAGGTCAAAGGCAAAGACGGTGAACGCCTGAAAGTTCAGATGCACGGAGTTGGCAAAGGCCTGAAAGGCCACTACGTCAAACTGACACCTGAGCACCGTGCCAGCATCCTAGAGCAAGGCTTGCCCAGATTCAGCCCTGGATCAACTGAGCTGACTCAAAGCAGGTCGCTGAATGATCGTGGTGGTGCCATCTACACCAACGAGCGAGGAGACAGAGCTATCCAGCTATCTAGCCGCTCAGGCGTCAGGGTCTACTCAGATCGAGGCAAGCGCATTGGACCTGTGTTTAGCTCAGTGGAGAAAGCGCAGGATTACTTGAGCAGACGCTAGACGCGAAAAACCCCCACCAGCTAGAGCCAGTGAGGGCATCCCATAATAAGCAATTATGTCATATGAACACACGCACCAAGCCACTCGGCTTGGCGGTTTTGATTAGCACGTTCAATGCCAACTGCCCTGGCTGAACAAACGAAAAAACCCTCACCAGCCGAAGCCAGTGAGGGCGTTCCATATTCAGCAATTACTAAACCACTCCAACCCACACACGTTGGAGGGCGAGGACGATAGTAGGCGTAGAGCCAACCTGTCCAGACCAAATACGAAAAACCCTGCTCCAGAGTATCCAACTGCGGAACAGGGTCTTCTAGTCGTAGTCGTATGTCAGTTTGTGCTAGGTGTCCTTCGCACAACAAATCCCTGTCACCCTGACAGCAACGCGCCATCAGGCAGGTTCACCAATTCTCGCAGGTGTAATACACCCGTCAACGGGTTTTTTGGGGTTGGAAGCAGCTTTGTGATTGAGTAGAAAATTAGGGGCAATGACTAGTTTTAAATGCTGCTATAGCGGCAGAGTTAATAACGAAAATAGCATACGTACAGAAATGCTTGAAGCCAATGATGCTCGGCAAGCATATGAGAAATTTCTGGCTAATCAGGGGCAGTTTCCCGAAGCCGTATATGTGTCATGTGAATATGGCGAGAGACTTTTTGAGGACCACATACCCGAAGCTCGGGCAAAAGCTTTCCTGGAAAAAATTGCGGACGGGAAACGGGAGATAGAACACCGTATTGCGACCAAAAAGGCAGAGGCATCGCTGTCTTCCACTGACATACTTCTCAAGCAGCTGACAGCCAAGCAGGATAAAACCAATCAGTGGCTCAGAAAAATTACGTGGTCAATCTGGTGCATTTTCCTGATTCTCGTGTTTTGGAATTTGTTAAGCTGGCGATATTATCAGATACGCTAAGCCACCCATTCAACATCTGAGCTTTCTGCTCAACGCTACCTCGAACCCCATCAGCCATCGTGCAGATTGCGTGAAAGCAGAGGACTTCAGGAATGGGCACAAGTCGTTGAGTCTTGGTGTTGGCAAAGCAGGGTGGTAGGACCTGCACTCGGTCTTTAGCCACTGCCCTCAATGCATCCTGATCATGAGCACCAGGGTGTGAGTGCATGTATGCCAAGCAATGATGCAGAAGCCACATCAGATCGCTCGTATTCCTGCCCACAATTAATCCAGCATTCAGGTTGGCTTGCTCGTCCTCACACATAGCCCAAATACCATCTGAGCAGGTCTGAGACAGCTCTGTGAATGCTCCAGGCATCCAGACTATGTCCAGATCGGCAAACGCTGTCATAGAGCCTTGTGGGATGATTTTTAGGGCTTTGATGGCATTCTCAAGCTGCCATCTGATAGCAGATAACCACTCACCCTGCATGAAGTTGCCAGGATCTGAGCTGGAGCGCTGAAAATGAATCCACTCCACAGGTTCACACCTCCTCAAGCTGGGCTCGAAGTAGTTTCGCCTGATGCCGTCATGGCTAGT
>Ga0208161_1002000_pt1 | contig 10523 bp, 27 predicted proteins | sample CB_VirMetaG_3_FD_184538 | JGI IMG/M metagenome (GOLD analysis project Ga0208161, IMG submission 184538) | Freshwater to marine saline gradient viral communities from Chesapeake Bay - CB_1508_1S Viral MetaG (SPAdes) (version 4) | ecosystem: Environmental > Aquatic > Marine > Coastal | place: USA... | reverse complement strand
TGAAATAGATGAATTTGGCGCTGAGATCACTGAAGTTTCAAACAACAAGCCATTTGGCCGTTTACAATTTTAATTGGAGACACTTATGCACATCACTTTCAAGCTTAATGAATACACGGAAATACCACAGGATCGTATCGATAGACTGCCGGGACAACGGATCTACTCAATTTTACATGGGAGAATGAGATGAAATACTTCAACACTCTTAAAGACTGTAAAGCTAACAACCCTCGGGCTCGCTGGTTTTACAGCGATCAAAATGGCATCGGCGGTCAGACTCGCTGGTATGCAAGTGTCAGGATACTGAAGCGTGCTCAAGCTCAACTAGAGCGGCAGGGTTACAGTCCTGAGGCCGCTCGGAAGCAAGGATTGACCTCATTTACACTTTGAGCCTTCTGGCTCTTTTCATTCATTCAAGTAAACGAAATAATTGGAGTTTCAAAATGAGCTGGATCATTGTTGATTGGACAGGAAGACAGATCTTTCAACAGACCTTTGAAACATTTGACGACGGCGAAGACTTTCTTTGCGAGCATCTTGGAGAGAGCTATGAAGAAGACAGAGGCGATCTCTTTGTTGTGAAGAAAACTTGAGCCCTCGGGCTCTTTTTTTTGTCCTGTGTCCGACATTTCCGACATTTAATCTCGGAATAATATCGGATCTCAGGTCAGGAATATCGGATGATTAAATATCGTTCGGGTACAGGCCTATAAGCGGCCATTAGAGTCACATTATATCCCGTCAAAGAGGCTCACAGTGAAGAGATAGGAGGGTGTCATGTAGGGATGTAGCTTGAGTGTCAGTAACGTGCAGTGGTGAGGCTATTAGCCTATACACATGTTCGACACATTAAATGTAGATCATTGTCTGAGGTCTACCCGATAGACACTAGAATCACTCGGGAAAAGTGATGGGCGTCTAATGATCAGACAGGAGTGTCTAAGAAAGGAATAGCAATTTCCTAGACACCTGTGTTTTTGGGGAAAATAAAAACCGGAAAATCGAAAAACACCTTACGTGCTGGAAACTTTTCAGTTTGATTTTGGTTTATTGAAAAGTCTTTCAAACTGAAGAAAATTCTCAACTTCAATTTCCCATGATTTCCCACGTTCGCTTGGGGGAGTTTTTTTTAGAAAACCGATTGCCCGAGATTTTGTTTCTTCAGAGGAACTCTTGTTTTGGAAAAGCTTCTGCAGCTGAGCTATTAGCGCAACTTGCTGCAGAGGGGGGGTATATACTGGGGGTTTGTACTCTCTCATTCCGACTCCTTAGCCTTCATAGCCTTAGCAAGCCTAGCTTTCTCAATGTTTGTGAGCTCTTTCTTACGTACAGAGGCCAGCTGCATTTGTGGAATGTTCGTAAGCGGCACAGCGACTGTGATGCTTTGCTTTTGGCAGGTCACGAACACGACACCCTCAGCAAACTCGACGTCGTAGTGATCATCAGCGGCAGAGTTGATCATCTGTGTGCCGACTTTAACAGCTTGGTAGAAAAATACTGATTTAAGTTTCATTGAATCCTCGAAGTTGTAGGAATGTGACAAAGTTATCTATGTGCCATTCGCCATGACGCAGGTGAGGGACGTAACAGGTTTTAAGCTTTCTCTTGTTAAAGTACCGCTGTGAGTCCGGTGTTTCGTGAGTCGTAAAGACGATCTTCTTTGGCTTGATAGCTTCCAGAAGGTGAGCGCCCATGCCGAATCCACGAAACTGCTGCTTAATGTAAAGCCAGTGCAATACAGTAAAAAAGCCATAGTCCTTGTAAATGACATAGCCCAAGATGTGGTCTGGGTCTTCATGATCGACAACACACATGACGTCTGAAGTGGCGATGATAGCCTTTAGGCATGGCTCATGGACGCCATAGTACAGCGACTTTGGCATGTCTTTGAACGCTGGACAGAAGTGATAAGCACCCTTGAGCCAGCTTGAGAGTATGAGAGGCAGGTCAGACTCAAAGCCTTTGCGAGTCTCAACCAACAATTTTACAGTCATTCAAGAGCCTTAATATCTTCTTTGAGCTGCTTCCAAGCCATCTCAATAGCCACTAGCTCAACCTCTAGGCTCTTTTCCGACTCTTCACACTGTTCGATGTTTTTGTCGTGAGCCTTTTGGAGCTCTTCTTTTTGGCTTTTGATGGAGAGGATTTGCTGGCAGAGGTGTCCGTATTTCGTGCAGAGCTCTGCGTACTCTTTGTCGATTTCTTCTCTGGTTCGTCCCATAATGACTCCGATTCAAGTTGAAGTGCGTAAAGTGCCATACATGCAGCGTCAGTTAGGCCGTCGTGTGGTTTGCGAGCTCTGCCCTGCAGGAACACTGATTCACCAAATCTCTTGACTGCAAGGTCTGAAGCGGCCTGCTTAGTGATAGCCCTAGAGCCACCTTTGAGGCCTAAGGCCTTCTGCCAGACACGTGGGGCTACCTCTGTGTATTTGGTCGGTGAGAACACGTCTAGGCAAGCTAGGATGCGGCCATAGTTAATGCCGATCGTCATAGCCGAGCTACCACCTTCACGGCCTGCGAGAAAGATCTTCTCAAGGACAACATGCTCGGGTCTGTTCTGCATGAGAAAGACACAGAAGTCGTGGATGTCCAAGATAGAGTCAGTGCCTGAGAAGCGAAAGGTAGAGACAAATTCGGTGTTAGTGTCGTAAACGAACATTCCACCACTGAGTCCGGGATCTATGCCAGCGAATCTCATATGTCCCCCATAAGATCACAAGGTTAGGGTGTCTGGCAAAGGTTACCGAACCTGTCACCACGACAGAGTAAGTCGCATGTGCCCGCTGCCAGACCGTGAAAGCTTATGTCATTTTTTGGGAATGTTAAAGTCGCTCGGGTCGAAATTGAGTTTGTAGCGTGAATTGTACACGTCAAAGATAATCTTGCGGTGCTCAGGAGTCAGGTCTGACATTGGCGCTTTCCATTGCTCGTAGGTCAGGCCAAGGCGCTCCCAAGGCTCACCGTATTCTGCCTCATTTTCGCTAATCTTCATTTTAGGCTCATTCAGGCTCATGGTTAAATTCTAGCCTCTGTCAGGTATGATTTACTATCCTGACCGCTAGACAGGGCTTGCTGGCCTTGTTTGGCCGTTCTAAGGGCATCATTAGCCAAGGTCTTCAACTCGAAGCGTAGGTCTGTCAGTCCTCGGCTACTTTCCGTTCTCACGTGAAGGTCATACCAGCGACCGGCACGACGCAGGAGCTCGAAGGCTTCGGGGTCTTCAGCCTGCGCACGCTCGTGTCCACCGTTTTGCGGATGACGCAAGAGGTTCATCGCACGCTGTACAAGCTTTTCAGCTTGGGCTTTGTCATCGGACGTGGCTTGTTGGTTGAATGCAAGAATCTCGTTCACTGAAGGCCAGTGGTTGTCGAGTGAGTGATGTTTTATCGCTGTCAGGATTTCCTGTTCACTCAACTTTGGTAGTAATTCCGCTGCATAGAACTCAATCTGACTAGATTTTAATGGTTCTTTTTGTATCAATTCCCGCCCATGCTGCAGCAAGTTCTCCATTACTTTGCTGAACTTCATCTGCTGTCTCCTTTGCTGTTTGACGTTGTTCAATTTCCTTAATCTGCTGGTAAGTCATTGTTTTACCAGTCATATAACTCGTCTTGATGGCTTGAATATCTGCAAGGCAAGTGCTCAATGGATGCGACTTTTCCAAGTAGAATCGCTTATTCATCAGCACATAATGCTGAACCAACACGACTGCTTCGTCGCCTACCGCTTGATGCAATCTCTTGCAAATAGAATTTACCGCTGCATTGCGAATTGGATCGAAACCGTACCGTGACCGATAGGCTGAGGCATAGGCGTCCCAAACGACCGATCCTTCCGTCTTAGCCACCTTCACTTTTGGGGCAGGCGTAGGAGCCTCAGCGACACGCTCTGCAACCTTATTCTTTGTTACATCTTTCTTATTATTCTTTTTATCTAATATATAGGGAGCTATGGTCACAGTGGCCAAGGGGGGTTGGTCACAGTGGCCAAGGGGGTTGGTCAGCGTGACCAAGGCAGGTTCGTTGCTATGGTCAGCGTGACCACCCCCCTCAGTCAAAATCTCCTCGCTCGTGACCTCATCCACCCAGTCCTCTTTTGGGGTCAGAGCTCTCCCTTCTTCGAGGCTCATGATGCACCCCGAGGACCATTTCAAAAACTTCATCCACCCCTGCTGATCGACGACGTAGTAATTTGCGAAATTACTGTTTTCGTCACCTATAAACACCCGAATGACTCCAGCTTCCTTTAGTCTATCGACCGAGCGCCGTATGGTTCTCTCCGAGATGAATGGAATATCTTTTCTCCAGTCTGCCCAGCTCATGTAGCAGCAATAAAGCCCATTCTTTAGCGCACTTGCACGTTTCTTGCGTGCGTTGGCAATAGACCAGTATTCGATGACACCGAAGACAATTGCGGCTTCAAGTGAAATATGTGTTGCAATTGCGTGGCTGGTCTTGGTAAAGATCATTGAGTCTCCTTCCGTTGGACGACGAGTGTTTCCTTCGATAGTCCCGATGCACCGGGGCTATTTTTTTTTAACTTCCAACAAACATAGCGACCTTTGCGCTCTTCTTGCAGCATACCCATGTCGAGTAGCCGTTTCTTTGGGTAGCTATATTTACCCGGCACAACCGTTGAATCGGCAAGCCAGAGCTGGACTTGGTAGATCACTCGTTTGTTTCGATTGACCTTTGGCACAAAGACAAAGTGCGCTCCGTCCTCGAGGTATGGCAGTACACTCTGCCATGATTTCCGTTGTTTAGGGTTAATCTCTAGCATGCCTTGGCCTTGTACTTGAACCCTCGTGAGTCGTACGGCTCACCCTCACGCTCAAGGTATCCAGCCTCAACCAACTGGTTTATCGACCTCTTGATGATTGCCTCGCTGTACGTTCGCTTAAGAGCCTTTTTGATGAACATGACTCTGTATCTGTTTTGACTGCCAAGCCTCAGGAGCGCCTCATGCACAATTGCACATGGCAGACCTAGCTCGTTTACGATCTTGTCATTCAGAAGCATCTAAGTGATCCTCGTACTTGTCGCCAGGCTTAACCTCGACGTAAATTCTTGCGGGTGAATAGCGTCCCGTTGTTGGCCCAATTTGTTCGTTTATAAACCACAAAACATTAGAGAATGTTTCGACTTCCTGAGCGTCACCGCCATTGTTTGGAACACTGAAAACAGCCTTGCGACGACTCACTTGCTTGTAGTGAACAATCCACCCGTTATCAGCACTTTCAATCGTTATCTTCATTGGATTATCTCGTATGTATTCCCGTGGTTACGATCAATGTGAATAGAAATGATGCCAGCGTCCTTGAGTCTCTTAAGAGCGTCTTTCATCTGACTCTCTCTGAGCACCTTTAGAATCTTGCAAAACATCATTGACCTGCCGTGATATTTGCCGCCGAGATCCGCAAGGCATTGAAGCACTATCTTGTCGATTCGAGATTGCTCCTGCCTGCGTCTTTCTAGCATTCGCTCAATCGTTTCTTGTGACTTCATCCCTCACCTACGTCCAACTTGACTTTTACATGTTCATCGTCCTGCCACTGCTCCTTAAGGAAGTTGAGAACAGCAGCTAGAGCCATGTTCATTGACTGATATTCACGCTGGAAGACTATTGTTTCGTCTTCATCAACGTGAACTATGTAGCCGTTACTGACCTTCTCTATTTGAATCATCACTTACCTTTCACAGCCAATAAGGCCCATCTGCTACGTTTTCCCAGTGTGATGCCTTTGCTTCATTAAAGGTCTTCACGATCCATTCCAGATTGTCGAAATCATCTTCAGAGATCACAACTGTTCTTATGACTTCCACTTTGTCTTGGGCTACCCTGTGCAATCTGACCTCATAACCGTCAAAATCTAAGGGTATGCGGATGTCGTAGTTTTCTATTCCACGACTTTGGAACCAAGCTTCAATTTTGTCCTTCATCCTAAACCTCAAAACGGTACATCTGAGTCTTCGACAACGCTCAGACTTGGCGCTTCTGACTTAGTAAATGATCTAACGATGCCCGCCATGACCTCGAGGTCTGAGCGTGTTTCGCCTGTTTTGGTTGTGTACGTGTTGAGTTTGATGCCGCCTTGGATGAACACTTGATCGCCTTTTTGTAGCTTAGCGAGCTCCTGAGCCGTCTTATCAAAGCCAACAACCCTGAACCATGTGGTCTTGTCTTTAGTGCCTACGGCGACGCTAACAGAAGCCATTTCCTTGCCTGTCTGGGTCATACGAACATCAGCATCTTTTCCACAACGACCTACGATAACAACATTTGCAAAACTCATTTTTCGATCTCCCTAATGACAATGAACACCAAAAGTCCGAGTGTGAGCCCTATTGCACACACCGAGACTGCGACTAAGAACAAGTTAATCATGAGAATGACTCAGCTTTATCTAGCTGCGATCTTACAGCTTCCCATGGTTTGCCAGCCTTCAGATCCATGAATGCTTTGCGGCCTATTTCTTTTTGGCCCTCACTCCATTGAGCTATGGGCTTCTTGAAATAGCCCTCAAGTAACTGTGTCGGCTCTACTTTGGCCTTTGCGGGTGCGGGTGTGTGCCCTGCAGCACTGTTACCGTCATCATCGTCTTGGATCACACCCAACATACTCGCCAACGAGTATCTTCTTGCGTAGGTCAATCCTCCGCCGTGCTTCTGAGGGTCGGTCATATCTTTAGCTAAAACAGGATACTCACCCTCGATACACTGGCCGCTGGTATGAATGATCTTGGTTACAACAACTGTGACACCAGACTCATGAATGCGAGTTGGCTGCAATACTGCCAGACCGTTACGGTGCAAAGCGTCCCTGCAGGCATCGTATACTGAGCCAAAGTCAGCATACTTGTTGCGAAAGTGTGGGTTAGTGCTGTCTTTAACAGCTATTTTCATTTCAGATTGAGCCCTGATAAGGGCTGAATATAGTTCTTTCATTTAATCCACCTCGGCAGTTGAATTGTTTGTGTTTTGCTTGAATAACCCGGCCATGCGTCGAGAGCCGCACATTCTTTGTAAGTCTCAATTCCTCTCTTAACGAGGTTCAGCCCTCGCTCCATGACCTCTTCACTGGGTTCGTAAATCTGAACGCCATAGGGAGCGTCTTTCTCCACTACGATCCAGATAAACTTGCGTGACTTGCCGTCAATTACCTTTGCGACCTCCGTGTAAAATGCAGCTTGGATATCGTAACCGAAGGTAAAGACAGACCTTTCAAACTCACGGGCATCGACCGTAGTTTTGAGGTCCACAATGACTTCATCAGTCATGTAATCAGGCCGGATCTTTACGGGTTGTCCGTTGAGCTCTGTGAAGCCCGAGCTCTCAGCCACTCCGCCGGTAAGGATGCTGGTGGTCCCCAAGGATGCTGATACGCTGTCGGCAATCGCACACACTTTGTTGTATGTATGCTCTGGGACAAATTTGAGTCCAAGGGATTGCTCTTGGAGCTCTGCCCATTCTGCAATGGCTTTTCCTTCTTTAGTCCTTCTGTCATGTTTGACGAGAGGGCGACGACGTGCCGCCCACAACTCCGGCTCCAATACCGCCTCATGTACCAGAGTCCCGAACTCTTGCGCTTCCGAGGGGCTAGTAGGTGGGCATCTATAATGGGCAGGGCTCCTAAGAAGACGACGCAGGTCGCTAGAGCCCAAATAATTTCTGTATTCTCCATGGTATTCCTCGTTACTTATTTGCTTCCACATTTGCTTTCTTTTCCTTTACTATCGCTTCTGAGATCAGAAACCTGATCAAGTCTTGCCTGCAGATCCCTCGAATCCTTGACGATTCTTCTAACCACCGCAGTTGTGCGGGTTTTAGACGTATTGTTAATACGTTTTCGTTGTTTTTCATGGGGTTGTTCTCGGTAAAATGGGTTAGAATTGGACATCGTCGTTCTCGAGTTTTTTGGGCTCTAACTGCCGGGCTATGTTTTGCAGCTCGCCTGCAAGGTCGGCTATTTCTTCATAGCGGTTAGATCCGCCATTGAGGTGAAACTCAAAGCTAACCTTGAGTCTTTGAATCAAAGCTTCTACTACTGAATGACTGACGATTTTTGCGGCATGTTCATTTAGGATAACTAAACTCACGACTGACTCCTTTGTTGTGGTGAGCTACTGAGATACTTTTTATCTTGGTGAATGGCAATACTTTTCTTGCGAGGAATGCGAAATGTGTCTTAAGTATGAGAAACGGTTCAAGAAGCCAGCTATGAAATACGTACAGTCGCCAAACTATAGCTCCCGCAATGGTGTGCCTATTGGAATGATCGTGTGTCACTACACAACATCCAATAACGCCGATGGGGTTATTTCGTGGCTTACGAACCCGAACGCTCAAGTGTCTGCCCACTACGTCATCGACCGTGAGGGTAACATCACTCAGCTTGTAAAAGAGGACTATAGAGCATGGCACGCATACGGTAACAACGTGAACAGCATCGGAATTGAAGTGTGTGCTGAGCCGGGCGAGAAGATGACTAAGACTCAAGATTTGGTCCTGCGAGATTTGTGTCGATATTTGTGCTCAGAGTACCCGACAATCGACATAGTGACTGGTCATAGGTTTCTCTACAAAGACAACTATACTGACTGCCCACACTCTATTTTTGGCGACAATACAATTGATGCTCTGAGGGTCTGGGTGAGTCGTAACTTGAAAGATGATTTTCCACGTTTGCGTCTGCCCACATAGCAACTTTGTATGCTGCAGCTAATACCTCTACGACCTCGAGGGCGAGCTCTACTTTCTCTCGAGTGTATTCCATATTGTAAGCTTCCCAAGCGAGATCCATTGCGTCTGCTATATTATTGTTCTGGAACACTTCGAGGTCATTGATTGTTAAGCCCTGAGCCATACGTCACCTCAATAGTTTTCTGTGCGACAATCTCACCATGTTCGTCTTTAATGACAAAGGTTCTATTGCCACCTGTATTGAGTGTAATCGCATGAGCTACAAAATACCCAGTGCCAAATTCTTTACCTAATAGTTGCAATCTAAACGTATCCACCCACAAGCTATAATTGTAACTAAATGGTGCAGTGTATCTAACCTTGAAGGGCACGCCGACAACGGGACTCTTCTCAAACAAAATGCGAGGTGGTTGAGGTGTGGGTGACGGAGTACGAGTTGGCGTGGGTTCTGGTGACGGGGTTACTTGGATGGGTTCTCTGGGTGTGGATTGCTGATCAGATTCTGTAGAGCACTTGCCTAGCATACCTGACAGAGCGCCCAGCACTGTAGACAAAGCAATGAGCGCCGCCCTGTATTTACCGAGGAACGGCACCCATTTTAGAATAGTGAGCAAGCCTAAAATAAAGTCTATGACTCTTTTAAGCCACGGGGTCTTTTTTTCCTGCGAGGACATCGGCAATTACTCCCAAAAGCTCACCGACTTCTGCAGCGTCGAGGTCTTTGATTTCAGCTGGAATGTTTTGAGCGCCTTGAACAGCTTTAACAAGAGCGCCACGAAATGCCTCGTCACTGACAACCTTGCTTCCGAGTGCTACTGCGTCTGACAAGTCGATGCCGTCTTTGGCGAGCTCTTTAACGACAACCAACAACTCTGCAATGCCTTTAATAGCCTCTTTGGTTTCTTCAATCCCTGCCATTTTGTAACTCCTTTAATGCTGTTTCGTGTCTATCAAGTATCTTATCCTGATTAGCTACCTTTTCGACTATGACCGCCAATTTCACTGACAGGTCTTGCAGGCCGCTTTCCGTCTTTTGCATGAACTCCAAGCCCTGAATTAGAAAGAATCCTACAAGGCCTTTGATGATCCAGTCGATCCATTCTTTGACTTGTGCGCTCATGTTAGCCACCTTTGCCTGTGAACCAAACTTGGATAGTTCCAGTGCCGCTTGTGGGTGTCACAACGATTCGCAAATAGGGGTAAAATTGCCATTCTTTATTAACGAAATAAGAGCCAGTCGCACCGCTAATTCCTGTGCTCACACCAACATCAACCCATGTGCTAGCATCGGGGCTTGCTTGCACTTTAAGTGTTGCTACTGGTGAGCTACCAGCCCATGCAGCGATAACGCTCCAACCGTACTGCAGTCGAACGTCAATCACTTCACTTGTCAGTGTGGTTGCTAGATCACCATCGACGATAACTTTATCGGCCACTACTCTCATTGTTTACATCTCCGTCAATTTTGTGGGGGCAGCGATACGCTATTCACATGATACCCTAGTGTGGGGGTCAATATGAAACTAGCAGTTGTGATTCCTGACATCCATGTGCCCTACCATGACGTAGCCGCTATTAAAGTGCTGTGTAAGGTCATCAAGTCGCTTCAGCCTGATTATCTAATCGTTCTAGGTGACAGTTTAGACTTTTACCAACTGAGCAGGTTCGACAAAGATCCACTCAGAAAGACGACTGTCAGTCATGACGTGGATGAATTTCGTCACATCCTTTACAAGCTCGACAATGCCTGCCCTGCTAAGACTGAAAAAGTTTTTCTTGAGGGTAATCACGAAAACCGTCTTCAAAGATGGATTTGGAG
>Ga0208161_1001998_pt1 | contig 10524 bp, 13 predicted proteins | sample CB_VirMetaG_3_FD_184538 | JGI IMG/M metagenome (GOLD analysis project Ga0208161, IMG submission 184538) | Freshwater to marine saline gradient viral communities from Chesapeake Bay - CB_1508_1S Viral MetaG (SPAdes) (version 4) | ecosystem: Environmental > Aquatic > Marine > Coastal | place: USA... | reverse complement strand
CTTTTTCGCCTCCACCGCCAGTAAATATTTTGCTAAATATTCCGCTGATGATCGATCCGATATCTAAACCGCCTCCACCGCCTGCGCCCGGAATCAATTTACCGAAAATTGCATCCCATGTTGCTTGCGCCGCAATCTTTGCAAGCATTTGCAGAAACATAGTTTCAATAGTGTCGATGAAGTCTTTAAATGTCTTGATAGTGGATTTGCCAGTAAACAAATCCGACCACATTGTTTCCCAACTTCCTTTGACTCCATCGATAAATCCTTCAATAGACTCTTTTAAAGTATCTGTCGATTCGGCTAATTCTGTTGATGCTTCATCTGCTTTATATAAACTTCCATTAAGTTTATCGATTTGCTCGTAATAAGTCTCTGCTGTTATTGATCCATTATGAAACATCTCATCAAGCAACATATTTTTTTCAGCAAGAGTATCAGTTTGCACTTGCGCTTTCTTTAATGAATCAACAAAACTTGCTAATTCTTTATCGTAGTCCGTTAAAGTTTCGGTTCCGCTTTTCTGTTCTGTTGTAAGTTCTTTAATTCTTTCTTTAACGATTTCGAGTTGTTTTTTTAATTTTTCTAGATTTTCTTGATGCTCTAATAATTCTGTATTAGCAACTGCAACAACACTGTTTTGATCTTCAAATGCTTTTTCAGATTCGACAATAGCAGTTTGCAATCCTGCCGCCGCTTTAATTGTGTCCTCAAGTGAGCCTTGATGACCCTGCATCGCTTCTCTCGCACCTTGAGCATTTTTTTCAACTTCTTCTAATGCCTCTGTAAGAAAATCAATTTCTTCAGTTGTATCTGCTATAGATTTAGATAAATCGATTTGCAATTTTTCTAATTCATCTAATTCAAGAGCATTTATTTCATTTCGCAATTTACTTATTGCTTGCTCTTGTTCTGATATAGATTCAGTTGTTTTATCAACATCATCTTTAAACATTAAAAATGCTGTTGCCGCAATAGATAAAATTCCTGGAATTCCACCAAGCATTCCAGATAATGCAACCCCTAAACCTCTAACTGTAATTGTTGTCGTTGCAACTACTGCCCGGAATCCTGCAATTAAAGTTGTTATGGTTCTGAGTAAATAAAGTTCTGCCGCCGCAAGCGCAACAAACTTTATTTCGGTTGACCAATCTTTAATGAATTGGATTCCTCCTTTAAGAGCGTCAACCGTATCTGTTAGCAACGGCAATAAAGTAGGCAAGGCTTCATTTGCCAATCCTTGTATTGCGCCTGTCAGGTTAGTCATTTCATCGTTAAAGTTAGCCGCCGCTGTAGCGGTTTCTTTGCTGATGGTTAAGCCTAACTGTCTTGCTTCATCGCGCACCTTTTTAATGCCTTCTGCGCCGCCTTCCATCGTTTGAATCAAAGCAACGCCTTCAGAGTCAAACAATTTCATAGCCAAGCGAACCCGATCCGATTCACTTGTAAGACCCATCAACGCATCCGCAACGACTTCAAATTTCTGATCTAGCGGGAGTTTGTTTAACTCAGAGGCATCTAAACCAAGTTCACGAAGCGCGCCCTTTGCTTCACCGAAACCACCTGCGGCTTCAGCAACGCGACGTGTTAATCGTTGCATACCCATCGTAAGCGTTTCAAAGGTAACGCCTCCGATATTTGCGACGTGTTCGTATTCAGAAAGAGCCGAAACGCCTATATCTAGACGCTTGGAAAGTTTGTCGAGACGGTCAGCGGCGTTAATGGTTTGTTTTACAAATCCACCAATACCCGCCGCACCCGCCGCGAAGATGAAACGCTTGGCTAAACCTTTGAGCGCATCGCTAGTGCGATTGAGATTATTGTCAACAGACTTAAACGCTTTTTGCGTTTTATCATGTGCAACTATATTGATTGTTGCGTCAGCAACTGCCATTAGCGTCTAATCTCTTTTTGTTGAGCCACCCACTCGAACCAACAAGCCCAGTAGGTCAACTCGTCCGTTGTCATTGTTTCGGTCAGTTCCCCGACCGTTTTGTGCAAATGCTCGGCGAGTCTAAATATCAGGATGATTTCTTCGTCGCCGCTTCTGAGTTTTTTCTTGCGTCCTCCACGGTTGTTTCTGGTTCTTCGTTCATGGCGTTAATCACGCGAACGATTACGTCGGGATCGACTGACTCCATCAATGCTTTCTTATCATTGTTGTTGAACAGTTTTTTCCCATCGCCATCAAGCGCCCGGATAATCAAAGTCTCGACCAGTGACTCAAGCGAGCCGTCGTTGACGTATTTGAAAATCCGGTTCCGTTGAGCAAGCGTCGTCGGCTTGAAGTAGATGGTGGAATCCCATTCGGAAACCACCACCGACCCCATAGGCGCGACGAGTTTATCCCGCCAGTGTGTTTTCGCTCTAGCGAGAAGTTCAGCACCGTTTGACATTTAATCTCTCCTATCGGTTAGGGCGCGGTTCCCCAAGTTACGCCGCCAGTTACTTGAAAGCCGAATGAACGCTCAATAATGTCGCCCATATCGACGCTGACGCCAACGCTGTTAATCAGCGCGGTCATCGTCGCATAGGTGTCACCGGTGTCCGCTCCTTCGGGGTACAGATTCAGCGTGACACTTGAACCAATCGTCATTGCTTCTTGACCGGTTGTGTCGGTCTCATCCCAATGGCAAGTGATCGTGCCGCTCGCGTCCGTCATGCCGACGAGATACGTCTTGGAGGAATCCCCCATTGCGCTATCTTCGACCGTATCAGCAGACTCGTCCAGAGACCAGTTTTTGATTTCGGCAACCGTATTCGCCCCGACTTTACAGGTGCCGTCTTTTCCGTGATGTGTTGCCATTTAACTTATTCCTCGTCGCTTGGCTTGTTGATGATAGGCTCTGGCTTTGCAACCTTTGCCCGTGCTACTGGCTTGCCACGATGTTTCCATCCTTTGGCTTCCATTTCTCTCTCTTTGGCAGGATGGACAATAACCACCGTACCTTTGAGTTCCATTTCAATCGGTTTAACCATTAAGTCGCTCCTTGCGTGAAGTCGTAGGTAACTCGGACAGTGACCCGAATACCACCGACCGGGAATAAAAGCCCTTCATCAGTTTCGACCAAAACGGTCTCCGTGTTGAGGGCGTTGCCGCCGCGAGTTCTGTCTGCGTCCAGTGCTTCCTCGATGCCTTCAATAAGTTCGTTTCTGGAAGTGTCGATGCCTGACCCTTTGACATAACCCACGATGACATAATCAATCGTTCCCTGACGAGTGGTATTACCCATCGTCGTATCTTCTCGCGTTTCTGCGCTTGTCGATATCCAACAAGACGGAAACTGCTGATCCGATAATTCGTCCGCTTGAAAAGGATCACGGGTGATCTTCTTCAGCGTTGGAGATGACATTGCATCAAGCACTGTCACAATGTTTGCGGCAATGTCTTCTCGTTTGCTCATGCTCTAGCAATATTAAGTTGCTTAATAAATGAATTTCTAAAAGTCTTTATTACTAAAGGTTCTTCATTTGTTGCAATATCAAACCATTCTCGTTTTGGCAAGTTGCCCCTACCTTTGTGATGCCACATTGCCTTACGCGCTTCTTCTATATCTGGAATATAAACCTGAGATAAAAAAGGATTTTTTGATCTTACTTTTATTGCGGCCATCATATTGCCAGTATCAATAAGATCAACAATTCCTGTTTGTCTTGTTTTTTTTGTTCTTGATTTTATAGTTCTCTTTGCGTAAGGAACAAATGAACCGCCTGCGCTAGACCTTCCTGATTTAGTTCTGTTTGCAATTTTTTGATTAACAAAAAATGCGGTTTGCAATATTGCCGTCTTGGATGCTTTCTCAATCTTTCGAGGGAAGCGTTTAATCATCTCCTTGATTTCTTTGTCATCAAGCGAGACGCTTACATTCATCTTTGCAATCGTCCAAAGTGCAGTGGTTGCTTCTCCGATGTGACTATTGAACCATCCTCATCGGAATCGTATTCAATTCCATCCTTCAAAACTTTGTCGATCTCATCGTCATACGCGGATCGGTAAAACTTCATCATTTGCTGATAGCGATCTTCGCCGCCATCGGCTTCCCATCGAGTTAATTGCGGCAGGGCGTACCAACCGAGAACCCGATAAGCGGCGGCTCTGGTGAACTGTGATTCGGTCAGGAGGCTTGCATTCATCTCCCCGCTGATATTGCGGAAAGGCCACCATCTGATTCGCAGTTCCCGCTCGATATCCGCTTGCGCTTTCGCGTGTTCGTCGGTAAATGCGCTGATGCCGTAAGTCAGGATATCCGGTTGCAGTTCAACCAGATCGCTGTCTGCGCTCATTGCCATTCGTTAAATCCCCGAAGGGGCGGGGCGCGGTGTCAGTGTTTCCGCACCCCGCGTTTTAGTTGGGTTTAGAGACCCGCGTCGAAGTACATCTCGATGCCGTAGTTGTCTTTCAACTCAGCAACGCCGTAACAGGCCGTGGCGTTGAGTTCCCAACCGCGAATGGACGCATCGCGCTGTGGCTCGATGTTCACATCCCACTTGATCGCCAGGCCAAGCGCCTGCGGCACGAACACCGCGCCTTTGGCATCACCAGAACCGTCGATGGTGATATTCGCAGACTCGAACATATCCACACCGGCAAGCGTTCCGACGTAGCCGTTACGCATGGCTTCGTTCTGGAGGTCGCCACCGTTCGGGTTGGCGAAGGTGTTGGTCAGGTTGGCTTTTAGGTTGTAGACCTGATAGGGATGAAGGACAGCGTACTTGCGGCCCGGTGCTTTCGCGTTGTCCAACTGAGCGGCGGCATTGAAGATATGCGCGGCGGTCAGTTCGGTAGTGGTGGCTCCCAGAGAGGCCGAGAAGCCATCAAAGAGGGCGATGAGGTCTTGGTCCATCTTCTTGGCAACGGCTTCGCCAAGCACTCGACCGAGGTCGGCGGCGATGTCGCGGGAAGAAGAACGAGCGGCCAGATCGGTCAGAACGGCCTGCACACCCACTTCGCCTGCGGTAATCGTGGCACTTGAGGTGGAAACAGCCGTCGATGACATGTCCGAACCCTCGGTCAGCGCAGACGCGCTCACTTCGGGGTAAATCGGGACTTGGATCGCTTTGCCGTCATCCGCGCCGATGTCGTACACGGTGACGAGGTTACGCACGAGGGATTGCTCCTGCGCGGTGAAAATTGCTTCGCGGACGATATTAACAAATAGATCGTCGAGCGTAGTCGTGGTGCTTGATGCCATTAATGGCCTCCCAATGTAATAACGGTGATTGATGACCCGTGATTACAAAGGTTGCCCACGGTAGCAACCGCCCCGATTAATTCAAGTCAGTCGGTCTGACCTAACCCGCGAGACAGCGCGGTCTGATCTTTGCGATTGTACAGAAAAAATATTCTGCGTCAACGCATCTTGATATAGCCTTTGTTGCGGTTCAGATTTTGCTTTCGCCACTCGGCATACTCTTCGTGCGACATATCCATTAAGTTGGTCTTTGGCATTGTGCCGCCGATAGATGATCTTGACCCGGCCCCGGATGGGGTAGCCGCCACGAAGTGCGGATTGCCAGAAAGAAACTCATTCACGAGCGAGTCAGGAGTCATCGCGGAACCATCTTCGCTATATCGAGTAACGCCGCTGTTATCCACGACCTCGACCTGTCCGTCATCCGTCATTCTGACATTGGATCGCAATAGATTCGCCACTTGTTCTGCATTGATCGCCTTACCCCGGCTTGCGGCTGACAATAACGCGCCGTCTACCTTAACTCGGCGCAGTTCTTCTTGCAGGGCATTGATGCGGGTGTCTTTCTTCTCAGACATCTGCTTGAGTACGTTCTCGAACTCGCCGCGCTCCTTCTGCCGCTCTATTTCTGCGTCCTCGCGCTCCTGCTTCCAACTGCGGTATTGGTCAGGATCAACGCCGTCAAACTTGCGCTCGAATTCGCGCTTGTTCTTATCGAGCCGCTTCTTGATTAGCGCATCGACTTCCGCTTGGGTGAATACCTTTTCATTTTCGACGCTTTGCGGCTCCGCGCTTGGCTCCGCTGATTGTGCTTCATTCTCGTTTTCCATGATCTCGCCTGTTTCTTCGTTCATTGATAGCCCCTAAGTTATCCAGTCAGGATCGACCGGAATAAAGTGATGACGGCAGTTGTAGCCGCCCCGAACAACGAAAGGATCGCCCGGCGCTTTACCGGCCCAATCCTCGCTTCCCCAAAGTTCTCTTATTCGTTCTTCGCTCATAACTTCGCCGACGTGCTCTTGGCAGAACGGGCGCGAATCCCTAACAAGCGAGCCGAAATACTGATAGTGGGTAAGACCCGCCTCTTGCGCTTTAGCCTGAGTGAATGAGCCGTTGAATTGCATTATCGAATCGTGCACTTGCTGATAAGCATATCGGCGCAAATTGTTTCCCGCTTTATCTCGACCATAGATGGTTCTTAATTTCTCGGTCGCTTCTGCGACTTGCTCTTGCTTGCCCGGTATAAATTGATTGTCTTTTATGAAGTCCACCAATCTTTGTGCCTCATCGCTATCACTTTTGATGAAAACACCGTTAATTGCTTGCTTCATTTCTTTGACGGTTTCAGACTTTGGCCTTCCTGCTAACACGCTTTGATAAAGCCCATTTGCCAACGTATCAACAAACCTTGCCGCAACATCCTGATAACCAGAGAAAGCAATTCGCTTCAGTTGCGCTATCACTTCGGCATCACCCGCAACGAAGCCTTCTAATGCTCCGATGCGCTCCATCATCTTCACAACGCCGGATGCGATATCGTCATACTCCCTGACGCTTTCGTCCGCATATGTAAGAAAGGTTCCGCGCATTGCGGCTTCGATTTCTACACGCTTGGCGATTGCTTCTGATGGCGTTAATGCAGACGCGCCAACTATCTTTTCGACTTCATCTTCAAGCCTATCGAGAACGCCCTGCAATCGGACGCTGTGCTTCTCGTCTAAGTTATCGACGATTTTCTCTTGAGCGCGTTGCGCCCTGAGAACGTCACCGGCACTAGCCAACCGGCAATCCTGTGTCGAATTGTCCTATTGCAGAAACAGAATCAATCTCTGCATTGGCTTTTGATAGATCGCTATCGTCATCAATAACCAAAGCGGCAATCTGCTTATCGATTGATTTGAGATAAGTATCAGACTGAATACCGCTCGCCCTAGCCATCTGAAGGAATTGCAGATCGCTCGAATAATCGCGCAGATCAAACGAATCAGCGTAATCGATCATGCCATCCCATTCGCGGTTTTGCCAAGCGCACCAGATCGTCCACAGTTGTTCCTCGGCTAGTTCTAGCAGATCGGCTTTCTCGCTTAGTTTGCTGTTTAGCATTTGGAATTCGGTCTGCAAGGCGATGCCGCTTTTGGGTTGCTTCTCGGTTGCGCGAACCGCACCCAGATGCGTCGTGCGGTCTACCGCTTTTATCTTGTCCTCGATGCTTGCGCGGATGCCGTCGAGGTTACTGCTGTTAGGCTGAAGCAAGAAAGGCGTAAGGCCAGGGTCAAGATCATCCGGCATCTGGATCACGCTACCCGCTCCTGCGCTCGCTTCCGTGCTGTCGGTCTTGGCAAGTGATGGATGATTCGATATGCGAATCAGTTGCTCAATTTCGCTCAATTCATTGTAGACGGCTCGCTGAATGTCTGCCACGTCTGCCACGTCGGACACGCCGATGCCGCGAATCGGCGAGCGTTGCGCGTACACGCAAACCGCCGGGATCATGCCGAGCGGGTTATCAATGCGCTCGACCAGTACCGGCTCATGCTCGTTGTCGGCTTCCCACAATTCAATCGTGTCAGGAGTCCAAACGCGGAACGAGCGTTTTAGCAAATCGGTGTTTATCTTGAGCGGATGCTCGGACATCTCCCGCACTTTGAGATAGGTCAAGCGATAAGCGCCGGATGCCTGCCGCTCGTATTTCCAATCGAACACATTTTCGGGCGTGATAAGCGTGAGGTAAGGGCGAATGTCTGCGGCGAGTTCTTCGGCGCGTGTCGCGGCCTCAATCGTCGGTTTGTCGAGCAGAAGCCAACAATGGCCATAGACGCTCGACCAGATAGTCGCCTCGCGCATAATCATGTTGAACGAGCGCCCATCGTGGTCGGCATCCATCAGGAAGGGCTGAAGGGCAGGGTCATTCTCAATCGATCCATACTCGCGCACTGGACTCTCTCGCCAGATGAACGAAGAGTAAATATGCACGACGTTCTTAACCTGATTGTCTAGCGGGGTCTGTGCGAGGCGGTCGAGATAATCCTGCTCGCTTTCGAGTTTGTATTTGGTCAGGTAATGACCTCGGCGATAATCGTCGCCTCCCATGTAGGAACGTAGCAAGAACTCCCATCTTGCCGCGTGTAGGTCGTAGGTAGCACCAGTCAGGGTTATATGCTCGTTTGCCATTAACTCCACCGGGTTGGTTGTCGTGGTTCGATATGTTTACGCAGTGGCATCTCGCCCATGATGAGATAGCCAAGCGCGTCCGTGATGTGGTCAAGACCGCCCGATTTATCGGGTTGGTTGTTCAAGTAGGTCAATCCGTCGAGTGCGCGAATTAAGTTTTTGCAATTAAGATTGATGAATAAACGCCGCCGACCGTCCGCTGTTTTTAGCGCGGCCTGCACAGTATTTATGCGATCAACAACAGGCGATGCGTGACGCGGTGCGCGTACATCGAACCCGGCGTTGGATAATAACGCAAAATCGGTTCTACCGACAGGGGCTGAGGTCTTTCGCGCCCTGCCGGATGGGTCGGGGTAAACCACCACCGGGCGCCTCTTGTATCTCCGTTTGATCTCGCCCGCCATCAGTTCTGTATTGCTGTCGCCCAGTTCTATCTCGTCGATGATGTGCAACTGGTCCGCGACCCGGACAGCCAGAACCGCCGTCATGGGATCGACGTTGAAGTCCATGCCGACCAACAACGTGCCGCCGTGATCTGAAAGATCGCCCACGTTCTCATCGCGGTCGAAGTTCGAGTAAACCCGACCGGCAAGCGATTCAAAGGTTGCCATAAACTCCTGCCGGAATTCACGCTCACCCATATCTCTCTGCGCGGCGGCTATCTCGTCATTCGTGACCCGCGTTCCGTCCGCTGTCGTGAACTGCCACGCGCCCCAATCATCGGTGTCTTGCGCGTATCGATAAAGGTCGTGGAAGTGGTTATAGCCTTTTGGTGTACCAATCCAGAGTGCACGGCCCTGCTTGTCTGCAAGCATTGGGCGTAAGACCTCAAACCATGCGTCGGGAGACATATCGGCAAACTCGTCCATAACCACAAAGTCGAGGCCGACACCACGCAGAGCATCGTAGTTGTCAGCACCACGAAGCGCGGCGACGGTTCCATTTTTCAACTCCATCGATAGATCGGTTTCGTTTGTTGTCTCAATCTGCGATGGAGGCATCATGTTTTTAAGAGCCTTCCATGCGATCTGTTTCGCCTGCCGATAGGTCGGCGCGACATACCAGTTAATCGACCCCGGCTTGGAGATTGAGGCATGGAGCAATTCAGTGAGTGCGAGGTATGTCTTCCCGAATCTCCGACCCGCTACCAGAACCCGAAACCTCTTCGGACTGTCGAATACTCTCGTCTGCGCTCTCGTCAGTCGTATCTCTGACAATGATTAAAGGCTCCAGATTTTGTTGTTCAATGTGTTTCTTGTCCTGCTGTCCGAGGCGTTGCTTGCCAAGCCATATTTGCATCGTCGCATTGCCTTCTTGCGCGGTTTTCCATTGCAGGCGGCGCAGTGATGCTTTGCCATTCTCTCGACCCTGTAAAACGAGTTCTTTCAATTCTGGGTTCTCTGCAACCCTTCGCTCCCAAGTGCGGAACGACATTCCAAGAACCGCCGCTATTTCTGGCTCTGTGCAATCAATGCTCGCAAGTTCCAGAACTAAGTTTTCATCAACCTCTTTTCGAGGTCTGCCCATCCTTTTTGCGTCATTCATGTGTCAAATGTTTTTTCTTCTTCAATTTCGGAGGCTCCGTCGTCCGTCCCCAGTAGACGTAACTGGTGAAACTTTGGCACTCAATAATGCAGGTCTTTTGATACGCGCATTTGTCGCAAGGCGGGTTGTGAATAACTAACCCCTTATCCTCTCTCCTCGGCATTCATTCTCTCCCTCACGAGTGTGATCCAATCCATCAAGTCCATTTCGATCTGAAAGTGGTGCAGACCGACAGCGCAAGCACAGCACCGGGCGCGCCAAGTTTTGTAATCAAGTCGGTACAGAAGCACCGGATCATCACCTGTTCGCGCGGCTTGCGCCGCCGTCTGCGTCCACCATTCGTTGCTCCATTGCTTCGCTCGCTTGACCTCAATCGCCCAACCGGGAACGCCAATGATATCAACACCGCCTTGAGCGGCTTGCTGTTGCCAGTTGCGCGTGATCTCAAGCCCTAACTCGTCGCGCAGGGTGCGAGCAATTTCCTGCTCACCAGATCGGCCTTTGTTGCGTGAGTTGGTCACCCCTCACCATCCAACGGCTTTCGCCGCAAGGATTGATGATTTTCGGACGATGAGGGGCGACTTCCCCATCAATAAACGGCGTTCTGGTTTTCGTT
>Ga0208161_1001996_pt1 | contig 10529 bp, 24 predicted proteins | sample CB_VirMetaG_3_FD_184538 | JGI IMG/M metagenome (GOLD analysis project Ga0208161, IMG submission 184538) | Freshwater to marine saline gradient viral communities from Chesapeake Bay - CB_1508_1S Viral MetaG (SPAdes) (version 4) | ecosystem: Environmental > Aquatic > Marine > Coastal | place: USA... | reverse complement strand
GACCCTAACATTACTGAAGAAATGTTACATAATACCGAAATTGATTTTAATATAGAACGAGTAGATATGGGTCATCGAATTAAATTTGATGTGTTTGTAAATATGTATAACAAATACATTGATAATGAGCTTTGATTTAAAAAAATATTTAGCCAATAACCCCTTACTCAAAGAAGAATCAGGATTTGATAAAAACGTATGGGTTAATCTTACTGATGATGAAAAGGAAGAATTTGCCGATGAAATCTTTAATTTGATTTCTAATGCTTATGCTCCTATAGGTGGTAACCCAAATTATAAATCAGCAGATGATGTAGTAGATGCAGAAGGTGATGCTGATTATATGGTTATTGATTTAGATGATGATGATGAATTTGATGCTGTAAAAGTATCTAAAAATAAAGGGGCTGGGCAAAAATCGGTAGCAATGGGTCATGATGGTTCCCAACCTGCTAAATCAGCAGCTGTAAATATTACAGCAATTATGCTTAAAGAACCTGGACATTATATTGAAGTCTCAGGTAAATTAAAAGATATCTTAATGTCAAAAGGTGTTCCTGTAGTTACTGATAAAGAAACTATCCAACGTGTAATGCAAGGTAAAAGCATTGAAATGAATGATGATGGAACATATTCACGTTACATTGGTGGTGAAAAACACACTAAAACTTTAATGGGTAACCCACTTTAATCCTTCATTTGAGTAATTGATCTTTTATTTCGATCAATAATAGTAACAATACCATTTTCATAACGGAAGATTCTAACGGGTCTTCCGTTTTTCATTTCTGCCTTAGCAATAAGATTACCTTGTTCATCGTATTTAAGCCAAGTACCAATCCCAACTTTACCCCAATAATAACTTACTTGTTGTATTTGACCATTAGAATAGAATTGCTCTAATCTAATAGTTCCATCTTCAAGTTGATATGCTTTTTGTTCCTGAGCACTTAGATTTAATCCAAGTAGTAATGTTAATATAATAAAAATTTTTCTCATGTTTATAAATATTGCTTAATATGACTATAATATGACTAATATACAAAAAGTCATATGACATCTCACGTTTTAGTAAACTACTCGACTAGGTTTTTATATTACTTGTTAGTATCTATAACAAATAATAAATTTATAAAAATGAAAAAAACAATCTTTGCTTTATTAGCATTATTCGCTTTGGTTTCATGTGGTGGGGATGAACCTACACCCCAACCAAAAAATTATGAAGGAACTTTAGTAGTAGGAATCCTTAGTGAAAATACAACTTGGTACTCCGATTCAATTTATACTCTAAGAGGTCGCGTTATTGTACCTTCAGGTATTACTTTGACAATTGAACCTGGTGTTGTAGTTAAAGGTGATGCCGGTAATGGTTCAACTGCCTCTTCTTTGATTATTGCTCGTGGAGGTAAAATTAATGCTGTAGGAACACCTGGTGCTCCGATTATTTTTACTTCAGTAATTGATTCAATCCAACCAGGTCAAATAGTGTCTCCTAATTTAGATGAAAATGTAGCTGGATTATGGGGTGGATTGTTAGTTTTAGGTTATGCTCCAATCTCCGCAGGTACATCTCCATTACAAATTGAAGGCATTCCATCTTCAGAATCAAATGGTTTATATGGTGGAAACGATAGTTTAGATAATTCTGGTATTTTACAATACATTTCAATTCGTCATGGAGGAACAAACATTGGTCAAGGTAACGAGATTAATGGTTTAACATTAGGTGGTGTAGGTAAAGGTACTACAATTGATCACATTGAAGTAGTTGCTAATCAAGACGATGGTATTGAATGTTTTGGGGGTAACGTAAAAATCCAACACGCTTTAGTTTGGGGTCAACAAGACGATGCTTTTGACATTGACCAAGCATTTTCAGGTTTATTTGAAAGCTTTGTTTCAATAGCAGCTAGCCAACATGATCATGCTTTAGAAATTGATGGTGGTGAAGGACAATGGAATGCTCCCTTTACAATGTGGGGTGGAACAATTATCGATACAGATACAGCTCAAATTCACTTTAGAGATGGAGCTGAAGGTTATGTTTCATTCAATGGTGTAGCAAATATTGAAGCCGATTTGGGTACCTCAGTAGTTGTTGATACATTACACGCTGGAGCCCAGCTAGGGGAATTTAATTGGACTTGGGCAAAGGCAGCAGGTAAATTGTAAAAATATTTTAAAAACGTCATATTAAAAATTTGGAGCCCCGAAAGGGGCTTCGTATATTTACCAAGTAAAATGAAAGTTATGAAAGCAGAAAAATCAATTTTGACTCCCAAATGGCAAGAAATTAAAGCCATGTTTGAAGCTAACACCAATGGCTCTAAAGAATATGGTGAAAATTTTCCTATTGATGGTGAATTCGACCAATTGACTCAACATTTTATTGGCATGTTAGGGGTTATTACCTTAAAACAAGGTTTTGATGTTGTAGTTGAAGGTGTTAAAATGGACCTCTGGAAAGAGCGTATTTGGGCTGTTGTTGAAAATGCTGGTTTGCTTCCAAACATTGCCTGGAAAGATGAATTGGAAATGGAAGAAGCTCGTGATGCTTGGAATGAAGTAGATGATGAGTTTGATTATGATTTTGAATCACGTGAAAATGAAGCTTATGGATTCTAATATAAAAGAACTATTATACCGAGAATTAATGGGTATTCTCCAATCACTTGAAGATGGTGATTTCAATGGAGCAACAATGGAACTTGAATATTTAATTAATAAAATCAAATTTGACCAGCTATGAAATACATTGAAGTAACAGGTTGGGGGAATGGTAGTAAGCATTTAATCCCTTTAAATAAAATTGTTGATTTTAATTTTGAAGAAAAATATACTACTATTAGTTTTGTAAATGGCAAAGTACTTAATGTTGTTGAAGATGAATCAATAATTAAAGAAATGCTAAATTACCATAATGCTAATTTGGTAAATGAAGAACAAATTCGTACATTTTACGAAGGAATGGAAGAGTGGCAAGCAGAACTTGAACCTCCATATTATAATGAAGCATGTACAGACGAATTACCATTTTAAATTATGAAAGCCAAAGTAATAGACGTAAAATACAGAAAGGATAGTCAAACCTTTCCTAAATGGATGAAGTATGAAATAACTCTTCTCTATGAAAATGGTTCAACCGAAAAAATCCCAGCTTATGGTAAAGACCTACAGGATGCTTTGTCACGAGTAGTTCATGATAAAAAAGTAGAAAAAATTAGTAAAACTACTAATTCAATTCCTTGGTGGGGTTGGGCTTCAGTTTGGTTTGGTTATCTTGGTTTTATATCTTTTTGGTGGAACAAATCAGGTAATACCGATATTTTAGCGGGTGGTATTTTATCTGCTATGATTGTTTTAGTATTTGTTATGTTGTGGTCTAAAGATAGAAATATAAACAAAAATGGCTGAAAAACGAGGTGATTTAATCAAATTAACCTATGACTTTAATTCAGTTAGATGTTGTGAAGTTAGTTTTGATGGTGAAAAATGGGCTCGAGTTACAGCTCGTGAATTCAGAAGTTTTACTGGTAAAAGACGAATTTTAAATGTTGAAAATCCTAATGAACCATATTATGAAGAATACAATGGTCCAGTTTACTATTATGGGACTAATCGAATTGCTAAAAAATTTGAAAAAAATGGTACTGCCTTCCTCAACGGAATTGACCCAAGAGAAGGAAAGCGACCTAGAGGTTACACCTCGTTTTAAAGTAACTTATCCTGAAAATTGGGAAAAACGTAAAACAATGAATGCTCAAGAAAAAACTGAATATTTTAATAACTGGGCTTCTAAACTATGAAAAAAAACATCCCTAATAAAAGACGAACAAGTGATGAAGGACACTTATCACAGTTAATTCGTCGTAAGATGATTCAAAAAAATCATGGGGATGCTTCTAAATTTAATCGTAATATAAAACATAAAAAAGATTATGGAACTGAAAGTGCCGACTAAGGTATCAATTCGAATGACTGAAAGAAAAGGTTGGGGGGTTTTTGCTACTGAAAAAATTTTCCAATATGAAATTATTGAAGAATGCCATTTGATTCCTCTTCCTATTAAAGTTGGTCAACCTAGTAATTTGTTAGTAGATTATCGTTTTAACTGGCCCCATTCGGGTGAATGTTTAGAACAGGTAATTGTGTTTGGCTATGGTTGTATTTATAATCATAGTAATGAACCTAATGCTTCTTGGAGAGACCATCCAAATTATAAAGCATTTCAGTTTGTAGCTTTACGTGACATCGAACCTGGAGAAGAAATTTGTACCTTCTATGGAGGTTCAGAATATTGGGAAGATGGAGGTAGAGATTACGTAGAATTAGTTTAAAATGTTTGGAGCCCCGAAAGGGGCTTCGTACATTTACCCTGTAGTTGAGATAATAAAGGTTATGATTACAGAGAAAGTAAAATTTAGTGTTTGGAGTGATAAGGAGCGTGAGCAACTTAAAACTGAATATTTTGCTGATAGTAATATTATTGCTAGAAAACAAAGTGAATTAGCTAAACGCGAGACAAATGATTGTGTTGTTCGTGCTTTCATGTGTGCTCTAGATTTGAATTACGATCAAGCTCATGCTTACATTAAAACTAAAATGAAGCGTGAGAATCGTAAAGGTACTTATACCAATATGTTTGCTCATAATGTAATTGGTAAAACTAAGAATGGTTATAAAATTGGTTTTATTGGTGTTCACCCATCACGTGACTTTATGAATTTTAAAGGTGGTAAGATATTGGTGAATAAGAATTATAAAAAACCAACTGGCTATACTTTGAAGTCATTTATTGAGAACCACCCAGTTGGTAGGTTTGTTTTGATTGTTCAAGGACATGCTGTGGCAGTAGTAAACGGAGTGTTGTATGGTAACAGCAATGAAAAATATGATGGGCTATATCGTTCAGTGTGGTACGGATTTGAAATGAAATAAAATGAGACATTTAATTTTAATTTTAACGTGTGTAACTTTACTTAGTTGCGAAAAAGAAACAATTTATCCTTATCCTTGCCTTGATGGAAATTGTGATGCTGAATTTGTTATTGATACTTTAGTTTCACCTGGTTCTTATTTTAACCCAACAGATGGATATTGGAGAGTAAAATATAGTGGAGTAAATTATTTCACTATTCAGGGTAAATTAGATGAGTTAGACCCATATTATGTAATTAATAAAGTACCCCTAGTTGAAACAACATTTGATTCAGATTATTGGGTTATATTTGATACATTACAATGGAGCTCTCCAATGTATTCTGTATTAAGTTGGTTTAGTGATGGTGAATATCAAACACCTATTTCAATTGGTAATATTACTTATACTCTAGAGGATATTGCTAACATTTCCCCACCACTTAATATTGCAGGTTATCAAATACCTAAATATTTTTGTTTTGAATGTCCTTATGCCCCAACTTTATTAGGAACATATTCTAAATACAATTACCTTCCTAGACAGCAAATCTTCTTTGATGATGAGATGAAGGGAGATACAGCTAATATTTTTATTAAGACAACTTTTAATAGTGATGTTGGTGAACGAGTGGAGAAGGAAGAAAAAATCTCAATAATCTTTGAATAAAGATTTGGCTTCCCGAAATCTCGTTCGTATATTTACCATGTAATAAGAAATAAAAATAAAGGTTATGATTACAGAAGGACAACAATTAGAAATGTTTTTGACGGCTAAGCAAGAGCAAATGATTGAGCGTTACGTTAAGAACAATCAAATGGACTTTGAACGTGCTAAAAATGATGCTGAGCAAAAGAATAAGTTCTTAACTGAAAATGGATTTGTTGAAGGCATTCATTTTAAGAATACATTTAAGTTTGAAAAAAATGTAACTGAGACTACTATATTAGGTGGTCGTTGGTATGATGTAGAAGAATTCGAAGCCGAAGTTACAATTACTCAATTTCAAGGTGGTGTATTTCTACTCCATGATGTGGTTGAGTTGGAAGATGGTGAACGTAAAATTGTAAAGAAAGATACCTATTTCTCAATTACTCGTGATAATAAAATTGAGTGTAGTACTATTGTAGGTAGCTATCGTGCAGTAAAACCCTCAACTCTTTTAAGCAAGATAAACGATATGTTCTCTGCCGCTAAAGAACAATTGGGTAGTTTGATAGTAAAAGACCTAAACTTTAATTTAGCAATTTCTCAACTTAAACACGAATTTCCTACAGCCGTAAGTGTTGAAAAGCGAAATGAATGGATTCGTACTAATAATTTTAAAAACAGCTACACTAAAGACGTAATTGTAGTAATGTTTGAAAATGGCTCGTACATCCAGTATGATTTAGATTACAAAGGAGAAAAACGTATTTTCAAAATTTACGATGCTGAAGAAATAAAAATGACCAGCGAACAGAAAGTAGAACGATTGGTAAAGCGAATTGGATAAATGATAAACCAGATAACATATTACTTAGTTATTGGTAGCTTAGTATCGTATTTGTTAGATAAACTTTCAAAAATATCTAACAATGAGGAATTAGAATTTACTAATTGGGAACGTTTTCTACTTATTTTATTTTGGCCTGTAGCAGTGCTAATGTTTATTTTTAGTTTTATTAGAGGATTTTTAGGAAAATGAATATAAAAGATTTATTTATAGGTGCTTCATTATACTTAATAGGTCAATTGATTACTTATTGGCAATTGAATGGGCAATTTATTTGGACTTGGTTTAAGAAAAACCCTTGGTTAGTAGCATTAATGGGTATTCCTATTTCATTTATTTTTATTGTTGCTACTAAGTACGCTGTTAGCGGGTTTGGGGGGCAAATGTGGCCTAACCGATTTATAGGATTTGCAACGGGTATGTTAGTTTATGCTTGGGGTACTAGTTATTATTTCAATCAACCGATTGACACAAAAACAGCTATTAGTTTAAGTTTAAGTTTAATGTTAATTGTAATTCAAGTTGCTTGGAAATGAGTGATTTTAGATTTTTGTATTGGGATGACTATGATGATAGTGAGAATGAAGCCCCTAAAAAACCAAAAGACACATTTAGCGATAGTTTAGAAGATGATGAGTAACAAAAAGGAACTAACGGAAATCAAGGATTGGGTAGTAATAGACCGAGAGGGTAAAATGCATGAGTTTGAAGATTTTTATAGTGCATTGCAATCAAAAGTAAAAGGGTCGGTTATGACGAGGTATTATTATGATTTTCATTATAGTAAATTAATTTAAAAAAAGCAACTTCAAAGCTTTTTACTACACACCACCCCATCTTCATACGTATATACAATATGAAATAAACAAGTTATATGGAAGTATCAAATGTAACCAAACTAATCAAACACAATGATGTGTGGTATAAGTTGATTAGATATTTGCCCGAACACAATGTGATGGATAAGACGGGTAATGTGAGGATGGATGTGTTGGCGGGGTGGAGAGATTACGTTGGAGCGAATCATGTTCTCAGGGACGCGACGGGGTTTATGTTGTGTGAGACGATAGAGGATGCTACGGTGATAGTCGAACAACCGACCTAACCCATAATGAATTGTGTGGTGATACGTGTGTTAATATGTGTGTTTAATTGTATTTAATGCTGGGATAGTTGTGGGCTACGAGTCCAACATCAAGCAACCTAATGCGTTTAAATACGCTTATAGACGGGTGACAGAACATATCAAGATATGACAATATTTGTATGTTTTGATATGTGTATATGAAAAGATATGGGGGTGGTAGGTGGTATAAGAGGTGAGTGGGGTTAACCCCTTTCCCCCGCGCCTCCAACCTTTACTTAAAATAAAAAAATATATATAAAATTTAAAAAAAATCGCGGGAAGATGTGGTTCCCCGAGGGGGCGTTCGTACATTTATGGTATAAGAAATAAAGGTTATGAACGCATTAGTAAACATTGAGAAAGAGGCCCGTATTATTGTTGAACGTTTGGCCGATAAGGAAATTAACCGTATGGAGGATCAACACAACGGATTCACCACATGGATGAATGAGCCCGGTAATGCCATTATTGGTAAATGGGATAATCAAGTTGACACCTACAGTAGTGTTGCTAAATATGTTTACATGACCCAGTATAAGAGCTGGGATCGTGAACTGAATCAATATGTTCTCCCCACCGAATATCCTACCACGTACAATGAGCAACGTCAGATGTTCTATGATAAGAGCTTGGCTAATATGGTAGCGGAAATTCGTTTGGTTAATCAGGGTGGGATAAATCGTTACCGTGAGGACTTTATCGGTGCTAACATGTACAAATTGAACCGTGCCTTGGCTAAACACCTTACCAATGATATGACTGCCAGTGATATTAAAGTTAGAGTTGGGGGCGACGGGGCAGAAGTTACTGCCAACGTGGATGGAAAATTATTTAAAACATTTGGTACATTGTGTGGTGGTTGGGTTCAATGTTACCACTACCGTTACAGAAGCTCTTTAAAATAAATTTGGTTCCCTGAAAAATCGTTCGTATATTTACCATATAAAGAAATAAAGGTTATGAAAGTAGATATTGTTGTTAGCACACAAGTATGGGTAAACAAATTGTTCGTCGATGGAGGTGAACATTGGAGCCCTAAGGGCGAACAAATATTCCGTTTCCCCGTCGACGATAGCTTTTTAATGAACAATGGGATTGTAGATGCAATCGAGAAAGTACTGAGTAACGTAAGTAATTTCCACACCAAATACGAATACATTTCTCACGAATACCAATTCTCACCCGACCGAGTTATTTATGGTTTGGAAGAAACATTTGAGGAAATGGTTGGAGAAGCAAAATAGGGTTCGTACATTTACCCTGTAAATGAGTTAATAAAAAATAAAGGTTATGTTTGAAGTAAAGCAAAAAAGAGGTAGAAGAGATTTTATGGGGTTCGCTTGTTTTGAAGTGTTTGAAAATGGCAAGCCTACAGGTAATTCTTACCATGCAGAGAATGCAGAAGATGCCCTTGCAATGCACAAGCAACTAAGTAAAATAAAATAAATTTGGCTCCCCAAAATAGGGTTCGTACATTTACCCTGTAAATGAGTTAATAAAAAATAAAGGTTATGTTTACAGCAGTTAAAAGAAGTAGAGAAGATTTTATGGGTTTTACCAGGTTTGAGATATTTGAAAACGGTAAGTCTACAGGCATTTCATATAAGGCATTGGATGCAGAACATGCAATTGAAATACACAATCAACTAAATAAGGTAAAATAAATTTGAGGAATAGTTGCCTCCCCGAATTATTCTTCTTATATTTAGTTATCAATAAAAAACAACGGTTATGAAACGTATTGATTTTAAAATGTTGTTGGCATTCGGAGCCGCATCAACACTATGTGTGGGAACAATTATGGGTGTAACTCAGCAATTGATTAATTTTGCTGACCCACTCAATGAAATGGCGTTTGCTGCCCTATCATTCGTTGGTGCGGTGGGTTTTGGTGCCGGTATTAAAAAATAACGGGATGGTGACTTCATAACCTATTACATATCATCCCGTAGTGTGGGCGGGGTACGTGGGTAGGATGTGCCCCGTACCGCCGCCGTACCGCTATATTACCGCTATATTACCCACGCACGCCGTCGTCAATCGGGCGTGTATATGCGGGAGAAAGGATTTAGATGTATAAATAACTCGTACACACCTATAGGTAAAGGGGAGGGTATATACTTATTTACAAAATATTAAATGGGGGAGTATATATGGAGATACCCCCACAATTGAATGATTTTTACCATATGGCCATTTCGCCCACACGTTCATTCTCCCCGTCCTCTTCTTCTACGACGGATTTTACCCAATGGGAAAAGTATATACAATCTCTGGATTTCCTCACCATCTAATTTGGCTCCCCCATCTCCCGTTCGTATATTTACCCCGTAATAAGAAAAACAAATAAGGTTATGTTAGACTTACAAAGTACCCAGTTCTTGAATGATGAGCAGATTAAAAAACAAGCTCCATCAGTATTTACAATGAAACCAAGTAATGAGGTTTCTAAGCATTACACCCACATTCCTACCACTAAGGTAATTAATGACATGCGTACCCTTGGTTGGGATGTTGTTGATGTGAAAGAGGTTAAAGCTCGTAAAGGGAAAGGTTTCCAGAAGCACTTGGTTGTATTTCGTAATCCAGATGTTGTGATTAATGGTCAAGATGGTGATACAGTTTTCCCACAAATCCTCTTGACAAATTCACACGATGGTAAAAATGCCTTTACCTTCACAGCAGGTTTGTTCCGTTTGGTTTGTGAGAATGGTTTGGTTATTTCAACAACCCAATTTGAAGACGTTAAGATGCGTCACATGGGTTACACGTTTGAAGAGCTTCAAGAAAACATCCGTGCGATGGTTGAACGTTTGCCTTTGACTGTTGAGTCAATGAATAAGATGAAAGAAATTGAGATGGGAGAACAAGCCGCCCTCGATTTCGCGAAACGTGCTTTGGAGACACGATTTGATGAGAACCAGATGCAACGCATTACGGTTGACTTGAATAAATTGTTGACTCCCGTGCGTGAAGAAGATAAAGGA
>Ga0208161_1001994_pt1 | contig 10532 bp, 11 predicted proteins | sample CB_VirMetaG_3_FD_184538 | JGI IMG/M metagenome (GOLD analysis project Ga0208161, IMG submission 184538) | Freshwater to marine saline gradient viral communities from Chesapeake Bay - CB_1508_1S Viral MetaG (SPAdes) (version 4) | ecosystem: Environmental > Aquatic > Marine > Coastal | place: USA... | reverse complement strand
GCAGACTCGCTCTCCCCGAAACGGACAAATACGGACAAAACGGAACAAAAAAAGCCAACAATTGTTAAGATTGATAGAGATTCGCCATTTGGAACGCTAGGTCAGTCGGGGGGCATCGGAATTGGCTAAACGCAAGGGCAACACAAAGCCGCGTTTGCAAAACGCACCGCTTAAAGGAAAATCCCGCATAGATGAAGTAACTGCGTGGATCAAAAAGACTGGATTGCCGGAACTTCTGCCCTGGCAGGAGTACGTACTGACCGATATGTTAAAAGTTGATAAAGATAATAAATTTATCCGTAAGACAAATTTGTTACTCGTCAGTAGGCAAGCCGGAAAGACTCATCTAGCACGTATTCGCATATTGGCGGGGTTGTATTTATTCGGCGAAAAGTCTATTGTTGCCATGTCCTCCAATCGGGCTATGGCTTTGGACACCTTTCGCAAAGTCTGTGATCTGATTGAGGAAACACCTGCACTTCGGACGCAGTTGAAGCAGATCCGCGTGGCTAATGGTCAGGAATCGGTCGAACTCCTAAATGGGGCTAGATACGAGATAGTCGCGGCGACAAGAGATGGGTCACGTGGTAAGACGGCGGATCTGCTGTTCGTAGATGAAGTGCGTGAGATTGATGAAGCCGCTTGGACGGCTGCGCGACCTATTACGCGCGCCAGACCCAATAGCCAGATATTGCTTACCAGTAACGCTGGCGATGCGTTTAGTACGGTGCTAAATGATCTACGCGAAAGAGCAAACAGTTTCCCGCCTAAGACACTTGGTTATTGGGAGTATTCAGCGCCAGACTTTGCCAACATCCATGATAAGGATGCTTGGTATCAAGCAAACCCGGCATTGGGCTATTTAGTAGATGAAGAAACGATTGCTGAGTCAATTGCAACCTCTAGCATAGAAGCCACGAAAACGGAAACGCTTTGTCAATGGGTTTCCGCTCTGAAAAGCCCTTTCCCCTACCGCGCTTTTGAAGAATTGACGGTGCAGGATCTACAAATACTACCCGGACGTACTACCATATTTGCAGTTGATATATCCGTTACAAAACGATATGCCAGCCTTGTTGCTGGTCAGTTAATGGAAGATGGCAAGATTGCAGCCGGGGTTATAGCACAATTTGAGTCTGCTAGTGGCGTAGATGAACTTAAAATCGCTGTGGAAGTCAATGAATGGGCGCGTAAGTATCGCCCGCGTTTGATCTGCTTCGATAAATATACGACTATGACCGTTGCTGAAAGATTGGCTTTGAGCGGGCAAAAAATACAGGATATGTCGGGCTTGGTGTTCTATCAAGCGTGTTCGGATCTGCTAGAAGCGATCGTGCATCAAAGGCTGATCCATAGCGGGCAAGAGTCGCTAGTCGATGCGATAAACAATTCAGCCGCTAAGGAAACGGACGCGGGCTGGCGCATCGTGCGGCGTAAATCAGCAGGAGACGTATCGGCAGCCATAGCCCTAGCGATGGTGGTACATCAACTTAACAAACCGCAGGTAACGCCTAAGATCATCGCCGTATAACACAATATGTAACGCTTAACCGTAACGGTTAGGCGTATCAAAAAAAATGCGGCTTTTGGGTTTTATGTCCGTTTTGTCGGTAATGTGTGGTATCCTTGCCGACAATGGGTTTCTTTGATCGCTTCCGCACACAGAAGATCGAGGCACAAAACGCGCCTCAGATCATGTCTGAAAATTGGAGCATAGCGCCCCTAACCGTTGCAAACGTCTCTCGTAGCGAGGCTATGTCGGTTCCGTCAATTGCTAGATCTGCTTCATTAGTTAAAGGCATTATCGCCTCAACTCCATTGGAAGTTTATCGCGAAGCAACTGGCGAAGAAATAATCCCGCCAGCATGGGTTAAGCAGCCATCACCTTCGCAACCACGATCTGTAACAATGGCTTGGACTGTCGATAGTTTGATCTTCTACGGTCAAGCATTTTGGCAGGTAACGAGTGTCAGCGAGTTGGATGGTCGTCCGCTTTCCTTCGAGTGGGTTCCCAATACTCGCGTTACATACAATACAGATCTCTACACCGAATTTATTACTCAATATTATATTAATGGCAACGCTGTGCCGATGTCAGGTGTTGGATCATTAGTAACATTCCAATCTTTAGGCGATGAAGGTGTTTTAATTCGCGGTGGCAGAACTATACGCGCCGCAGTTGATTTAGAAAAAGCAACAGCAATAGCAGTTTCAACTCCAATGCCTACCGGTGTGATTAAAAACACAGGAGCAGACGTTTCAGAAGCAGAAGCGTTAGCGATCCTTAATCAGTTTGAAAAGTCACGCAAAAATCGCAGCACAGCCTATTTCACTAGCACTTTAGATTATCAAGTTTCACAATTCTCACCGAAAGACATGACTTACAACGAATCTGCACAATTTATGAGTACGCAGATCGCGCGCATGATGAACGTTCCGGCATGGTATTTGTCGGCTGAGATGAATAACAGCATGACTTATTCAAACGTCCTAGATGAACGCAAACAATTTGTAGATCTATCTTTGCGCCCATATTACGCCGCAATAGAAGATCGTCTAAGCATGGATGATATTACTCCACGTGGCAACATTGTGCGTTTCTGCATTGACGATACTTTCTTGCGCAGTAATGCACTAGAAAGATTAAATGTAATAGAAAAAATGATTTCGCTTGGTCTAATTACAACTGAGCAAGCGATGGAGATGGAAGATCTAACCCCGAACGGAAATACAAATGAAACTAACGTTCAGTAGCGAAATAACTGCCGCCGATAGCGCGCGCAGAACAATTAGCGGCAAAATTGCCCCGGTCGGAGAGGTCGGACATACTTCTGCTGGCAAAGTCATCTTTGAGCGCGGATCCATTCAAATTGACGATCCGAAAAAAGTATTGTTCCTAGAGGAACATAATGACAAAGTGCGTCTAGGTCGCGCTCAATCTATTGAAGCAACAGAAGATGGCTGGTATGGCACATTCAAGTTAAGTGCAAGCAGCAAGGCGACAGACGCTCTCATAGAGGCAAGCGAAGGATTAAAGACGGGCATGTCTGTTGGAGTCGAAGTAATTGATTCCAAACCAACCGGCGGCGTGATTCATGTATTGGCTGCCAAATTAGTAGAAGTTTCTCTTGTGTCAAACCCGGCGTTTAAGTCGGCTGAGATCAAAGAGGTTGCCGCTTCCGAAACGGAAGAAGCAAAAGAAGAAACCAAACCAACAGAAAGCGAGGCTGTTGTGGAGCAAACTCCCGACACCGTAGCCGTAGCACCTGAGGTAGAAACCCCTGCGGTAGAAGCCTCTGCGCCTAAGGTTACAGCAGCAACACCGCGCGTTTATGCGCAACCACGCGTTGAACCAATGACAAGCGCACAGTATCTAGAAGCAAACATCAAGGCTGCTCTAGGTGATGATAACGCACGCCAATTGGTACGCGCAGCAGATGATTCGACCAGCACAAATACTGGTCTAACTTTGCCACAGCATCTAAACCAATTTATCACCGATACATTCTCAGGTCGCCCTGCGTTTGAAGCGGTAACACGTCAAGCACTTATTGAGAGCGGTATGTCATTCACCGTTCCACGTCTTTACACAAATGCTGGCACACCTAACGTTGCGCCAACAGTTGCAGACACTAATGAAGGTGCAGCACCATCTGAAACCGGCATGACTTCTGCTTATGACACGGTAACAGTTGAGAAATTCTCAGGTCTAAACCGAGTTTCATTCGAACTCATAGACCGCAGCAGCCCGAGTTTTATGAACCTCTTGATGGCTGAACTCACGAAGGCTTACCAGAAGGCAACCGATAACGCATTGATCGCTGCTTTCACCGCAAATGGAACTGCTGCAACTGCAACAGCAGCAACAGCAGCAGGTTTGCAATCATTCATTAGCACAGAAGCAGCAGCAGCCTACAAGGGAACTGGCGGCGACTTTGCTAACAAGTTGGTTGCATCGACAGATCAATGGGCAGCAATTAGCGGTTACGCAGATACAACTGGTCGTCCGCTATACAGCGCAGCAGCACCAATGAACGCTGCTGGCGCAGTTTCACCTACTTCGGTAGTTGGATCTGTTCTTGGTACTGATCTCATCATTGATCACAATATTGCAGTAAGCGGAATTGTTGATGAGTCAGCGTTCCTTGTTGCACCGGGATCCGTTTATGTTTGGGAGTCACCAACAACAAACCTCAGAGTTAATGTTTTGACCTCTGGGGAAGTCGAACTCAACCTGTATGGTTATTTGGCAATTTACGTGGCTAAATCAGGTAAAGGCGTACGCCGCTACAACCTAGTTTAGTAAGTAATCGAGTTACCCCGGCGCTAATGCCCTGAGCGCCGGGGCTAACATTAGGAAAGGAAAACATGGCGGCTACCTACGTTACCGAGGCTGAATTACGCACCGCACTCGGAATAGGTAATTTGTATTCTTCTGCTGTTGTAGAAGAAGCATGTCAGGCTGCCGAAAACATTGTTAAGGGCAAACTAAATTTTAATCGTCAAGTCGCGATAGCGCATCAGAATACCGGAACTACCGGCACTATTTATTTTGAATACCCGCACACATTTTACATAGGTCAAACCGTTAATGTTGAGAATTGCGGATCGCATTACAACGGCAACAAGACAATTACGGCTGCGGGTGAATACAGTATTAGTTTTACAACCAACCATCTTAGCGATGCGCCCAAACATGACATTATTCCATACGGCTATGTTTATGGTGATGACTATATTTCGTACGAAACTTTGGATGAAGTGCGTGAAGCATCGTTAATGATCGCCGTAGATATATGGCAGGCACGCCAGACCAGTTCAACAGGTGGAATATCTCCTGACTTCACTCCGAGTCCATATAAAATGGGTAACACACTTTTGGCAAGAGTCAGAGGTTTGCTTGCGGATCACCTAGCCCCGGGCGGTCAAGTAGGGTGAGCGCCATAACTACCCTGCGGGGAACAATCGCGACTGCGCTAGTTGATGATACGGCGTGGCAGGTGTTCTCTTTTCCACCTGCCACACCTCTCGCTAACAGCATTGTGGTACAACCGGGTGATCCATACATTGAACCATCTAATGATCATTACAAAACGGTTAAACCAAAAGTAAATTTCAAACTGATCGTGTTAGTGCCTATGTTCGATAATCAAGGCAACCTAACCAACATCGAGGATTACTACCTAAACGTAGTAAATAAACTAGAAGCGTCAAGCGTGGATTACACAATTGGCACGTTTAGTTCGCCAGCCGTACTTCCCGGTAATGCAGGAGATCTGCTAACAGGTGAAGTAAGTATCAGCGTTCTATCCGATTGGAGTTAATAATGGCTGATCAAGACAAAAAGCGCGAGGCGTTTCTGATCAAGATTGGTCAGATAAAGCCTACGGCAGAAGCACCAAAACCCAAACCAACTGCAAAGAAAGACGAGGAATAGTCAATGGCTGTTTTTCTAAATAATAACGTAGGCTTGAAGATTAACTCAGTTGATCTCTCAGACCACGTAACCAGCATCACGCTTAATGAAGTATTTGAGGAATTAGAAGTTACGGCGATGTCAGATGATTCCAGAAAATATGTAAAAGGATTAGAGACTGCAACTTTGGTAGTATCTTTCCTCAATGATCAAGGTGCATCATCTGTTTTGCAAACCCTTGAAGGTTCCTACGGTTCCTCAGTAGCATGGGTCGCAATCAACGATAAGGATGGCACAGTTGGAGCAGATAATAAACTGTATTCCGGCGACATCTTGATCAACAATATAACCCCCATTAACGGCGATGTCGGAAGCATGAGCACAATCGACATTACCTTTACTGTTAATTCAGTAGTAACCAGAGCAACTTCAGGCACGTTCTAACCATAAAGAGAGGGCAAAAATGGCAAGTCTAAAGATCACTAGGGCAGATGGCAGCGAGTCTCTACATGAGATCACGCCAGCCATAGAATACGCTTTTGAGCAATACGCGAAGAAAGGTTTTTATAAAGCCTTCCGCGAGGATCAGAAGCAATCTGATATTTATTGGCTTGCGTGGGAGTGTCTAAAGAGATCTGGCACAGACGTAAAGCCCTTTGGGGATAAGTTTCTCGAAACCTTAAAAGCAGTCGAGGTTTTGGCAGATGATTCCCCAAATGGCTAACGCGCGATAGTTATACGTACCGGATAGCCGAACTGTCCGTACATCTAGGTATCGCGCCTAGCGAGTTTATTAACATGGATCGAGACATGTTAATTGCCATACATGAAGTTTTGAGAAAGCAAGGGGAGCAAAGGCAAAATGCCAATCGTGCTATCCGGCGTAGATGAGTTAAAGCGCGCACTTAAAAAGTATGCGCCAGATCTACGCAAGGAAATGGATGCCACGATTAAAGGCGAGTTAAAGTCAGTCATTGACGAAACTAAACAAAAAGTGCCTAGCACCCCACCGGGCAGATTATACAATTGGCAGGATAAGGGTAGAGAGCCAATATCGCGCACACATAGAGAACGTGGCTTTCCTCTCTATAATGCATTAGAAGTGCGTAGAGGTTTAACCTATCGAGCAGGTACAAGCCGTTTTAACAAGGCTGGATTTGCCGCTCTATTCTCTCTTTGGAACGCGTCTGCTGTGGGTGCAATTATGGAAACAGCAGGTCGCGTTAATAGTGGCGGCAGACCTCAAATGGGCAATCATGGTAGGGGATCAACGCAGAAGTTTGGGCAATCCAATTATAGTGGCGCAGGTCACGTTTTCGTAGGATCCATGAACGGCATTGGCGGATTGAAGGCTTACAAATCTGAAACGACTCAGAAACAGCGATCAACTGGTCGTTTGCTTTATGCCTCATACGCAGATCGTCAAGGCAAAACATTGGATGCCATCATGAAGGCGATAGAATTAGCCAACAGGAAACTACAAGCAAGGGCAAAGCCAGCACCGATAGGGAAGGCGGCATAATGGCAGCGCCCAATATACGCATTGATATTGCTTCCGTATTCAAAGATACAGGATTTAAAAAAGCCTTTGGCGCTTCAGTAGGATTAGAAAGCCAATTAAAAAAATTAGGTAGAACTTTAGGTTCAACTTTATCGGTAGCAGCCATTACTAAATTTGGCAAAGATGCTGTTAAAGCGTTCAAAGAAGATGAGCAAAGTGCCAGACGATTTGAGCAAGCATTAAAAGGCGTTAATCTAGGTTTTGCTTCACCGGAGATCGATCGCTATTTAGAAAAACTAGAACGTCAAACGGCTGTTACAAAAGGGCAAACCAGACCAGCGTTTCAAGCATTGGCGCAAACTACAAACAGTTTAGTTGCTTCACAAGAATTATTAAGCACCGCAATCGATGTATCTGCGGGATCTGGTTATGATTTGCAAACAGTTGCCAATGATTTAAGTAAGGCTTATTTAGGCAATACACAAGGATTATCAAAATATAATCTAGGTTTAACTAAAGCCGAACTTAAAACGATGCGTTTTCAAGATATACAAAAACGCTTAAACGAACAATTTACAGGACAACGCTCCGCTTTCTTGGATACTTATGCGGGCAAAGTCAGTTTGGTAAGTGCTTCATACGAGAGATTACAAACCACAGTCGGTGAAGGTTTGGTCGATGCGTTCGATATGTTGGCAGGGGATGGCGGTATTGCCGGTGCAACAACCGCGATGGAAGATTTTGGAATTATAGCCGCAGACGTTATTCGCGGTATTGCTTACAATTTGGACACTCTCCAAAATCAGTTTGGTGGAGATCAAGGTTTCCTACCAAAATTATTTACCACAATATTGAAAACCCAACCTCTAATCGCGGCTATATTGGCACAAGCAGAAGCGGGCAGCAAAACAAGATTATTTTTCCCTACGGCTGGCATTGGGCAACCGGGCGTAGATGCTAAAAACAAAGCAATAGAAGAAGCAAGGTTAAAGCGCGAAAAAGAACTAGCGGCTTTGCGCTTGAAAGAGATCAAGCAACGCGAAAAGATAGCCCGCCTAAAGAAGTTATCTAATATGCTAGATAAAGCTGCCGCTAAGTTTGATGATCGCAAGGCTCAGTTAGCAGCCGCCTTGCGTAATGAAAAAATTACTGCTGAGGAACGCAAGCGCCTACAAGAATTACTTTTGATTGAAGAAACCAGAGACGCTATTCAGCAAGGCGATTTGGAGCAAGCAGAAAAACTGTTTGCCAGATTAGATACTTTACAAGGGCAAACAGAAGTGTTAGCCAATAGCCTTATCAGCCTAAAGGCGGGCGATCCGTTTGCTAATTGGGATGACTATTTCAAAAAAGCAAGCGGCATGATAGATGATCTGTATGCTCAATTACTAAGATTCTATGATTTAGCCAATAAGTTTGTTTATACTGACAAAATCTTAGATAACACGACCAGAAAAACAGACGACAAAACAGTCGATGAAATTTCAAATGAACTTAAAACAATTACTAAACAAAACGATGATTTGATTAAAGACAAGGCTATTGATGAAGCGTTAAACATCGTATTAAATAATACGAGCATAACGGACGATTTATTAGCGGCTACTCTCAACGCAGCAAAATCAGGTATGCTGTCGAACGTCACCGCGTCTGGTATTGCCCTTTCCGAAAGTGGAACGATCGGCGCTACCAGCCTAGCCAATCGCATAGCCTCTTTTGACGCGGCAGCGATCGCAGCAGCAGCAATAACTAATTTAATTAAACCCAGCACAGTAGCCGCAGGGGAAACCGGCATCATTGGCGCTCGTTCGATTAGTGGGCAAGCGCAGACGATTATTAACAATTACATTGAAGGTACAGTAATAAGCCAAACCGATCTATCTCAGATGGTCTTAGATCAGCAGTATGAGTATCAAAGATCTGGCGGCAAACTCACCTATAACCAGATAGCAATTTAATGCCAGCAGCACCGGTAATCAAGGCTTCCATTGACTTCTCCAATGGTGTGGCATTTGTTGGCGAGCCATTCATTCTAGATTCAGTTACTAACGGCATATTAGATACAAACCAGTTGGGAACTGGCACTAATGCAAACGTGGATATATCAGATCTGCTTTATACGGTCAATATCCGCAGGGGTCGGCAGCGCCTTCTCAATGAGTTTGAGGCTGGCACAGCAGCAGTAACCATTATCGATACCAACGGTGATTTTAACCCTGCTAACGTAAGCAGCCCTTACTATGGGGATCTAGTACCTCTACGTAAAATACAAGTTACTGCTGAGTACGATGGCACTACCTATGTGTTATTTACTGGCTTTATTACTAACTACGATACCGGCTTCAAGATCGGATCGGATGATTTCAGCAGGGTTACGTTTAAGTGCGTTGATGCTTTGCGTCTCTTTACCACAGCACAGATCAGCAGCGTACCCGGTTCCGGGGTGCAACTTTCTGGCGCTCGTGTTAATGCCATCTTGGATGAGTTGGATTACCCAACTACCTTGCGTGATATTGCTGCGGGAGACTCTACCTTGCAAGCAGATCCCGGCACAGCCCGCAAAGCCCTTGATGCTCTCACCCTAGTTAAGAAGTCAGAGTTTGGCGAACTATTCCTCGATGCTGAGGGGCGTGTTACATTTCTAAGCCGCTCACAGGTCACGAGCAGCCTTGCAAGCCCGGTTTATACATTCGCAGACGATGGTAGCGCCATCGCCTTCCAAAACGCCGTTGTAGCCCTAGACGATAGCCTTGTGGTTAATGATGTAACCGTTACACGCTCCGGCGGTAGCGCCCAAAATGTTTATGATCAAGACTCGATAGATAAGTATTTTATCCATTCGGGCAACCGAGACGGGATCCTTGTGCAGTCGGATCAGGAGAGCCTAGATATGGCATCCATGTTGCTTTCCACGCGCAAAGAGACTGAAACCCGCATCGATTCGATCGTACTGAATCTAGAGGATGGCGATAACGTAAGCCGGGTAACTGCTGGTCTAGCCATCGAATTGATGGACTGCGTTGAGATCACAAAGGTAATGCCCGGATCCACCAGCATCACCCAGACCCTTCTCGTACAGGGCTTGCATCACGATATTAACTTCCGCAAATTCACTACGACCGTTTATACCGGCGAAAGCCTCATTGATGGGTTCATCCTAGATAGCGCATCACAAGGTATAATCGGCACAGACACACTAAGTTACTAAGGAGAAACATGGCAACCGGCTTCCCATTCAGCACAGGTGACGTGCTACTAGCGAGCGAAATGAATGGCTTAGTGGCTTTCACGCTCAACTCACAGAGCGGTACTACCTACACGCTCGCCTCAACGGATCAATATCAGGTTCTAGTGGTCACAAGCAATGCATCCGCTAAGACCGTAAGCATACCAACAGATGCCACATACGCATTTCCCAACGGCACATGCATCTCTTTCCTAAACACAGGTGCAGGTGACTTAACAATCCAGGCTGCATCTTCCGGTACTACAACAATTACCAGCATTGGAGCAGCACCAGCCGCACCGCTAGTTGGACAATACAAGAGCGCAGCCGCGATTAAGACCGGCACAGATGCGTGGACTGTGGTAGGCGCAGTTGCTTAATTCAGTTGT
>Ga0208161_1001993_pt1 | contig 10536 bp, 14 predicted proteins | sample CB_VirMetaG_3_FD_184538 | JGI IMG/M metagenome (GOLD analysis project Ga0208161, IMG submission 184538) | Freshwater to marine saline gradient viral communities from Chesapeake Bay - CB_1508_1S Viral MetaG (SPAdes) (version 4) | ecosystem: Environmental > Aquatic > Marine > Coastal | place: USA... | reverse complement strand
CAGAGAAAGCAGAAGAAGAGTTCAACTTAGATCCCGAAGAGCTTGAAAAGTTTATACTTAATAACGCTGGCAAGCTTGTAAAAAAATCTATAGATATGGTAGATGAAGTAAAACAATATGTTGAAACTGCACCTGAAAGTAGAGACGTATCTAGTTTATCTGAATTAATTAACGCTTCATCATCTGCTATTGAAACTCTTTCTAAAATATTAGTTCAGAATAAAAGAGATAAAACTCAGAAAGAAGTTAAACAGATGGACATCGATGGTAAAAAACAACTTATGCAAGGAGAGTTTAATGCAAAACTAATGTTGTCTAGAGATGATGTAATGAATGAACTTTTTAATAAAGTAAAAAATGATGATGATGTTATACAGAATCAACACCAAGAATCTGAATAGATGTTAAAATATTTTTATAAAAACCTACTTCTTTTTTCATATAATCTGTAGTTTTTTCTAAACCTTCAAGAGTAAAGGATATAGAACCTTTATCTTTTATTTGCATATTATCATCTTCATTTTGTAGTTCATAATTTTCATAAAATAAAATTATATCATACAAGTCATTATAAAATTTAGACAATTCACTTTCTAATTCTTCTTTTGCGATATTATATATTCTATCATAATGATAATAGTCTGATACTAAATTACTACCATGTGATTGCTTACTGTCTGAATATGGTTCACTTAATTGATACATGTTGTGTCTAAAAGTACTTGTCACAAATCTAGACATATAAGAAGTTAACAATTTAGTATTTGGTTTCAATTTATTTTGAATTGTTGTAGAATAATTTATAGGTACTAATTGATCTGAAAAATTATCAGTGGTAATATCAAAATCTACATCAAATATAGCTAATAATGAATCATCAACAAGATATTCAACATTTCTTAAACTACCAATTGAATCTGATATATTTTTAAATAAATTTATCTTTCCTTCTAACTCTAATTTTAATCTATTTTTTACTGGAGTAATTGAGGTTAAATACTTTTCAAACCAAAACACTTTAAATTGAGCTTGTTTATATTTTTTAAACTTATTATCATTTATATTTTTAAATACATCAGTTTTTTGTTGAATTGGATCGAACCCTACTAATGATTTTTGATATTCAATAAAATCTTCTAACAATTCTACCCCACTAGTTAACAATAAACCATAATTAGTTGCTTTAGAATATAAATCCTTTTCATAAAAAATATTTAAATTATATAAATTTGGATCTATTGTTTTAAAAAATTTATAACTCATACTACCTCCTTAACTTTTGGCATATTATACATATATGTTTTTATTCCAACTAAATTATTAGAATAAGAACCTTTAGTAAAGACATGATTTATTTTAGCAAGAAAATATGTACCAAAAACTTTATCATCAAATATGCTATCTTTTCCTCCTGCTTTTCTATCAAAACTAAAAAACTTACCGGCACTTCTAAAAGTTAACCCTTTTAATTTTAAACTTATTGCATTATTTAAAAATAAAGCATTTTTTAGTATTTCATTTCTTCCTAACCCTAATCTTTGATCTGGTTCGGTATCATTTATAGAAAAAACATTTTTAAAATTTAAATTATTTTTACGAAGTTGGTTTACAAAAATATTAGTACTTATTTTATCACTTAAAAATAAATCTTCATCTTCTGTTCCTTTTATAAAATATGAATAAAAATCAGTTAAAGACCTCACTACATTATTATTAGATGAATCAATTTGAAATTGTTTTTCTTTTATTTGATAAGAATGTACCGCTGTTGATACAATTTTTGACTGAGAGTCAATACCGTTCATATTTTGAAATTCAAATTTATCTACCATAGAGTAATCACCAATAGTTATATTATTAAACGGTAAAAATGGTGTTCGTTTTTTTATTTCATTAGAAGGAGAGGTATTACCTTCTTCTCCTAATAAAATAGTTTCAAGATGAGAAAATCCTCCAGATGACATTCCGCTTTTACTCTGAAAAATAGCATTTTTAAAATAATCTTTGTAACTTATTAATGTATATTGTCCGCTATATCTATCTTTTCTTAGTAAACAAGGGTCGTTAGGGTAACTTGCAGAGGTGTGTCTTTTTAAGACATAATTAATATCATCTAATATTGAATATTCTCCTGGCGAAGAATAAAATAAATTAGTTGAACCTAATTCAAAAAGATCATTATTTATAACAGACCCGTTTTGTTCTGTTTTTTGTCCGGAACCTCCTATATCTAACCCTTTTATAAGTAAGTCTTTTAGAATTTCACCTGTGTAACTACTTCTTTTACTATTACCTTCTTGTGTTAAATTAATTTCATTTTTTAAAGTTGAAGAGGAAAAATTAGTATTTTTTTCTCTCAAAATTTCTAAGTCTGCATCTACAAGAGATAATTTTTTAAATTTATTATTTCCATTTTCAGATATTATATCTTCATTTTCCAATACACTAAAAGTATAAAATAAAGTTGAAAGAGGAGTTAATTTATCTATATTTTGCCCTTCTAAAAGTTCGTTAAGATTAGGCTGAATAAATACATATAAAAAATCCCTACAATCGTTTCTAAAGAAAAATTGGTCAATAGCCGTGCTTTCTTGATTTTTAGGTTGTCTTGCAAAATAATTCTCACCCTGACCTATTTGAATATTATAGTTAGATCTTTCAATACTATCATTATCATTTCTTAAAACACAAGTAGCTGAAGGGGCTATTTCTAATATATTGTCCTCTATATCTAACAACTCAATAGCATCGGTAGTTAATCCTAAATAATCACCATTTCCATTAACAAGATAAACATAATATTTAAAATCAATATTATCAATTCTATAATTATAACTTAATTGATTTAAACTTTCACTTGCTAAAGGATCAACTAATTGAGGTGTTTGATTGAAATTACTCATTTCTTTTGAATATTAATCTGGCTTACAATTTGTTTTATATATTTTGGTTGAATATATTTTATAATAGTACCTAACTTAGGTAATATAACCGGGTTAGATATTTTATTTAATTCAGTTATAGACCACCATAAAAATATAGTACCATATATATTAAAACTAATAATTGTCCACGGTACTTGTTGATCATATTTAAATGAACTAATATATTCATCAGATATGTTATCGGGAAATGATATAGATCTTTTTAAGTTATAAAAATATTGTTCATTTTCATTTATATATAACTTAAAGATATTTTCATACCTATTATCTCCTAAAATAGGTAAGCCTTTTATATTAGTTTGAAATTCACCTTCCATATTATATTTCCGAATAATTTACTACATCCTTTTGAATAGATGCAAATAATAAATTTTTAGTTGTTGCAATCATAGGCTGAAATGTTAATTGTAAACTATATGCATCAGGTATAATAGCTTTAATTTTACCTTCATTACCTATGTCAATGTCTTTTCCTAATGTACCAATACCGGATACATCAATATCCATAAATCTAGTAGCGCCTAAATAATTTATACTAAACGAAGAAAGATAACAATATGGCTCTCTTCTTCCTCCAGGTATTTTAAGATCATATAAAACAGGAGGCTCTACAATAATTTTATCTTGTCTAAGCGGAGAATTTTGATACAATAATAAAAATATTAATTTATAGTTATTACATATATCCTGATAAGAAGCAGGTGGTGTGTTGTATAAAGGTATAGATAAACTTATTTCTGGTCCACTATCAGGGTATTGATAATATTTAGTTCTTTCTATTTTAGATGAGCCCGCTGACGTAGCTAAAGCATTTAACTGACCCGCTGTTTCAACTATAGATGATGCGGTATCAACTAAAGCTCCTGCGCCTAATAAATTTATTGTTGACTCAGCCCCAAAATTGTTACTATGATCTAGAATGTTTCTAGAAAGATACGGAAACATATATTGAAACCCAGTTTCACCTAATATATATAATTTATTATAAGGAAACAAAACCTTTTCTAAATCAGGGTTGTTAGTTTTGTTTAAAATTGACTTTATAAAATTATAAGCATCTGAACCTAAATTTTTTAAAGATGTACCAAATGAATCGATTGCAGTACCTATATTTGACATAACTCCTGTACCATCAGGAGACGTTTCTTCGTTGTTTGAATTTTGGTTTATAGGGCTATACGATCTTTTAGCAGCTGGGACTTCTTTAAAGAAATCATCAATTGTTTTTTCTATTGTTCTTCCGGCTCCACCCGGTATTGCATCGATTGCTGATGATAGTGAATAAAGAGCTTGGGCAATTAAATTATTAACTAAAAAATATTTCTCTTTTAAAATAACATACGGTGTTTCATCTGCTATTTCATTCGGGTCAAATTTAGCTTTTCCTTTTTTACTAGATTTGGGAGATATAGTCCAATAATAATCATGCAAAACATTAACAAACCCATCAGCTTTATTTGAAAAACTACTACTTAAATTATTATTAGAAATATTAAACAAATGGTAATTTTTTATTTTACTAAAAGGGGTGGAGTTTAAAAATGAAGAATTAGTTTCTGAACTTGACCCGGTCTGTAAATCAGGTTGACTTGTTGTGGGTAAATCTGGTGTTGTGTTTTCAGTATTATTAGAGTAAAACCCTGGTATAATAAGAGGTGTATAAACCCCTTCAGTAGGGTTGGTATCTGTACCAAAAAATGTATATGATAATTTTTTTCCTGACATTAGTTAACGTACTTTCTAAATGTTTTTACACCACTGTCTACATTAAAGTTATAAGTTTGATTACTAGATGAAACAATACTTGCTTTACTGCTTTCAATTAACGTTGTAATTTTTTCTAATTGTTGTGAACCTATATCAATTAAGGATTGAATACCATTAACTAAAGCTTCACCTTCTTTAAAACCTATGATTGTATCTTGATTTGTAAATGTTTGAGCGCCTTGATTTGTTATAATAGCCCCGGATTTACTAAAATCGACATTACCTAAATCAAATGTTTTATTATTAGCAGTTACGAAATCTTGTAACTCACCTTCTTTAATTTTTAATTGTTCTATTTCGCTTTTATAATAATCTACATCCTCTTTATAATATTTTATGTCTTCTTCATCTTCGGCTTTTTCTGCTGCTGCTAAATTTTTCTCTGCATTTTTTAATTCTCTTTTTAGTTTAAACATTTCGTCGGAATCTTTTCCTTTTTTCCTTAATGCTTTTAAAGCAGATACTTTTCTAGCAAAAACTTCATCTGATGATTCCATACCTAAAGATTCACCTTCTTCATCAAACTGTTCTTGAGCTACTATGTCAGAAGTTGCACTTTTTATATCATCTTCTGTAAATCCTTCATCTAATAATTTCTGTTTTTCAGCTTTATATATATCTAAATCTCCTTCACCGGTAAATCCTTCCAATTCTGCTTGAGCTGCTCCAACTTGCGACCCAGTTAATGTGTCGGCTGTATTTTTAATGAAGTCCATTACACCTTTGATTTTTTCAGTTATATAATCTTTTACAAAATTAATAGCTTCCATAAATTTTTCAGCTACCATACCGAAAAAATCTTGTATTGGTGTTATAATAGAATCTGCAATCCATGTAGTAAGCCAATCAGTTAATGAAGTCGCCTCACCGTATTCATTTGTAAGGCCTAACATTCCACCTACACCTTTATCTAATGAACTTATAAATTTAGCTACAGCGGTAAGACCTATGTGATCAAATAAATCTAACATAGTATCTACTCCTGGGTTTGCAAATAAACTCACCACTAAATCCCCTAAATTAGAAAACCATTTGTAAACTTTAGTTTCTTTTATAGCATCTAATATAATAGAAAAAATATCTCCAAATGTTTCCGTCTTCTTTCCTTCTGCTTCAGCATTATCAACTGTTTTAGTAAAGAAATAATTTAAAACATCAATGCCTAACCCTATTGCAGTACCTATACCCGGGAACATATATGAAATGCCTCCCGCAATATCTAAAAGTCCGCTTATAATATTTTTAGGACCGCCTTTCTTAAATTTAGATATAGCCTCTCCTGTTGAAATAAGCAAACCAATTAGAGGTAATTTTTTTAATATTTTACCTAACAACCCCATAGCTGAAGTTAAAGCTGAAGTATCTATACCCATTTTATTAGCTAACCCGCCTCCTAAAACCGCGGTTGCTCCTAATAATAATGGTCCTAATATTTTTTTAAGAAAATTACCCCCTCCTTCTTCTTTTTTCTGCTGTTGAGGCATTTCACTTTCAGTACCTTTTAACGTTTTTGCTGCTTCTTTAGAAAAACTTGCTATATTTACGCTTGGAATTCGTTCCTTAACTGTTCTCTGAGCTGTAGGTTGATTTGCTATTTCGCCAGCTAGACCTTTACCACTAACCACGTGTATAGGATTGTTAGGGGTACCAGTGGGGCCAAACATTTTAGAAGAAGTAGATTTTTCCTTTTGTCTTAATGTTGACAAAAGTTCAGTTTGAAAACGTTGTTGGGTTGATACGTAATCTTTAAATAAATCTGTAAACTGTAAAAAATCTATTTTATCCATCTACATTATTATTTATGTAGTAGTTAAGCAAATAGATCGTTAGATATATCTAATTTTATACCATCTATGGTAGTAAGTTCATTTTCAAGTTCTTTTATTTTTTGAATAAAATCAAAAATCTTCTTTACAAACGTGCCGGGTAGATTTTCTATAACTTCTAATTTTTCAACATAACTTAATTCATATAAATTAATGTTAGAGTCAAATATGTTAATAGATTTAATATATTTTAAAATTTCACTTGTAAATAATTCACTTACCGCTTCTTGAGGTGATGTAATATTTTTAATTTTTTTAGCCATTTCTTTGTTTACTTTTGAATCGTAAATAAGATTAGGTACACATAATGTAGCAGATATATCTTTAAGACTTACAGTTATTTCCTCAAATATCTTTTTGTAATCATAATCTGTTAACTTTTTAAGTACGTCATTTAGATTTATTTTACCCATATCACTTTCTATTACATTACCTAAAGAACTAGCCCTGTAATGTAATATGATAGATATTCTATCAAATAAATTTAACTCGTGCAATGAAATTCTATTCTCAGTATTCTCTTGAATAATTTCATTAAAAATATTATGAAACATAATAATACCTGTAGAATCTGTAGGTAACTTACCGAGAATAGTTTTTTGCTGTTTAAGAGTAAAAGGTAAAAACTTTTCTTTTTTACCAAAAGACGGAAGAAAAATATTGATACTCTTTTTCTTATTTAACTCTTTTAATTTTTCTAGAAATAGTTTTTGTTCCTCACTCATTTGATTTATTTAAAATTAAATTTCGTAATTTCCATCTTTAAAATTATTAAGCATAGTTTCAATTTCTAATTTTAAATAAGGAGTATTAATTTTTGACCATGTCATTTCAAACCTATCGTAATAGAAACATGCAAGTTCTCCTACCTTTTTATTAGAAAGAGCTGATTCCATATACGCATACAAACTCAATTGAAGTGCATACCCACTATATTCACAAGCAGGTAAATGGGATAAAGGTTTGAGCATATAATCTCCATATGGATTGGTAAACCCGAATTTTTTGTTAGTCTTAAAATCGTAAAGATTAAAATATTTACCATTATTTTCATATACATCAGTAGTACCTGCTATTTTAAATTCATGATTCCAGAGTCTTTTTTCAGGCTCAATCTTATTTTTTTCAGGATACCAAATTTGTTCTAATGGTTTTACATATAATTCATAATCTTCGTCTTTTATTTTTTCGGAGAGTAACCAATTTTCCATTACTTTGTGTACATATGTACCGTATTCACAAGCTTGGTCTCTAACACGGTGCCATTTTTCTAAAATTTCCTCTTGGGTGACACCTTCCCTTTCAGCTTTTTCTTTAGATTTACTTAATTCGTCAAATTTTTTCTTAAATTTACCAATTACTGTTGTTGCACTAGTATAAAGTTCACCAGTTTCGGTATTTGTGTAAGTATGTTCTTCTTCATTAAACTTAATCATTCTATAAATGATAGAATAAAGCTTAATTAATCAACTTCATCGTCATCTTCCTCAAAGTTAATTTCAATATCTTCACTATCTTCGGTCATTAATTGAAGCAAAGAAACAGTAGTATTTTTTCTATTTTGTTTAAAAACCTCTAAGAATTCTAATTTTATTAACCGAGAAGTAATAGGACCGTAATATTTCTTTTTTACGTAAATTAAAATAGATAAATTTTCTTCATCTACTAAAACAGAATCGCAAAATTCATAACACACAGAAACAGCTAACTGCAGTGTTTCATTGTTCATATATATATTTATTGTCTAACTTGAGGTGTGGAAGAATAATAATGAGCTCTTCCATATAAAGTACCAGTACCAATACAACTTAATTGATTAGAATTAGTTATACCCATAACAGTAAACTGTTGCCCATTTTTAATTGTAAATTCTGTTATTAAAGCAGGGTTTGCCATTTCGCTATTACCTGCTTTAAAACTAATATCACTTCCGGTATTATTGTACAATAATACCTCACTACATTTTACTGCACTTAATGGTTGAGAGTATGTACCGGATAAATTCCATTTGATAGAGTAACATTGGTTTAAATTTACATACCTTGTGTTAGAAGGTATATCAGGCATATAATACATACATATATTTAATCTGCATACGGATTATAATTACCCGACTCGTGTAATTTAATGTTCTCTTCAACCATTTTTTGAACCATAGTTCCACCGTTTCTATAGTCTTTATTAAGAGTAGGGTATAGTGCTTTATTTAAATCCCATTTTTTACATGCATGAAATTTAGCGCTTTCTAATGATTTAAAATATATAGGGTGGTCATCATATGAATTATGCCAACTATAGTTTAAACGCATACCGCATATAGTAGGAAGGTATATACCTTCTTTGAATACTTCTTTAGTTACTGGGTCTTCTTCACCTTTATTATATCTTAATATTTCTATTCTACATCTATTATAGTCTCTAATAAAAAAGTAACCTTTTTTATGATCATCATACCATGTATGCCAATACTTAGCTTTTGAACTAGCTTTTGAAATAGAGCGTCCCATTATTTATATACCCAAACGTGAATTTTATTATCTACATTATTATGTTTATTAACAAATCCCTCTTCAATTAAATAATTAAGAGTATTGTTTACAAATTTATTTCTATTCGATTCTTCTTCTATAGAAGGAATTTTTATAAAAACATTTTGACTTTTAGTAATAGCAATATCAGCTTTTCCTATAGAAAAATATGAAGATCCCCAAGTTAAAATTTTCAAATCTGGGTCAACTAAAAAAAAATTACCCACGCTCATATATATATTTATTATTCTGCAAAACCTGTTTCTAAAGTATATACTAGCTGACCGTTCTCATCATTTTTATCCTGAACTAGAATTACCTCAGTAATCTCTTGCAAACGCCAATCAATATTATCTTGGACCTCTTTATGAGCATCCATTGCTGAAAAAGCGTCGACATCAATTACTTGTTCCGTAGTTTTTGTCATAGTATCAATATCTTTGACACACACGATAACTTTATATGCGTTTGTTTTCATATACAATTATTATAGGTAAGAACAACACAAAATCAACTAAATATTTGTATGATCGGTATTTCTTCAATAATAGCAGGAGCTGCTAAGCCAATAGCTGATGTAATAGGTAAATTTGTTACTAGAAAAGAAGATCAAATGCTGGCAATGGCAGAAATTGAAAAAATACAAAACGATGTTACTAAAAAAATATTGGATAATAATAACAACATATTATTAGCTCAAAAAGATATTGTTTTATCCGAAACACAAGGACACCCGTTTCAAAGAAACTGGAGACCCGCATTAATGTGGATTATTATATTTATTATAGCTAACAATTATCTTATTGCTCCCTTTGTTAATAATATTTTAGGTTTATTTACCTCTTCAATAACCCTACCTGTGTTAGAACTACCGGATAAATTGTTTAATTTAATGTCTATAGGTTTAGGAGGGTATGTTATAGGAAGAAGTGCTGAGAAGATAGTACCTCAATTTAAAAATAATGAAGATAAAAAATATATAAATTAGTTATATTCTAAAAAGAGCAGTTGATGTGCCTTTTTTAAATATAGCTAAAGATGACCATTTTTCTAAAGAAGCGTTCTCATATAAAGAAACTTTAGGTCTTGGATGTAAAAAATGTACTTGACAACCTTCAAGTTCATAATCTCCTAAAATTGAACAATAGATATGTTTATATCCTTCAGAATGAGACAAAGACATTTCTACATCTTTAAAATTTTCATGTACTATTTTATATATTGAAGGTAAATTGTTAGTACCACTAACACTGTAAATTTCCAATAATTTTTTCTCAAAATTTATGTCGGGGTTAACAAACTTAACATGTTTTGAAACCTTATTTGTTCTTTCATAAGGAGAAGAATGACTAGAAAAATATTTTTCTAATAACATGTTATTATCATAATCCATATACATATTTATTTAATAAAATGTTAAAGTAATTGCAGGTAAAGAACAAAACTATAAAATTTTTAAAATCAGTATAG
>Ga0208161_1001990_pt1 | contig 10551 bp, 19 predicted proteins | sample CB_VirMetaG_3_FD_184538 | JGI IMG/M metagenome (GOLD analysis project Ga0208161, IMG submission 184538) | Freshwater to marine saline gradient viral communities from Chesapeake Bay - CB_1508_1S Viral MetaG (SPAdes) (version 4) | ecosystem: Environmental > Aquatic > Marine > Coastal | place: USA... | reverse complement strand
TCTTTTCTGTACCATCAGGTACTCTGCTATGAGTTGAGCTTGGGGAATAGAGACACCTTCTAGGACAGTCTCATCCACCTTGGGTTGCCCTGTCTCAGTGAACTCCTTGGGCTTCCATCCAAACCACTGTAGGTATCTACCAATCTGCTGCCGCGAGCCAAGGTTGAATGGTGACCAGCTTATCCTGCTAAATGGTCCTGCTACCTGTTTCCATTGGTCTTCACCAAAGAACTTAAGACCCACTGAGGATAACTCCCCATTGAGTTTGTACTTTGGTGTTACTTCTTTTTCAAAGACAGGTAGAGGTTTGAATACTGAGAGAACAGTATCCTCCAGCTCCATCAGTTTCTGCTTTAGTTCACCAAGGAAGGTGTAGCACTTCTTCTGGTCCAAGAGCCACCCATTGCGGGTTTGCTCTGTGATGATCCATGCTACTTGGTGCTCTAGCTGAATGGACTGTTCAGAGAACCCTTGTAGTTCCTTGAGCAGGCACTCATGCAGCCTCTTGGTCACCTGTACGTCCCTCAGACAATACTCGATCATCTCAGGTGTACATTGTGACCAATCACTATGGTCACCCTTGGGGAACCCTAGAGCCTCACCATAGGAGGCTAGGCTGTGTCCTAGCTCCCTGCTGGGGTTTGCAAGCCTTCCAAGGACCAGGGTATCTACTACCCTAGCTCTATCAAAGGAAACACCCCACAGACGTTCCAGCACGGGCACATCGAAGCCTATGCCATTGTGGAACACCCATGTAGATTCCTTGTGTTGGTTGAAGAAGGTTACAAAGTCATCACGCCTCGTGAATGTCTGATTGTTGACACAGACCACCCATATCTTGTCCGGGGTCAGACTGTTCGCTTCTATGTCCGTGTACAACAGCATTCTTTAGAGCCTCTTTTTCTTTCTTTTTACTTTCCTTGTAGTCTAACCAACTGTTTATTCCCTCCCAGATACCCTCAAGATCTTCTGCCTTGTACCATCTTCCATTAGCTTTGTGCCTTGGTGAGTACATCATATTGTAAGGTGAAACAAACCAGAATGTTCCCCTGTGGCTAAAACATACTTGTCCATTGGAGTAGGGGTAAATATTTGCGAATTTGTTCGTTCATCATGGCGTTCCAAGTTGTTTTTTCAATCTACGAATCTCTGCTTTGAGATTACGATTCTCATAATCTGCGAAACCTGCACGTTCTTGCATTTTTTTCATTTGTGTAGCAAAGTCACGGTCGCTTGGCGTTAAATCTTCATCAGGTGCGATAATAAATTTACCATTTTCCCAATCAAATCCCATAGTTATACTTTTTACATGCACCATGGGACGGGAACCAACAGTAGCATATGGTAGTTTAATCAAAATCATCACCTCTGGATCCTCACGGTAACCATCACGACTATAACGATTCACAATATGACACAACTCACTCAATTTCATCATTTAACTCCGAAATGTTGTTTAATTCTAGTATCTATCCGCTCTGGTCTTCGCTGATCTGTATACAAACCTTCAAAAATACCAGCACACTCCAGCACAATCAACTCGCCAAATTTCAAAACTGCTTCTCGATCCCATTCATCAAGTTTATCCCAACAACCTTGAGAAGTCAAGCCAGAATTGTCAGCCTGGGACATATGTGGACATAGCAAACTCTGCTGTTTGGTTTACAGATCCATCAGAGATTGTGAGAACACCAGGTGTAAGGCAATCATTATATGTTCCAATAACGATGCCAATCTATATCAGCATCTTTAGCAAGTTTGTTTTACCTTTCTCTATAAGAAACATTATTGTGTCAACAACAAGATCAACGTCAACTTCTGGTCTTGTTATCCTGTACTGACCTACTCTCTTAGCCATGTCAGAATGGAACCTCATAGTTCTGTTCAGCACTGTCCTCAGTGATCTCCACCAGTCTACCTGTGTCTCGATCATAGAACAGTTTACAGGCTACACCCGTGAGACCAGCAAAGCGATTCTTTAGGACACGCACCACAGTCGTGTTTGCTTCCTTGAAGTCTTCTGCCTGCTGGTTACGTTCCAAGCCAATTACACAGTCCGATAGCTGTGCAATGGCAGCAGACCCCCTTAGTTCACTCAGGGACACCTGAGCACCCTCCTCGTGACCCTTGGAGCCTTGAGGGCGTCTAAGGTGAGATACTAGGAACATACCAATGTTTAGCTCCTGAACCAGTGTTCTGAGCTTGGTCATGATAGCATCAATAGCTCTTCTCTCGTCGCCAAAACCCTCTTGTGACGACACGATGATGCTGATATGGTCGAGAATGAACCATTTACAATCGTATGCTTTAGCCATGTATCGAATACGGCTAAACACACTATCATCATCAGCACTACCAAAGTGCTTCCAAAAGTAGAACCTTTCTGGGTTGATCTTTCTTAGCCAAGCTAAACGATCATCTTTGGTTACCCCTGGAAGATGTAGGGGTTGGTTTGCCATGATCGAAGCAATACCTAGACCAGTCCTCTTTGGTACTTCCTCAAGAGCAATCACAGCAATATTGTCCTGAGTGTTGGTGTAAAGATAATACTCCATCTCTCTCAAGATCTGAGATTTACCCATACCAGAACCTGAAGTGACAGTCACTAGTTCACTAAGGCGGAACCCATAGGTGAGATGATTTAGACCACTCCAAGGATAAAGAATACTATTATCTTCTTCTTCATTCTCTACCTCTTTAATAATCTCCTCAAAGGTTACAATACCATCTGGTTTGTGTGCCTTTGAATCCCACCAGCACTTCATAAACTCAGTAACATTACCGTCCTTGAGCAGGTCACAGGCATCCTTAGACCCGTCTGGGAGTTTCATGATCTTTAGCTTATGTGGACTAAAGAGATCCTTGATTGATTCAATAGCTGCCTTACCAGCATTGTCATTATCAAAGCACACAACAACAGAATCATAACCCTCAAGAAACTCTAGGTTATCTTGGATGTCTTTACGGGCACCTTGGCTACCTGTACGAATACTAACCACATCCCATTTGTTATTAAACATCTCAGACACAGCCAAAGCATCACACTCACCTTCAGTGATTGTAATAAATTTTCCAGAGCCTCTACATATCTGTTGACCAAAGAGACCTAAACCTTGAGATATACCTTTGCATGAGAATTGTTTTGATTGCACTACCCTTGTTTTGATAGCAGCAATATCGCCAGTATCAACTCTATAGTAAGGATAGTGGTGCTTTGCAATATTTCCAAATGAATCATATTCAACATGAACATTAAACCTTTCACAGGTGGCTTTGGATATTCTACGATCCTTGATGGAATCAATAACACCAACCAATTCTACTTGCATAGTAGTACCTATGTTATAACCATTATCTGACTTGCTTCTTACATAATAGTTACAATTAGTTGAAAAACAATAAGCACCCCCATCATCATAAATAGCTAAGTTATCTTTAGATCCACACTTAGGACAACTAGAGTGTCTTAAGAACATACTTAAATCTCATCTATGTTTATTAATACATATTTAGATTTACTATCTAGGTTATTAAATTTAATAAACCTACCTGGTTTCTTATAATCAAAATTAGAACAATGAAAGTATTCTGCATTCATCTTCCTAGATGACCAGAAAATTACATTGTCTCTGAGCACACCGTAGAGTGTAGTCTCACTGTCCATCGTAACACCCTCTAGGACCGCATAGGAAGCCCTAGGAGACGTTCTGAGGGGTAGGGTAGCACCTACCTACCGGGTACCCCTCTCTCAGAGCCTCCTAGAGCCTCTGGTTAGAACTCGCCTTCCGTCTCCTCTCGGGGAGCAGGATCTTCCAAAACAGTCACTTCATTGAAGTATGAAGCCGTTCCCCAGACAGGTGATGGGTTTTTAAGCGCAACATTCAATTTTACTTTAGTACCCCAACGGATTTCCTGATCCGCTTTTTCAACAAGAGTACCATTAAGTTTAAATGGGTATTGAGTTGTAAACTTACGTTGATGCTTGCCTTGGTAATCTTTAATTCTTACACCTTTTGATTCTAATTCAGCTTTAGTGGCATCATCCAAAACTAGGACAAGAGAATATTTACCTATGCTTTTACCATTAAATACCTCATGTTGAGATAGATTAGAAAAAGCAACTACACCTTCAACTACCATTTATTCATCCTCATCATTATAAGTAACAAATATGTTACCATTATCTTCAGTATAAGTATCTTCTAATACTTGATCTGAAATAGTGGCACACAATGAACACAGATCCAAAAAAGTATTAGTTATATTGCACTTTCTATTTAACTCATACTCCTCCAAGATAATATCACAAGCCTTGCATCTCATTATTCATCATCTTTACATTCTCCCCAACGATACTTAGTACCATAATGAAGTATTAACCAATATGCTATAAAACCAAATAGTGATATACCAACTAATGATAATATAGCTACCCAGAAAACCATTAATAATATCTCAAACATTAAACTTATCCTTAAACTCTTCCCACTCGTCAGGGTTACTATAGTGTCTAATGACTTTCTTTAGTGCCTTGTGGAGTTTCCTGCTGTAGTCATCTTCAATTGTATCATTGATTTCAAAAGTCTGAATCAATGACTTCCTTACAATCTCTTCAATGCACTCATGGCTCAATTCAATTACTGTTTTCATGCTATGATCCCGTATAACCTAATGATCTCTTCTTCGGGAAGACTGTAGAATTCTTCAAGCCTTACAGTGAAATAACAATTCAAAAGATCATTTACTGTGGCATTTTGACATTCAAACTCAATCAAGTAATCAATCATGTCTTCCTTAGTTAGATCCTCAGTATCAATATTATCTTCTTCGTAATCTTCAAAGCAGTCATGTTCAGGATAACGTACACTCATTTACACTCTCCTGCTGTTAAGAAAACTCACGGGAACTGAAGGGGTAACCTTGCTCGTCGTCCCAGTCGAATTGTGGATCAAACCATGGTAATTTGTCAATACGTCCTTGGAAGTTATGTTGAAGATTCTTATGTCCATTTTCATGCACATAGCTAGGTGACTTGTAGGTTTCAATCAGGTTGACAAAGTAAGAGTACTCCATTGTGTCACCGTACTCATCCTTGATCTCTTTGTCTCTAAGATACACTTTCCAATCTTTCCAGGAGACAAGACCAAGGTGTTTGTAACCTTGAAAGTGAAAACACCAACCAAAGGATGACTTACCTATGTGTAATTCTTTGTCGTATCTCCCACAGTGTTCACATTCATTGGTCACTACATAAAAGTTAGTTCCCATGTTTTGTCTCCCATAGTAATTTCTCAAAGAGAGAAAACACATTCTCAAATTTCCTCTGATAGATTGTTTCTAAACCTAAAAGATAATTGTCTAGGGCATCGTACTCCTTTGGTTGTAGCTTGAATTGTTCTAAGGTTTGCCTGAGTAACTGAATGTCTTCCACAATCCCCCAAGCTCCCATGATGGCTTGTTCTAGTTCAAACTGTGTCATTGTCTTTCTTCCACTTTGGAGTTTCAAACCATCGTATCTTGGTGTTTGTTTCACATTCAAAGAGTGATGTTATTTCCTCAAGGGACCATAGGTATTCCGTTGTGAGTGAGTATAGCCACTCACTGAATCTTTTGTAGTCTTCAGTGTGCATGAGTGGGAGTGACAATTCAAAATCCTCATCACCCCTATGCCTGTCAATTCTTCCGCCAGACCAATGGTCTCCGTACTTCTCGGTCCACTCTTGGCTGATTGGTCCCATGAAATTTGTTGAATAGCTGTACTTGTATTTTCTCTCTATGTGGTCAATAACCAGGTCAGTGTACAATTGAAATTCTTTATCATAATCTGAAGCCCAGTCTATTATTCTACCGTTGCCTTCATCGTCATCCCAGAATACAAACCCTGCTTTTTTGGCTAAATCCCAGTAGGTTTTATTCACTTCTTAACTCCAATTGAATACCTGAAGTTATTTATCCCTTGGTTATCACTAAAGGGTTTCATTAGCCAACGTGTAACCTTAGACTTTTTACTCTTTATAAAGTCCTTCATGGTTTTATTGCCTATCATTAGCGGAACCTTTCGATACTCGATGTACTCTCTCTCAGGATCCTCAAGAGTATCAAAAGCAACCACCAGCTCCATCGCCTCCTCTGGTGTAGGTGGCTCCACATGCATCCAAGAGCGTCTCTTGAGAATACCCCCTACTGTGCTTTTTTTGATACCAAAGATATTGCCAATGGTTTGGTTCTTTACTTTTTTAATTCTCTTGATGGCATGAATCAATTTAACTGTGTCTTCGTCAATCTTTGAGAATTTTTTCATCATTACCAGTCCAGTGTTAAGTCAAACAACGCAGTACGGATTATTTCATCAATGTCAAAGTCATCCAATGCATTGATATTGAGCATAAGGATACCCTGGGCAATATGGTTGTCTAGGTTACTTTGGTTAACGGATATATATTCCTTCAACCCCTGCCACAATGCCTCTGTGTCCAAGAATGTCCTCTTCCATGGTCCCAAGGATTCGTCCTGAACTAGGTGCTGAAAATTGATTGATAGTGTTCTGCCTGAGTCATCCTTGGCTGCATACTTTGGCAAGTCATGCCCAGCCCAGTACTGGCAATCAATGACTGCGCTCTCCAAAATGTCACAACAAAATTCATGTACTTCTTTCTCTGCATACTTCAATACGATTGTTTTCATGGTCTTTTACCTGTGGCTGCTTTGATTATTGCTTTTGCTTTGATTGTTTCAGGTGCATTTTTTGGGAATAGTGTCACTAATGCTTTTAGCACAGTCAGCATATCAGGTGCCGCTGCTATCAGTCGAGCATTCATTGTTGCTCTTTCATCCGCGCCTTCAATGTGATCCTGACCTAGCACACTAGGATCACATGTGCAGATATCCGAATACCGATCATTCTCAACTTCCACCCAGTACCCTACTGGATACCATGGCCCGGGTGTATGTTTCATGCTGTCTCTCCCTGTTGTAGCCACGTAGGGCGCTCTGAGTGAGCGTATACGAGGATTTGTGCTTTGCTGGTACGGTAGTAGTCCCTGTATGCTTCAACGGTCTCTGAGGGCTTCCTATGGAGTTCTAGGGGCATACACTGGGGCGGTGGGGTGAATGGGGTGCTTGGGATGTCAGAAGGATCAAACGTGGCGAGATGCTTACACTTAGTCCAAGCTAGATGCTCACGATTGTATCGTCTCTGGTACTCGTCTGCGAGTGCCTTAAAGTGTTTCACGGTCCAATGGTAGTGATGAATTGATTGTCTCACCCAAAGGGAACTGGGGTGGTTTTTGTGTGTCACCCTGTAAGGTATATAGACTGGCTCTGTCCCTAGAACATGATGTGCAGTACAGATTAACTGGGCTGTCTCTAATGTCATTTTGACAATGTGTTTATCACACTGCATCTGTGCTGCTAATGTGGGGTTTTTATGTAAATAGAATATGTTCATATATACCTTCCAGCATGTCCGTCGTGATAGTCCATGTATTCCCGTCGTCTCTCTTGGTACTTGATTATGTCGAAATCCTCGAATCTCCCAAAGCATTTATCCTCGGGTTTGTGAGGGAAACGCCACACTGGACACTTGCATGGTATGTACTTTAGGCGGCGTTTCTTTTTCATGGTTTGACTCCCTTGATTATGCTTCGAGCATAGTGCATTGCGTACTTTCGATCAGGAAAGAACATGGTAGATATTATGTTACCTGAATCGGTATCCCTGAATTTCATCATGTAGCGCACAGTGCTATCCGTGCCTGTTTCTATGAACAATTCAGTCACGATAACCTCTAGACCATCTTCTGCGTTTTTAATGTGCAATATCTCGGGTGCGTTCATTACATTCCCCATTGTTCAGCCATTGCTTCAGCGATTCCCTTGTACGTTGCGCTTCTGAGTTTCCAACGATCAGGACTCGGTGGCATTCTATGTATTCGATTGTCCCTCCCTTCAACAATGTTGGTCGGTGTTAGCTTGGGTAAATTCTTCAGCCACAAGCACGTTGCTTTGGTTTCCCCATGTCCGAATTGCCACGGTTGGATTATCTGATCAGGTTTGCGAATCTTGCTGCTAATGATGCTGATGGGGTTTTCAATTGCGATTCGTTCGACGGGTGCATTCATGAGTAGACGAACGAAGTCTAATGCTTCTGCTTGCTCTACTGCCTTGTGCTTGAACCAACGTGCACCTGATACCGCCAAGTGTGTGCATGGTGGGTGAGCGATCATTAAATCCCAGCCTTCACCTAAGATATCCCTCACGTCACCCTGATAGTGTGGACCACGGGAGTCTGTGGGGAGAATGTCACATGACATCGCATCGTGCCCAGCACGAATAAACGCATCACGCACAGTGCCAGAGTATTCACAAGCCACTAGTACTTTCAAAATTTTTACTCCCCAAAAACCTGGCTGATTATGTGACATTCGTACACATGACGATTACCGTCGGCATCAATCATAGTCGCACCACATGGTGATAGCAATGCATAAAAAACCATGCACCACACTGCACCGATTAGCAGTGCGCCTACTAGTGTTTCAACTAATGCTGTAACCAATGCCTTGATTTTTTGCTTCCTGAGGCGTCTTTGGGAGCCTAAGGGGATGCTGGATTTTTTGATGGTTAACATTTTATTTTACACTCCAAGATTAAATAACATCTACCACGAAACCAGACCGATCATGCTTTGCTTTGCCTTTGGCGTACAACGCGACCAGTAGCTGGCGATCCGATCCGTAGACTTTACGGTCCATGAATCTTAAATCGTCGCGGTCACCGTCGATTACAGCGCCTTCAAAATGACGGAATTCAGGCGGCAGACGGAGCGAGCCATTTACCAGACCTTGGACCATTTCCTTTGTTCGGAACACGACAGCAACGTTGCGATCATGCTTCGGGAATATTGATAGTACCTGACGTGCATAGTCGGCATTCGCTCCCGAGTAAGATACAGTCAGATGATAATTCTCTGGTACCTTACGCTTGGCTAGCTTGGTGTAATCGTACCATTCAACCATCGGGAATTTTTCCATCAATGTGCGACCATCGGAACCGTGCATATTTTCCCATGGGATATCTGACGTTCCATTAGGTCTGCCCGCGAGCTTAACTCCGAGTCGCTTCGCCATGCGCAATGCTATAACCACGTCATCCGCCATTCGATCAACAAATTGGATAGGATCACGTTTGAAATCCGCAGTCTTAATCGCTCGGGCTTTTTGCACGGTTGTCATCGCACCGCGCCCTGCCGTGTTCAGGCATGGTGCCTGACACCGAGCCGTCGCGCTCATAGCGCATATTTCATCGTCTGGCAATAGATACATAATGGCGGTGAGATATTCTCCGCCATTGTCTGACTTGATTGTCTTAGCGTTGTTTCCGATTGCGAGATATCGCATTGTCATTGTCTTACACTCCATAGTGTCACGCCGCAGATGATCCTACAGCGTGACCTTGATTGATTCACCTATCAAATTTGATAGTTTGCTTTTGTGGTTATGTAGTCTACGGCTTTCGCTGCGGCTCCCGCGGCTACCACGAATTCACGCTTATGGTCGCGTAGGCGCTTGATCCAAGAATTCAGATAGTGTGCATGATCCGGTCGGGGTTCGTTGCTGATCCGAAGCGAAGCACACAGCATCGCGGCTCCAAGCTCTGCTACCAGTTCCTCCCGCGCATAGTCTTGCTCGGAGAAACCAGTCAGGTCGCGATCAAGACGTGACTTGTGACCAGTCCAATGCACGCATTCGTGAGCCAGTGTGCTGTAGTAGCATTCAGTAGCCGTCGACGTGGGAGTATCAGAAAAGGCGGATTTTACTGGCATGTGAATTTTATCCAAAGCGGGAACATAATATGCTGCGGCTTTGGTAGTGTGCTCGATAGTAGCGCCTATGCTTTGAAAGACAGTCTCAGCGACCGCCAGTGTATCTACAGTACCAGTTGGCTCCGCGGGAGCAGTGTATCCGTCTACCTGCTCGGCATTAAATACCGAATAGTGGCGCAGCATCGGGATTGTCTTTTTCTTACCGTCTGCGTCTACCTTTTCAATAAACGACCAGAACACGATTCCCGTTGCACGCTGCCCTCGTCTTACTTGGCAACCGTTGTCCGACCATTGCTTATAGGTCGCCCACGTGGTCGAGTCATACTGACTCCAGTTAAGCATGATCTGATTGATACCCTTGTAGGCTTTCTGGGATACCAGATTGTGTGCTTGCGTTGTCTTACCGAATGGGTTAACCCAGCGGTCGCCGTGAGTCTCCATCATATGCAGCACACGTGCAGTTACAGTCTCATATAGATCATTAGTAGCCATTGCTTACACTCCATTGAAGAACATATAAAGGGTAGCAGTAGTGGCTCGATTGTTCACTATCAGAAACGCTAGAAGTACCATAGGCTGCTACATTGGCTCTCACATGTCCACCCAAGTACCACCCAAGTACCACCCAAGTAACTGCCCCTATTGTCCCCTTGGGTGGTCCAAGGTGGTGCCATGGTGCGTCTTGCGTGTCCTGGAGAATGTAATGTTATAACATAACAAACCGAGGGG
>Ga0208161_1001988_pt1 | contig 10565 bp, 12 predicted proteins | sample CB_VirMetaG_3_FD_184538 | JGI IMG/M metagenome (GOLD analysis project Ga0208161, IMG submission 184538) | Freshwater to marine saline gradient viral communities from Chesapeake Bay - CB_1508_1S Viral MetaG (SPAdes) (version 4) | ecosystem: Environmental > Aquatic > Marine > Coastal | place: USA... | reverse complement strand
TCTGAAGTAAAAATAATTTTATCAAAAATTTTAGATTTCAAACAGGCATCTATCGTATAAAATACCAAAGGTTTGTTGTGGAGTTTTATTATATTTTTGTTGGGTAATCTTTTACTTCCGCCTCTTGCGGGGATAATACATAATTTTTTCATTTTAATAATAATTTAATCGTTTTTAAATCTATCATAGAATCACCATCTGAAACCGCCTCTTTAGGATTTGGGTGGGTTTCGACAAAAATACCATCATAACCAAACGTTTCCGCAACTTTGAAGTATTTTTGAGCCAACTGTGGATTACCCCCAATTCTACCATTTTCCTTAACCAATTGAGCCGAATGAGTAACGTCGAAAATTACTTTATCAAAATGTTGTTTCAAAAAATCCACACTTGAAAAGTCAACCATCAGTTGTGAATAACCAAATACAGTTCCTCTTTCTGTTACCCAAACTTGTGAGGAGGGATTGATATTTTTAACTTTATCAATACCCTGTACCATATTCAAAGGTGAAATCCACTGTCCCTTTTTTATGTTAACGTAGTCAAAGTGTTTAGCACACTCCACAATTAAGTCAGTTTGTCTACACAAAAATGCAGGTACTTGTACTAAATCCACAACACCCCTCAACCTTTCGACTTGATTTATTTCATGAACATCCGTAGTAAATTTTACATTTGGGAAATCTTTTTTTAGTTGTGAAAATATATCAATTCCTTCTTCAATTCCTGGTCCTCTGTTGCCAGTTATTGAACTACGATTTGCTTTATCAAAAGAACCTTTGAAGTAAAAATCTTTGTCTTTAACTAAAGGATAAATTTCACTTAGAACTTTATGGGATAATTCATAATTTTCTAAACTACAAGGTCCTGTTATAAGTGTTGATATCATATTAGAATTTGTTTGAGTTGTAGTTTTATCTTTTCTTTATCCTCAATACTCATTTCAACGAAAGGACAACGATTAAATTTGATATACCCCATTTCAATTAGGGATTCTCTCATAGAAGCATGCCATCCCACAGACATAAATGTTTCGAATAATGGTGTTTCGTAGTTTTCCATTATTGTTTTGGATTCTTTAAATTTCTGATTACTAAAATTTGAATAAAAATCCTCTTCTATTTTTGGATTGAATGAACCAACACCTGTTAGGTATGTAGTAGCACCAAAAGGTTGGAGAAACCAAAACCTTTTCATACTCCCACCAGCCACAATTATTTCCAAATCCAAATCTTTCAAATTCTTGGATGCAAATTCTAATGATGATGATTCTTCTTTGATACCAATAAACTTTTCCAAAGTTGATAATTTTTTCAATAGGATGTTGTCATAATCTTTTACCCCACCGTTTCCTCTTTGTATTGGGTTACCGTGTGCCAATATCGGATAATTTGATATTTCACAAACCTTCTTGAAGAATCCATACACTTGCTCGTCATTATAATATCTTTCAGGAAAAATTACAATGACGCTGCAATTTTCATAGTTTTGTTTGTTTAAATATTCTAATTCGTCTTTCAAATGATGATAAGAAATTGCGGGTAATCCTAATATTTTGGTATATTCACCTTTACCTACCAATTCATTCAATTTTCTTAGTTCCCTCAGACTCATCAAATTAAATTGAGATGTACCTGCGGTTGTCATTAAAATTTTAGCACCCTCATTTGTTAAAAAATGAATGTATCTTTCTGTCGATTCCAAATCCAGTTCTTCTTGATTGTCAAATGAAGGTGGAATAGGATAAACGGGGGAGTTAAAAATTTTCATTTTAAGTTATATATAATATTTTCTTGAATCAATTTTTTTAGAATTTTCCGTTCGTATTCAAAATTATGATAACCACCTATTTTAGTTTTGTTCCACCAATAATGAGGTGAAGAGGTATAGTTTTCAGAATATACGTCGAATCCATATATTGTTGGTTTTATGTTTTTGTTTAAATAATAACAAATACCCGTCAAACCTAAAGAAGGTTCGTGTCCTTGGTAGTCTAAAAAAAAATCCTCTAAATTGTTCGAGTATTTCTCAAGAAAATCATTGAATTGTTTTTTTCTATCCACATACTCATATTCACAACTTTCATGGTATATCTTGTAAAATTCAAATGGTGTAAATGGGTGGGGTGAAATGATTTTTTCATTCTTTATAGTCGGAATGAACTCCATATCTTGCCCTTCAAAAAAATTGTTAAGAGCTACGTGAGGATTACAAAACCTCACAGTAGTTTTAGCCCCCACAAAATTCTCATAACCTATAGTTGGTGCACGATTGAACCTAACAACATCCTCAAAGGAATCAATTTGATTTTTTCGGTGGTTATTTAAAACTTGATTTGAAGAACCAATTAAAATTACTTTCATTGTTATTTTATAGTTATTATAAAGATATTTATAAGTATGAAACTGATTAGAACAGTTAAAAGATTACTTGAGGAAACCGAAAAAATATACGAGGATTCGGTTGAAAAACCATTGACTAAAAAGGAAATTGAAAAGTTAGACAAGGATTATGATGAAACCCTCAAATTAGTAGAGCGTTTCAAAAAATTGTCAGGAAAGTAATTATTTTTGTAGGTTACTTTTTATCCTTTTCTTATGAAAAATGTTTTAGTTACAGGTAACAAAGGTTTTATTGGTAAAAGATTGGAGGAAAAACTCAAATCCTTGGGTTATTCTGTTGTTGGTATTGATGATGAATATCTACAAAATGAAGATTGGGTTACCGAATTGAAAAACATTTTGGATACTGTAAAACCTGGTTTTGTTTTCCATGTGGGTGCTTGTTCAGACACTTTAGAAACTGATAGTAACTTTATGATGGTAAGAAATTATCAAACCACAAAAGTTATTTCAGACTGGTGTCATGAACATATCGCAATTCTAGTTTATTCTTCTTCCGCGGCAAATTATGGTGATAATGGTTTATACCCATCAAATTTATACGGATGGAGTAAGTACATCGCCGAGGACTATTGTTTGAAAAAAAATAATTGTATTGCTCTCAGGTATTTCAACGTGTATGGACCAGGAGAGTCACACAAAGGACGAATGGCATCTGTGGCATATAACTCTTTTGTCAAAAACAAACAAAATATATCTGTAAAACTTTTTCCTAAAAATCCAAAAAGGGATTTTGTCTACATCGAAGATATTGTGAATGCCAACATTTTCGCAATGCAAAATCATGTCTTCATTCCTAAGTTCAATTATTATGAAGTAGGTTCAGGTATTGCTCGTTCTTTTGAAGATGTTTTGAATAACCTTTCCATTCCATTTTCATACACAGATGAAAATGAAATCCCAAATGGTTATCAATTTTATACATGTAGTGATTCTAATAAATGGATGCCTGATTGGAAACCTGAATTCGACTTGGAAAATGGTATCAAGGATTATTTGATTTTTTTAGAAAAAACTTATGTTAACTAAAAAACCAACAGCAATTGTTTATAATTGGAGTAAAATTGGTGTTTTTCATTTAAGAACAAATCTTTATGAAATTGAACATCTTTGGGACGATGTAGTAATTTATTCTTTACCATACACCAACAATTTACAATTAGATTTTGCAAGATACAAACCTGACTTAGTAGTATCGTTCGAAAATGATTTGATTATATCTGACGTAAACATTAAAAATAGATATCTCTATTTGGATAATCTTTTGTGGAAACCAATGGATATCGCAAATCAGATTCTTAAGAAATCCATAGATATAAACTGTGATAAACCATACCCAAAAGTTTCAGTTTTCACACCAACCTACAACACGGGTGAGAGAATAAAAAGAACTTATGATAGTTTGAAAATTCAAACATTCACTGATTGGGAATGGGTGGTTTTAGATGATTCTGAGAACGATGATACATGGAATATATTACTTGAGATTGCAAAATATGATCACAGGGTTAAACTACACAAATTAATACCAAGAAGTTTTGGTAATGTGGGTTTAGTAAAAAATAGAGCAGCATCTTTATGTAATGGAGATTGGTTAGTAGAACTCGATCATGACGATACTTTATTATCTAAATGTTTGGAATATATAATAAAAGCATCTGAAAAATACCCCGACGCAGGTTTTATTTATAGTGACGTATGTGAAATATATGAAGATGGTAATATGAAATCATACGATTATGATCACTCAGGTAATTGGTATGGTAGGGATGATAATGGTTTTTGTTGGGGATACGCAGGACACTCTTGGCAGAAAGAAGACGGTAAAGACTATCTAACCCATCACTATCCTGAGATTAATCCACTTACGATAAGATTCAATATCGGTATGCCTAACCATGTACGTTCATGGAAAAAAGAAGTTTATCATAAAATTGGAGGACATAACGTACATACTCCAGTTGCCGATGACTTTGAACTGATTATTCGTACTTTTTTAAATACTAAAATGATACACATTCATAAACTTCTATATCTACAATGGAACAACCAAAACAGCACGGTTGATAATAACAGTATTGATATTAACAGAAGAGCTAGATTGATAAGAGATTACTATGATACCAAAATTCATGAAAGATTTATGGAATTGGGGAAAGTTGATTGGTTATGGAACGAGGAAACTAAAGAATCAAATCGTATCGTTTGGCAGCAATGGTACCGTCCTCGATATGAACATGAACAACACGTAAATTACATCTATGATGAAAAACACTAAAATATGTCTAAATGCTATGGTGGCAAATGAATCACGCACCATATTGAGAATGTTAGAATCTTGTTACCAATACATAGATTATTGGGTTATTCAAGATAATGGTTCTACTGATGATACCAAAGAAAAAATTCAAACTTTTTTTGACGAAAAAGGAATACCTGGTTTTTTATACGAAATAGAGTGGCAATACCCAGGATGGAACAGAGATCACACATTACAGACTTGTTTGAAATCCGATCATGGATGTGATTGGATTTTAAGAATGGACGCGGATGAGCAATTAAAAGTTGATGAAGATTTTGATTGGACAATTTTTGAAGATACTTCTATTGCCAGTTTTAACATTCAAGCAGATGCCTCAGAAACTAGATACTTTAGGACTTGGTTATGGAACGCTAAGTTACCTTGGTTTTTTCAACATGACAAAAGACACGAAACAATTCACTTACCAGATATCGGTGAAGGATTTCAAAGAGTAAACTTACCACAAGGTTTTAGACACATAATTACAAACGATGGACAGACATGGTTTGCTCCGAGAAAATTCCTGAAAGACGCTTTGGAATTAGAAATAGACAAAGTCGTTGGTGATAAAGTTAAAGAGGATTTGTACCACCTTTGGTATATTGGGAAAAGTTACAGTGATTCATATCGAGAGGTTGAGAGTTTTCCTTTTGGTAAAAAACATGGTGATGAATTCGCAAGAAGATGTATTTTTTATTTTACACAGTTTTTGAATCTTACACATAATTGGGAATCTGACTTTGTTGCCAAGTACGAATGTGAATCTTCCTATTACGCGATGATGTTAATTGGGGATGCATATCACTTTATGGGGCAAAATGAAAAAGCGAAGTATTATTATTGGAAGTGTGATAAATTTTCACCAAGAAGAAATGAACATTACATTCGTTTATTTCATTTTTTAGAAAATACAGGAAAATACGAAGAGGCACTCAGAGTCATCAACAAAGTTTTGGATGAAAATAGAAAAAATCCTTTCCCTGATTTACAATTCTTAATAGAAAGTTCTTGTTATTGGGATACAAGTGACTATCCAAAAAGTCTCAAGGAAAGGATTAAACAAAAATTGAATATAATTTAATATTCAGTATTGAAGAAGAAAGTTTGAAATAGTCTTCCATCATACTTGTCTTTACCAAAATAATCTAATGACATGTGGAATATATCTCCACGGTAAAGAACAAGTCTATTGTATTTGTTAGCTAAGGTATCGATACGTTCCCATTTTGTCATATCTTGAGAATCTTGATTGATTATACTCAAATAATCCATATCGAGAGAACCATCTTCATTTTTGGGAGCACTATATAATCCTGTCGACTTATGTCTAAACAATCCAGTTCCTGCAGTTGCAGGGGCGTCGGGTGTTAAATAACAAACACCTGCCCAATTTGAAGTTTGATCAGCATGTATCCAACTTCTATCTGCTGCTGTGGTATATTGAAAAGCTCCATTGTATTGTTCGGTATCCCACCAAGTTATTTTACCACCTGCAGTTCTAACAATATTTTGAATGACTTCCTTGACGGTATCATTAGTCAGTGAAGGTGTTCTGTGTCCAGGATAGTTTCCATTCACATTAAACTCTTGTTGTAGTGCAAATTGCCTAACCAAGTCTACATCATTGTAGAAACCATCAACTATAATTGTTTGTATTTCCATTTTTAATTTTATTTATAAGAATCTCCACCTAACCATAGAACCAAACTTCTACGTATACCCTTGGTTACGGGGGTTACTCTGTGCATACAGAAACTTGGAAAGAATACAACATTACCTTTTCCTCTTGGAATTGTCATGGGTTCTTGTCCTCCAACCCATATTTGTAAATCCCCACCTTCATAATCTTCAGGATCACTCAACTGAACAACACATGAAATTTTTCTGTGATTGATGGGATATGGTCCAATATCCATATGCCAATCGTAATGTCCTCCACCTTCTAGGTATTCTGTGTACTGTATTGAATCCAAACAAGAGTGGATATTAAAGTCCCAAATACCATTAGCCTCTCTCATCAATTCAATTATTTTGTTGTACATCCAACCTGATTCTCCGACAACAAAAGGTAACCATTTGATTTTACTTTTACGTATTTCATCTTGTGCTACAAGTTCATTGTCAGCAACAGTCAAACCGTCAACAAATTCATACTTTGATGCGAAAGATTCGACATCTTGAATATCTTGTTCGTTGAAACTATTTTGGAACCAATAATAATTCGTTTGATTGATTGATTCGTCGGGTGGGAAATTTAATACTGTATTCATAAGTTTAAAAATAATTTTTTATATTTTTTAGTAAATTATTTGAAATCATTTTTTTCGAGAAACTCTTCGAAGTTTGCAAAATACTTTATAGGTCCGACATGATTACAATTAATTTTGGGATCTACCCAAACTTTTTCTCCAATACCTCTCCATTTTTTACACATGACAAAATCTTCACTAATCATAGTTCCATCATCGTCAATTCCCACATTGAATACCATTCGGAAGGTTTCATCATCGTTTATATACTCAGGACTAATCTCCCAAAGTGTTTGTAAAGCTCTTTTAGATATTTTCAAGAAACCAGTACCAACACCATCAACTTCTATAAGGGAAAGGTTATCGTTGAATTTCAATTTTTGTTCAACAAGTTTGATAGTATAACTTTCAACTTGGAAATTTTTCTTTACTAAGGCACCCCCAACTATATCTTCATTGTGTTCCAAAAGTTTATAAAAATCATCAGGGTTCCATTCGACATCAGAATCGATAAAAAACAAATAATCAAAATCATTTTCTAATGCAAGTTTCAGTGCTGAATTTCTAGCCCTTTGAATTAAACTATCATAACTGAAGAAAACAGGTAGTATTTCGTAGTCGACAGATGAGGGGTGTCTCAAGGTATCAACTAAACTTATAGTATACCAAACATCGAGTTTTCCATCCAAGGTTGGGGTTGCTAATAATACTTTTTTCATTATCCAGGGAATTGTTCTATTCTTCTTATAACTTGATTGATATCCCACATTTCTGAAATTTCATAATAAGGACATTGCTCGGGTAATCCTTCAAAAGAATAATCGTATATGTATGAGTTAATCAGTTTCGGGTAATCTACAGGTTCTTTAGCCACCAAGTTGTTGTGTAATCTATAACCAAAAACTTTGGGGGAAGTTCCTACCCATAAAACGTTCGACGGTAATTTCATAGCCACTGCAGCATGTTGTAAACATGAATCGATAAGAATTCTTTTTTCTGAAACTGCTAAGATTGAAAATAATTCGAAGTTACTCATTTGTTGTGTGACAACTTCACAGTTTTGTAATGCTTGACTTTCGTGTTTACAAACTTGAATTACGTGATAATTCTGGGCAAAGTGATTGATTAGTGTTTGAGCAACTTCAGGATGGATATCTCTAGTCCATGAATATTGTTTGAAATCACCCATGAACCCCCCATTAGTTTGAATCACCATCACAGGACGTTCTCGTCTCCAAATGTTGAATATTCTTTTCTGTATTAAATTCGGTAGAATGACAGGTTGCTGATTAGTGTAAGGAATTCCAATAAGTTGACACCAACTCTCAATTAAGTGTTGTTGTTTGTTAATATGTCCTGATTGAAAGTATCCTTCGTGTCGATATACAATTGTGTCCCTCCCTTTGATATAATCTTCATAAAAATATTGTGTACTTCCCGCGGGATAAACTCTTTCAATTTCAGGAAAGTTCAAGAAAATTTCAGGGTAAGAAGCAACCATGATTAGTTTTCTATCAGGATGTTTCCTTTTTATCGACGATACAAGTGCCGTTGCGGCAACATTTTTACCTAAACCACCTTCGATGTGCCAAATTACATACTCATTATTTTCTGTCTTGAGTTGAATTTTTTCTTCGTTATTTACACCTACTTTCATATCTGATAACCAAATGATTCGTAAAACCAAGGATACGCATTTGTAATTAAATTACAACCCTCCTCACCCAAGACTTCAAAATAATCTTGAGGTGGTAATTCTACTTTTTGTCTTATTATGTGGTCTCCAAAGACACCATGTACTTTATCATCTTCCCATGTCAGTTGTTCAACGTTATCGAAATCGTGTTGAAAATATGGGATTTCTAAATATTGATAAATTTTTTCCAACTCTTGATTTGGATTTGTACATAAATCTTCGAACCTTATGTACAAAATATGTTGGTGTTGTCCCGATAAAATTGATTCATGTATCCTGTCCACTGCAGGTCCAATCGGGGGTTGAGATGCAAACACATCTAACCTTTTATGTAAAGTAGTACCCCTCAACTGAGTCCAATCCGCCAAACCTAAATTTAACTCTGGATTTTTTCTATATTTTTTTTCCAATGAAGCAAAAACACCTCTCAAATCCCTTATCATAGAAATTATTTTTGGTTTTTCTTGATAAAAATTCAAAAAGTTATATTCAGAAACCCAAGCTCTTGATTTATCAACTACGTATTTTTTATCAGTTATTGCCCCATAGTAACCATAGGTAGCTGCATTTAAAAATCCTGAATACGCTTTTTTCATTTCTTCTTCATTTTGAGCCTTGAATTCGGGACTTTGGGAGTATATGACTCTGGCAGCATCTAACAATCCAAACATACCAGACGTTGGTGAACAGTATATATCAGGATTCTGTGCTAAAATATTTTGTATTAGTGTCGAACCCGCTCGAGGTAACGAACTGTTGTAAAAAACTTTTTCAAGCATACTTTTTTATTTAAGATATAGTATACAAAAAATAATAGTAAAACAAAAAAAATCCCCACTTTCGTGGGGACTATTTTTATTTATTTTCTAACTTTTCTATTCGTTCAATTATATTCTTAATAAACTCATCTTGTTTGTCAACCTTTTCGAACAGTTCTTTGAGTGCTTCAACAAGTACCGCAGATATTCTTGAGTAGTTCACACCTTGGATTTGTCCCAAATGATTCTTGGTTACTAATTCAGGAATTATTTCAAATACTTCTTCCGCAATCAAACCTACTTCGATAGTTGGGTTACCTATTTGATTGTAACTAACACCTTGTAACTTCAGAACCTTGTCGAGAACATCAATCAAAGGTTTAATGTTTTCTTTAATCTTTCTTGTTGAAGTTTCAACAATATTACCTGTTACTGTTAAGGTTGAACCGTCGAATGTCATGTTAGCTTCACCATTGATTGTAGCAGAACCTGTCGCAGTCAACACATAATTGTTAACATTGTTCGATATCGGTGCGGCAGCTCCTTGTGCTCCTTGTGCACCCTGTGCTCCTTGTGCTCCTGTAGGTCCAGGTCCTCCCGCACCACCTTGAGCTCCTTGTGCTCCTGTAGGTCCAGGTCCTCCCGTACCACCTTGAGCTCCTTGTGCTCCTGTAGGTCCAGGTCCTCCCGTACCACCTTGTGCTCCTTGTGCTCCTTGAGGTCCTGTCGGTCCTTGAGCACCTTGTGCTCCTTGTGCTCCTGTACCACCTTGAGCTCCTTGTGCTCCTGTAGCACCTTGTGCTCCTTGTGCACCCTGAGCTCCTTGTGCTCCTGAAGTACCTGAAGAACCTGCAGCTCCCTGTGCTCCTTGAGGTCCTGTACCACCTTGAGCACCTTGAGCTCCTTGTGCTCCTGTAGGTCCAGGTCCTCCCGTACCACCTTGTGCTCCTTGTGCTCCTTGAGGTCCTGTACCACCTTGAGCTCCTTGTGCTCCTGTAGCACCTTGTGCTCCTTGTGCACCCTGAGCTCCTTGTGCACCTGAAGTACCTGAAGAACCTGCAGCTCCCTGTGCTCCTTGAGGTCCTGTACCACCTTGAGCACCTTGAGCTCCTTGTGCTCCTTGAGGTCCTGTCGGTCCTGTCGGTCCTTGAGCACCTT
>Ga0208161_1001987_pt1 | contig 10566 bp, 14 predicted proteins | sample CB_VirMetaG_3_FD_184538 | JGI IMG/M metagenome (GOLD analysis project Ga0208161, IMG submission 184538) | Freshwater to marine saline gradient viral communities from Chesapeake Bay - CB_1508_1S Viral MetaG (SPAdes) (version 4) | ecosystem: Environmental > Aquatic > Marine > Coastal | place: USA... | reverse complement strand
CATTTCGCTGAGTGGTCACCACCGCCGAACATTGACCCAGCCGAACGACGCTGGTGGCATATGGCGAACCCAGCGCTCGGCCTCGGCAACCTCACCATGCAAGACCTCGAGGACGGCTACAACTCGCCGAACCGTGACGCATGGCTCCGCACCGACCTTAACCTGTGGACAGCAGCGGCCGGCTCATGGCTACCGCACGGCGCATTCGAGGAGCTCATAACGTACGAACCGATGCCGGCTGGTGGCATGCTCGCTGTCGACTCCGCAGCTGATGGCGTCGGCTTCGTAGGTGTTCGAGTCGCTCGACGCGACGACGACCGCCTGCAGGTACGTTCCGAGTTTCGTGTCGAGTCGATGCAAGCCATGTGGGACGAGGTGAAACGCCTCATGGCCGACCGGACGATCACGCTGTGCCTGACACCAGCGCTGCACGGCCTGTGCCCACTTGACCTGCAACGTCGAGCACGCATGTGGGGCCAACAAGAGATGACGATGTACACAGCGATTGTGCGCGGCATGATCCTTGAGGGCCAGCTGCTCCACGAGGGCCAAATGTCACTTACTGAACATGTCAACCGTGCAGTGGCCGGCCGAGCAGCCGGTAACACGATCACGATTACCTCAGTGAAAAGCCCAGGGCCGATTGAGCAGTGCCGATGCATGATCGCTGCGGCCGGCTTCTCAGCTAAGCCGACCACCTCGGTTCGCAAGCCAATGATGGGAACCGGCAGATGATTGTTCAGCCTCGATTGTTTGGCACGCCGCAAACCGAAACAACATCTGACGATTACTACACGCCGAAATGGATATTTGACGCTCTCGGTTTGCACTTTGACCTCGACGTAGCATCACCGCCGCATTCGACCAACGTGCCTTGCGACCGTTACTACACCCGAGAAGATGACGGCCTTGCTTCACCGTGGTATGGGCGTGTCTGGTGCAATCCTCCATACAGTAAGGCACTCGAATGGATCACGAAATGGATTGATCACGGCAATGGCTGTTTGATGGTTGTTGCTAGCCGTTCAAAGGCATACGCAAATCTCAACAACAGTGCTGCACGATTTGTTTTGCCGGATCAAAGGCAACTGAAGTTTGACAAACCCGACCAGCGACCAGCCAACATTCCTTATCTTGTGACCCTATGGGCGCTAGGCGACGACAACATTCGCGCGCTGCGCAATCTAGGCCGAGTTCGCTAGGGTACTGGCAGATAATCCACACGCTGTGGAAAACTGTGGTACCATCCGCGACGTGGGCATCTTTCGCGCAAAGCCACAGGCAGCGTTCGGTTCGGCCATTAAGGCTGCAGCCGGCGGCGCTGGACGCCCTGGTGCGCTGACGTACTACACCGTCGGGGCCGGTACTCAGCGCGCCTTAGCCATCCCCACTGTCGCTCGAGCTGTCGGCTTGATCACCTCGACGATCGGCGGCCTCAACCTCCGCACCTACACGTTGGAGTGGGATCCGTCGACCGAAAAGTACGAGAAGATCTACGTGCCGGGTGAGTCATGGATGACTCGACCTGATCCGAACGTCACTCGCAATTTCATCATGGCGCGCACCGTCGCCGACCTCATGCTCCACGGCAGAAGTTTCTGGTGGGTATTAAGTCGATACAGCACTGGTTTCCCAGCATCATTCACATGGCTCCCAGCCGATGATGTCAGCACCCTCGACCAAGCCGGCCCCGAATGGTACGGCCCCTCGGACAACATCGAATTCAATGGCGTCCAGCTTGATCCGAAGAACGTCGTGCAGTTCATCTCGCCGATCCAAGGCATGCTGTGGACAGGCAACCGAGCAATGGACATCGCCACACGCCTCGATGACGCAGCTCGACGCTTCGCCTCCGCTGAGATCGCCGCCGGCTACCTGCAAGCAAAGCCAGGTGGCGAACCGATGTCGGGCGACGAACTATCTGAGCTCGCACAAGCATGGGCCGAGGCTCGACAGACCCGAGCGATCGGCGCACTCAACGAGTTCGTCGAGTTCGTCGAGTTCAAGAGCAACCCGAGCACGTTGCAGCTCATGGAAGGACGCCAGCACGCCGCCCTCGAGCTCGCCCGAGTGATGCAAGTACCACCGTGGCTGGTCGGCCTCTCCGTCGGTGGCATGACCTACCAAAACAGCGAACAGGCACGCCGCGACCTCTACATTTTCGGCGCTCGACCGTTCGTCGACTGCATCGAGGAAACCCTGAGTGGCGACAACGTGGTCGCTCGAGGCAAACACATCGAGCTCGACGTTGATGCGTTCGTCGCCGAAACCGGCGAGAACCACATGATCCCAGTAGAAGAAACGAACGGAGCAACCACATGATCCGCTTCTCCGCACAAGCCGTCACGCTTGACGCAGCGGCCGGCGACTCACCTCGCACCATCTCAGGCATCGCTGTGCCCTACGGCACCGACGCCACCGTCATGTCAGGCCAAACAGTACGCATCGCCGCTGGTGCGCTACCTGTAGACGGCCCAGCACCCCGACTACTTGCCGAGCATGACACCTCGCAAGTGGTGGGGATCGTCACCGCCCGAGAAGAAACGCCCGACGGCATGTTGTTCACCGCGCAGATCGCAAAGACACGCGCCGGCGACGACCTCGTCGAGCTGCTCAAAATGGGCGCCTATGACTCAGTGAGCATCGGCATCGAGCCCACTGACGTCGAGCAAGACGGCCGCACCACCGTGGTGAAGGCCGCAGCTTGGAAAGAACTGAGCGTCGTCTATGAGCCGGCGTTCAAGGATGCCAAGATCACCGATATCGCCGCCTCTTCACCCGAGGAGGATGCCCCCGACACCGAACCACAACCGTCCGAGGAGGACACAGAAATGACCGAAACCCAGCCCGAAGTGGTCGAGGCCTCCGTGGTGCCGACCGCCCCGATCTACGCCACCGCTAAGCGCGAGGCTCGTATCCCCTCGGCCTCCGAGTGGATCGCAGCTGCCCTCGAGGGCGGCGACACGTGGCACCGCATGAACGACATGGTGCGCGCTGCTGCACCTGACGTCGTCACGACCGACACCCCTGGCATCCTCCCGACTCCCATTGTTGGGCCGACCTACAACAACTTCGTTGGCCGTCGCCCAGTGGTGGATGCCATCGGCGCCAAGGCAATGCCTGGTGGCGGCAAGGTGTTCATCCGTCCCGAGGTCACGACGCACACGTCGATGGCTGTGCAGTCAGCTGAGAACGCTGCGCTGCAGTCAGGCACGTTCGTTGTCTCTTCGAACCAGGTGACAAAGTCAACCTATGGGGGATATTGCACCATTTCCGAGCAAGATCTCGACTGGACTGACCCAGCCGTGCTCAACCTCGTGCTCGACGACATGGGCCGCATCTACGCCAACACGACCGACAACGTGGCCGCTGATGCCCTGCTCGCAGGACAGACGCAGACGCAGGTTCTTACCGACCCGACGTCACCGTCGGAATGGGTGAGCGACATCTACGCCGCCGCCTCGACGATCCTTACGAACAGCAACGGTGGCTATGCTACGCACCTGTTCCTCGCACCCAACATGTGGGCAGCGCTCGGCCAGCTCGTCGACTCGACCGGCCGCCCCCTGTTCCCACAGGTTGGCCCGATGAACGCGTTCGGCGCTGTCAGCCCAGTGGCCGGCACCGGCAACGCTTTCGGCCTCACCGTCGTTGTCGACCGCAACTTCGCAGCCGACACCGTGATCGTCGGCGACCCAACCGGTTTCGAGATCTTCGAACAGCAGAAGGGCGCAATCAGCGTTGAGGTGCCCAGCACCCTCAGCCGCACGATCGCATGGCGCGGCTACTTCGCCACGCTGATGATCGACCCGACGAAGTTCGTCTCAATCACCTGATCCCTCCCCTGAGCACCTGGAGCACTGCACGACGTCATGGCAACCTACGACATCACCCACGCGTGGCGAGTCGACGGCTATGGCGTCGTGCAGACTCTGGAGAACTTCGACGGCTTGATCGTCGGCTCATCTGTCACCGTGTCAGGTCTTGCACAAACAGGCTTGAACGGCAACCACACCGTTGCCAGCCTCGAACCGTATGAACTGGTCGAGGTTGACGCTGACGGCGACCTGATCTTCGATTACGACGTTTTCCGACCAAATCAGGTGATTTTCGCTGATGCTGGCGACGACATCGCACGCACCACCGACGCAGGCAACCTGAACTATTCCCCTGTATGCACATGGATTGACTCGGACGACGTCACCGAATGGCTCGGCATCTCAGCAGCCACAGCGAACGACACAGCGTTCATCGCAACCTGTGTCTCAGCCTCCAATGCGTTCTGCTCGAGGCGACGCCGCGAAGCCGGATATTTCGATGATCTTGACGAAGTACCGTCAGGTGACATCAAACTCGCAGCCGTCCTCTATGCCGGCGGCTTATACCGTGAACGTGGCAGCGTTGACTCGTTCGCCTCGTTCGAGAACATGGCAGGCGGCACTGCGTTCGGCTCAATGGGCCGCATTTTGCAGCTGCTCGGCGTCGGTAGGGCACAGGTTGGATAAGTGGCAGCCACCGGCATCCTCGCTGCGGCCTACAGCAGCGTCACCAGCGCATTGGCCGCCGCCGGCCTCGTGGTCGTCACGGATCCGCGCAACGCCAGGCCGATGTCGGTATTTGTCGAGCTACCGTCGGGCCGCGCGTTCAATGAGAACATTGTCGACGTCACCATACGGCTACGCGTGCTGGCAGCACCCCCAGGCAACCAAGACGCCGCCGACTACCTCCTAACAGTGTTCGACAGCATCCACCAACTGAAAACCGTCGCAGTGACAGACTTCAACCCGTCGAGCACTGCGATCGGCGACCAAGTCATCCCCTCGTACGACATCGTCGTGCGACTCTCAACCAGGAGAAACTGAACCAATGGCCACCACCACCGTCCTCAGCCAGCCGGCGCTGCTGATCGACTCCGTCGACTACAGCGACCAGTGCACCTCGGCGACCGTCACGCTCACGTTTGAGTCGCTCGAAAAGACCTCGTTCGCTGACTCGGCACGCAGCTACACGAGCGGCCTCGGCAACCACGAGGTCACCTGCACCCTCATGCTCGCCTACGGCACCAGCGAGGTCGAGGAGAACCTCGAAGGCCTCGTCGGCACCAACGTCGACGTCGTCATCTACGGCACCTCGAGCACCAGCCCAGGCGTCGCGAACCCCGAGTACACGTTCACCGGCATGTACCTTGAGAGCATCACGCCAATCAACGGCTCGCTCGGCGAACTGCAGACGATCGACCTGACGTTCACCGGCGGCACCTACGTCCGAGCAACAGCCTGAGCTGCAAGGCCCCGACATGCAGCTCGATATCACACTCGACCTCGGCGACGGCCCATTTACTGTCACCACAGCCCTCCCAGTGTGGATGGCATGGGAAAAGCAGACAGGCAAAACCGTCCAAGACCTACAAGCCAAATTTGGCATGACCGACCTCGCGATCCTCGCCTACGAGGCTTGCAAACTCCACAAGGTCGTGGTGCCCTCGACGCTCGACGCGTTCGCACGCAAGATCGTCGCAGGGCCCGACCTCGGAGGTGACCAACAGCAGGGCCCTACCGACGGGGCACCTACCATCGACAACTAGCCGAAGTGCTGGTCGAGGTCGGCTGGTGGCCCCATGACATACCATTCGAGACACGAGACCTCGCAACCGTTGTCGAGGTCCTAAACGATAGGAACAAGAGCAATGGCCGACAACAGCTTCCGAGTCGCCGCTGAGGCGCAAGGGCTGGCGTCTGCCATCAAAACGCTCGGCAAGGTCGACCCTGAGCTCAAAAAAGAGCTCGTCAAGTCAATGAAAAAGGCAGCGGATCCGCTCGTTGCCGAAGCACGCTCGCTCGTCCCTGAGCAGAAGCCGCTCACCAACTGGTATGGGTGGAAGGACGGCTACAACGCCGGCAAAGTACGTCGAGGCATCAAAGTGTCACAGCGCAACACGGCGCAACGTGGCAGCGATGGCCGCCGGCAAGAAACCATTCGCCTACTCAGCCTGGTATCGACCTCGGCAGCTGGTGCGATCTACGACATGGCTGGCCGTAAAGGTGGCAACGGCAAAGGCTCCGAAGGTGCCGAGCGTGGCCGAGCAATGATCGCCAAACTAAATCAGAACGGCCAAGCCTCAAGGACGCTGTGGCCAGCTGCTGAACGCAAACTCGGAGAAGTGCAAGACGCTGTGCGCGAAGCAATCGCCGACGTCGAAAAGACACTCAACGACGAACTAGGAGCACGCTGATGGCCATAACCGTCCCCATCATCTCCGAATGGAACAAAACACAGCTCGACAAAGCCACCAAAGACATCGAGTCATTCGGTAGCAAAGCCGGCAAAGCGTTCAACGGCCTCGCCAGCGCCGGCAAGAAACTCGCGATCGGCCTCGCTGGTGTTGGCGTCGCAGCTGTCGCTGTCGGCAAGGATCTGTATGAGGCTGGTGAGCGTGCAGCGACCTCGAACGCTCGCATCGACCAGATCGCACAGTCGATGGATCTGTTCGGCACCGCGACTGCTGATGTCACCGATCGCCTCAAGAAGCTCGCTGATGAGACAGCACGCAAAACCGGCATAGATCAGAACCAGATCAAGCAGGCACAAGCCACCCTGTTGACGTTCAAGAGCCTTGCTGGCACCGCTGGCGTGGTCGGCTCGAGCTTCGACCGTGCCACGCAAGCAGCCGTCGACCTCGCTGCGGCCGGCTTCGGAACTGCAGAGTCGAACGCTGTGCAGCTCGGCAAAGCGCTCAACGACCCGATCAAAGGCCTCAGCGCCCTCGCACGCTCAGGTGTCACGTTCACCGACGCCGAAAAAGAGGTCATCGAAACACTCGTCGAGTCAGGCAACACGTTCAAGGCGCAGCAGCTCATACTCGAGGCGATCGAGAAGCAGGTTGGCGGCACCGCCGAAGCCACAGCGAACTCGAGCGACCAAATGCGTGTCGCGTTCTCACAGCTGCAAGAACGCGTCGGCCTCGCATTGCTGCCAGTGTTCAACAAGCTCGCCAACTTCTTCATCGACACCCTCTTCCCAGCCCTTGAGCGTGCCTACAACTATGTGATCCCCAAACTGAGCGACGCCTGGGCGACTCTTCAAGAGAACCTCGGGCCGCTCATCAAACAGCTGCGCGACTTCCTCGAGCCGATCATCAACAAAATCATCACGTTCCTCAAAGAAAACACCGAGGTCGTCAAAGTATTCATGGCTGTGCTCGCCGGCGCAGCAGCCATCGCAATGATCGCCGCCCTCGCCGCAGCGTTCGCAGCCCTGTTCAACCCTGTGACCTTGATCGTCGGAGCGATCGCCGCTGCAGCAGCAGGCGTCGCCTACGCATGGAACAACTTCGAAACATTCCGCAACGTCGTCACCACAGCATTCGAGGTCGTCAAAACCGCAGCCGAAACATGGTGGGCCGTGGTCGAATGGGTATTCGAGAACGTGCTTGGCGGCACCGACGGCATCGCCAAAGCCGTCGCGATCCTTAAAACCGTATTCACCACCGGCTTTGAGGCCATGAAAAACGTTGTCACAGGCCTCTATGACGCAATCAAACGAGTGGTCGACATCGCAATCAGTGCCAAAAACGCTGTCGGCTCGGCCGTTGACATCGCCTCAAACATCCCAGGCGTCGGCGCAGTAACCAGCACCATCAGCGGCATCGCTGGCGCCATCTGGCCATTCGCCGACGGCGGCATCGTCACGCAGCCCATGATCGGCATGGTTGGCGAAGCCGGCCCTGAGGCCATCATTCCACTCGACCGAATCGGCAGCATGGGCGGCGGCATGAACGTAACTATCAACATGCCAGCCGGCTCCGACGGCGACGACGTCCTACGAGCCCTCGAGCGCGCTGGCCGTCGCCGAGGCGGCCTACCACTACGCACAGCGGCAGGCATCAAACTATGAGCCTCGACCTCGCGTGGAACGTGACCATCGGCGGCCTCGACACCAACACCGACTTCACGAACCGAGTTACAGGCCTCAGCATCAACCAGCAGCTCGGCTTCATGCAACCAGCCGGCCACAAAGTAGTTATCACGCTCAACAACTTCGATGGTGCGCTCACCCCTGGCGCTGGTGGCACCTACTCGACGTTCGCATGGTTCGAGCAGGCTGTGTTCATCACTTGCACTGTGAACTCGACCGACACGGCCGAAGTGTTCCACGGCATCGTCGACGACTTCGACATTCAAGACGATGGCGTGAGCTCCACCGTCACGCTCACGGCGCTCGATTGGCTCTCGATTGGTGCTCGAGGCCTCTACCCCAACGACATTCTCAGCTCTACCTCATACGTATGGACGAACTGGGCGAACCGCATCATCGACGCGTTCACCCTCAAAGGCGTCCCCCCAGGTGAAACAAACCTGCCGAAACTCGACCAAGACATCGGCGTCTATCGCGGCTATCAGGGCGACGTCAGCTACTACGCGGCCAGCACCATCAACACCGGCTTCAAGGCGCTCGCCGGCGACTCACTCGGCGACGTCATGATCTCACGCCACCAAGCAGCCGTGCCCTCCGTCATCTGGCCCACAACCATCGACAAATGGTCAATCCTCCCAACATTGGACGCTGCCCGATATGACGCTGCGATCGTCGGCGACACATTGACACGCAGCGACGCAAACGCCACCACGTTCGTATTCACCGAAGGCACCCCAGCCGCCGGCGAACTACCTGTAAACACGATCGACCGTGGCTACGACGTCGACCGCATCATCAACCAGGCAACAGTGACATCGGCATTCACCACGAACACTGTCGAAGCAAACGCCAGCACCTCAACCTCAACCACCGGCATCAAATCATTGTTCGCTGGCGAGTCGACCATGCTGTCAGACACTGACACGCAACGAATGGCCGACAACATCGTGCAACGCTTCAGCAACGTGCACTTCCAAGCACGCCGCATCAGCGTCGAGTCATCCACCCTCGCAGCTGTGAACAGTGGCAGCAAAGAAGAACTTGCCCAGCTGCTCGACGTCCGCTACGGCCTATGGCAAACAGCGACAATCGAGTACACACCAACCGGCGCAGCCACACCAACCATCGACAACTGCGTCATCGCCGGCCGACAGATCAAAGCGACACCTGGACGCACCACAATCGCCCTCGAGCTGCTGCCGGCCGTCGACTACCAGTCATTCACGCTTGACTCGGACGTTCTCGGCGTCCTCGATCAAAACAGGCTAGGGTAACACTTATGACCGCCTTGGGCGACTTCTCATCGGGTGATGTTCTCACCGCCGCCGATCTCAATGCGATCGCGACGACTTCGACGACGTACACGCCGACATGGACAAGTACCGGTACGCAACCGACGCTCGGCAACGGCACCCTTACAGGCCGGTACATGAAGATCAACAAACTAGTTTGGGTACAGATTTTGTTTATCTTTGGATCGACCAGTTCGAGAGGTACAGGCATTTACAGATGGTCATTGCCGTCGGGGATACCTGCTAGATCAGGTTTGTACGGTTTCATGTCCCAAGGAATGGCGCGCCTTTACGATTCAAGTACTGGTCTTGTGCCATTGGGTTCCGCTTCATTTTTTGGTGGTTCCACCACAGCGATTAGTGCTTACGCAAACAACGGTACGGTTACTGATGCCAACCCGTTTAGCTGGGCGACCGCTGACGAAATCGTAATGACCTTTACTTATGAGGCGGCGTGACATGGTGACCGTGACCTGCAACGACAATGACTGCCCGAATGGTGGCATCGACTACAACGTGCTCGGCACGCACGACTTCGTGGAATGTGGTGGTTGTGGCGTACATCTCGAACCGTACGACGAACGTGACGATCCACCGCCGCCGGAGCATCACGGTGCGTAACGGCCTGCTCACCATCGGCCTGAGCGTCGTCGCCCTTGTGTTGACGTTCATGGCGTCCGGTTGCGGCTACGACGGCTCGTACCGTTACCCATGCCAAGACCCAGCGAACTGGGAAGCCGAAGAATGTCAACCGCCGTTATGCGAGGCTGACGGCAGCTGCACCAAGTTCCTACTGCCCGAGGAGGCCCTCAATGAGCGATAAGCACGACCGTTTCAGCGCCAAAGAAATCCTCACGCTGATCGTCGGCACCTCGCTGGCGCTCACGTTCATCATCATCGTGTCAGGCATCATGTACGCCCTCGTCTTTGTGACGCAGCCTGTCAACATGCAAGCACCGAACGACGCAGCGTTCATCGAGAAGGTGCTGGTGCCGATCGTGCTGTTCCTCTCAGGCGCACTCAGTGGCGTGCTCGCCGCTAACGGCCTAAGCAATCAGAAGCGCGTACCGCTCGCCCAACAGCAAACCGGAGCAAACCCATGAGCTACACGAACTGGCACGACGGCCGGCAACCAGGTGCACCATACGACCACCTGTCACCGAACCTCAAAGCGATCCTCGAGTACTGCGAACAGCGTTGGGGCCTCAAAAACCTCGGCGGCTATGGCGTGCGACGCATCAACGGCTCACAAAAGCAGCTGTGGTCAGCGCACGCATTCGGCGCAGCTCAAGACATGAGCTACCGCACAGGCCCCGACCGTGACACGATCACCAACGAGGTCATCCCATTCCTTGAGCAG
>Ga0208161_1001983_pt1 | contig 10570 bp, 12 predicted proteins | sample CB_VirMetaG_3_FD_184538 | JGI IMG/M metagenome (GOLD analysis project Ga0208161, IMG submission 184538) | Freshwater to marine saline gradient viral communities from Chesapeake Bay - CB_1508_1S Viral MetaG (SPAdes) (version 4) | ecosystem: Environmental > Aquatic > Marine > Coastal | place: USA... | reverse complement strand
TGAGCTGAAGCGCGACTTGGAAGCAACTCTGTGCCTGAACAACGCCAAAGTTGCCGGCAACAGCTCGACCGCCCGTGAGACCGCAGGTCTGGGCGCGTGGATCGCGACCAACGACAACTTCGGCACTGGCGGCGCATCGCCCACCGGCGACGGCTCGAGCGCTCGCACCGACGGCACCCAGCGTGATTTCACCGAAACCATGCTGAAAGCCGCCATGCAGGCTGCCTACACCTCGGGCGGCAACCCGTCGATCCTGATGGTTGGCCCGTTCAACAAGACCCAAGTTTCGGGTTTTGCTGGCATCGCCGCACAGCGCTACATGGCGCCGTCGGATGGCCCCACCACCATCATTGGCGCGGCCGACGTTTACCTGTCGGATTTCGGCACCCTGACCGTTGTGCCTAACCGCTTCCAGCGTGAGCGCGACGCGTTCCTGCTTGACCCCGAATACGCGGCGGTTGCCTACCTGCGTCCGATCCAGAAAGTGGATCTGGCGAAAACCGGCGACGCAACCAAGGCGATGATGCTGGTGGAAGCCGGCCTCGAGGTTGGCACCGAGAAGGCCCACGGCGGCATCTTCGACCTGACCACGTCGTAATGACGAGCGGGGCGGCTTCGGCCGCCCCAATCACTTTCGGAGGGGACTATGAAAAAGCGCCTATTCAGCCAAGACGCCCAGCAGGGCATCACGAAATACTGGCACGTCAAGGACAACGGGGAATACGTCATCGAGACGGTGCAAGAGATCGAGAAGATCGCCGACGCAAACAAGCGCGCGGCCAACGACACGCCCGACAAGTGGGGCGATGTCAACAAGGTGGCATCTATCCCGCTTTCAGTGTATTATGAGCTGAAACGTCAGGGGATTGCCGACGATCCGGCCGCCATGAAGAAATGGCTGAACGACCCCGACAACAGAGTGTTTAGGACAAGGGCAGGTCGGCTGTGAGCATCACCACCTACACAGAGCTAAAGTCGGCCGTCGCTGACTTTCTCAACAGACAAGACCTTGCGTCGGCAATCCCGACGTTTATTTCGTTGGCGGAGAGCAGCTTCAACCGCGACATCCGCCACTGGCGCATGGATGTGCGCACCAGCATCACGCTTGACGCACAGTTCGTTGACCTGCCATCCGGCTGGCTTGAAACCGTGAAGATCGTAAACGCGACTGGCGAGGGACCGCAGGAGCTGGAGCTGATCCCGCTGGCTGAGATGGACGAGCGCCGCTTTGCGTCGAATAACACTGCCGGCGCACCGCGCTTCTACGCTATCAACGGCGGTAAGATTGAGCTGTATCCGACGCCGTCCGAGGCGTTCACGGCCAGCATCACATACGTGCAGAAGCCGACGGCGCTGTCTACATCTAACGCCTCAAACTGGCTGCTTGAGAACTTCCCAGACGTGTATCTGTATGGCTCTCTGGCGCACTCTGCGCCTTACCTGCAGGAAGATAGCCGCCTCGGCGTGTGGGCCGCCCTGTATCAGCAGGCGCTGTCTGCGATCAATCTTGATAGCGACAGAGCCAAATATAGCGGCACAGGGCTTCGCATGAAGTTGCGCGCCTTTTAATGCAAACGCGCTTAGGATATAATGGCGCAAACTAGAGGACACGACAATGAGCAACCCATTCCGCGGCATCGGTGAAAACCTGCTTGGTTTTCCGGCAGACATGGTCCCCGTGACGCCAAACGACAGCGCTGATAACTTGGGAACAGATCCAGCCAACGGCAAGAGCAACATTGCTATGGGCCTGTATATCGAGACCGGCGGCGACATCGTGATAACGACCCTGCGCGGCAACGACAGGACGGTATCTGTTGCGTCTAATTTTGTTTTAACCTGCGGCGTCAAGCGCGTTAAGGCCACAGGCACCACTGCCAGCGGCATCTTTGCACTGGTGACATAATGCTTCAGCGCAGCCTCGGGATACAGATACAACGCAGCTTTCGCCGATACAGGTCGGCGGTTTATAGCTGGATCTTGACGGCTGGGCTTTGGGATGACCTTGGCTTCTGGCGCGACACTGCATATTGGAATGACGGAGAATAACGATGGCAACGACTATTTCCAACGGCGAGAGCGGCAGCAGCGTCCGTGCTAAGCTAAACGACATTTGGGACGGCCTTGAGCTAAACGAGATCGCCGCTTCCATTGCCGACACTGCCGTTGACGTATTCGTTTACGACACCTCAAAGGACAGCGACGGTGGTGCATGGCGCAAGCGCACGCAAGCTACAAGCTGGTATAACGAAACCTTGAACACCAGCACCCGTGGTTCTCGCCGTGAGTTCCCTGCGGTTGCTGTGATTGTGGCTGAGGCTGATACCGTTACGATCTACGATGGCGATGATCCTGATCTGCCTATGTGGATGGTGTTTAACTCTGCGTCTAACTACTTTTTAAACCAACCTACTGTTTCAGCGGTTACTATGCTTAACGGTAAACTTGCAGTTACAGATACAGCGTCTAATAACACATCACTTGCTATTGGTGATTTTGTTTCTGAGTTTTGTCAGATCATCAGATCGAACTACGATGGGGATGCTACTGGTTTAGTAAATAGAAACCAATCTTTCTGGAGTAGTGATAAAGGCAACACACGCATCGTAAGCAATGTAGTCAACGATGTAGCCATGACCGTGCTACCCAACGCCCCGATTGACCCTGCGACTGGGCTTCCTGTGCCTACGATTGCAGTGGCGGCGGATGGTGGCGTGAGTGTGATTACTGACAGCGGTGCTGTGTATGATAGTGCGTCTACGCTTGGCTTTCAGGACGTAGCTTTTGACGTAGAAAACACACTATTTTATATGCGTAATGCTTCTGTGTATAGTTTGGGTATGGCCCTAGATGGCGATTATACCGCAGGTGATGGCTTTGGTGACTTGATAGCATCATCAAGTGTTGGCGGCATTGATTTTCAACTTTTAGGAGCAAGGCAGCAAGTAACCACTGCATTTCAAAACGGAATTGTAGCAACAGGTGGTTATGATTCGGGAGACCTCGTTCTTGGGGTTCATAAAATAAACAAATCAAGTCCTTCTGATGTTTTGTCTGCCGGTATCACCTCCACCTACAACACAGGCTGGATGAACGGCGACATCAAGGGTGCCTTCCTGTCCGATACCGATGACACCGATCTGGTTGGTGCAGAGTTGGTGACGAATGGTGACTTTGCGACAAACAGCGACTGGAGTTTACCTACAGGATTTAGCATTAGTGGCGGCGAACTATTAGTTTCTGGGGCTACGGCTTATATCAAAGCAACTCAAAATATTTCAACTGAGGTAGGTAAAACATACGTCTACACTTTAGATGTAACTTCAACTACTACCCTTGCAGGATTGTGGCGAATGTACGTTCAATCTGTTTCAGGTGGGACAAATACTACTATAACTTACACACAACTTGAAGGCGTAGGAACTTATACAGCAACATTTACAGCTACTACAACCACAACAGACGTTAGTGTTTATTGTTATTCTGGCACTAATAATGGTTCCTTTGATAATGCCTCAGTACGCCTAGCCGAAGAAGATCGCAGCGTGAACGGCAATGGCTTACAGGTGTTTGGCACTGTGACCCGCACCCCCGTGGCAACGGGCGCTGATCTGGTGGCCTACAGTGGGTTCTCTGCCAGCAACTATCTTGAGCAGCCGTATAACTCGGACCTTGATTTTGGGACGGGTGATTTCTGCGTGATGGGGTGGGTGAAGGCTGATGGCGCAAGTGTAGATTATGTTTTCTCAAGCTACCCTAATGACGGATCAAGTGGTGGCTTTTTCCTTGCAAAGCTAGGCGACAATACACTCACTCTTAGCTCCAGAGAGTCTGGTGTTAGCAGCACAACCACCACAACTTCTACTATTCAAAATGGGGTGTGGGCGCACGTTTGTGCAGTAAGGTCTAATTCAGGGACTACGCAGTCTATCTATATAAACGGAGTTTTGTCTGTTAGTAATTCAGTTACCGCTAGAAATATCACCAACTCTGGCAACCTGCTTGTTGGTATTAGGGGTGATGCGCTTGCTTCTGCGTGGTTTGGCTACCTAGCCCTACTCCGCATCTCAGCCACCGCCCCATCCCCAGAGCAGATTGCCAAAATCTACAACGACGAGAAGGTGCTGTTCCAAGAAGGCGCACAGGCTACTTTGGCTGGAACTAGCGATGCGGTGACTTCGCTGGCATACGACGATGTAACGCAGGAACTTTTGGTCGGGACTAGCCAAAACACCTCTGTGTTTCGTGGGCTGCGCCGTGTCGAGACCATCTCTGGCAGCGCATCTGCAATCAGCGCCAGCAACGGCCTTCGTGTGATTGAGGACTGATTATGACCAGAACGCACGAAATGACAGGCACATCAACATACAGAAGCTGGGCAGCGATGAAAACTCGCTGCTCAAACCCAAACTGCAAAGACTACCCACGATACGGCGGTCGTGGAATTTCTTACTGCGATGCGTGGGAAAACTTTGAGGCGTTTTATGCGGACATGGGCGAAAAGCCAGACGGCATGACGCTTGAGCGCATAGATTACGACAAAGGCTACAGCCCAGAAAACTGCCGCTGGGCGACGGATGCTGAACAACAGCAAAACAAGTCAACAAATGTGTGGCTTGTATACGGTGGGAAGCGCATGATTTTGTCTGAGTGGGCTAAACATCTTGGCATCCCAATCGAGACGCTACGCAACCGTTTGTCTCGAACAGATGATTTGCACGATGCATTTTATGGTGAGTGGTCTCACCGCACGGCACATCATGGCGTAGACAACGTCAATGCAAAGCTAACGCCGGAAGCGGTTATAGAAATACGAAACATGATTGCTGCTGGTGAAAAGCAGAAAGATGTGGCCAAGAAATTTGGAGTGCATCGTGATACAATCCGCCGTGCAACAAACGGCTTGGGATGGAAACACATTAAGGAGGTCGCAGCATGACCGTATCCGTCACGAAAAATGCAATCAACCTGCGTGAAGAACTGGCCTCCCTGCGCAATCAGGGGGGCTACAGTGAGCAGCAGTTCTACTTTGACGGGCTGGTGACTAACGGCACGTTTGATACTGATACGGATTGGACGAAGGGAACTGGCTGGACGATTGGTTCTGGTGTTGCAACGAAGACTGCTGGGACGCAATCAAACTTAACGCAGACTTCTGGTCTGACTATTGGTCAGAAGTATATGATTACGTTTACGATTACAGCATACACTGCTGGTAATTTCATCCCATACCTAGGATCGACTGGGGCTGGGACAGCAAGAACTGCTGTTGGAACTTACTCAGAAGTAATAACATGCGCTGGAACCACTGATGTGCTTTTGGTGGCGAACTCTACTGCCGCTGGCTCAGTCGACAACATCTCCGTCTTCGAAGTTGACGCCAATGATGACGTAATCCACCGCCTGCCCAAAGGCTGGAAGCCCAAGGACGTCTTCGAAGATGGCCTGTTGCAGCGTGAAGGTGCAGCCCACGATTACGAGGTGGTGTATGATGGTTTCGATTATTTTGTTAAGCCTGTTGTCGCCCCCTCTGCCACCACTCAAACCTGCGTGATTGGAGTTAAAGCATGACCCAGTTTGTAGCTAAGGGCGACATGCCCCTGACCCCAGTGCAGCTTGAGAAGCGTGCGCAGAAATACATCAAGCGTAGCTGGCCTGACCAAGCCCGTGAGAAATCCATTCGTTTGGCTGACGGTGCCTTCGATGCCTTCATGGCTACCTTCTCTGCAAACCACGATGTGAACGTGGCCAACAATACCTTCAACTGGCAGCTTGCAGAGTATCGCAAGGCCACTGCACAGTTGGCTAAGTATCGTTTGGCTGATGGTCGCCCCGAGGTTTACGAAGACCAACCTACGGGTGAATACGACGACGAGGGCAACGAGGTAATGGCAAGCGTGCTGGTGCAAACAGCCATTGATCCGCTTGAGGCCACCGTTGAGCAGACCACTTACGACGAAGAAGGCAATGCCACAACCGAGACTGTGGACAATCCCCTGATCGTTGCTGACGATGCAGAACGTGCTGCTGCACAGGCCGTGGTGGATGCCACGCCGCAGGATGTGAAGGACTTTGGTTAATGGCCACTACAAACTATAGCTGGAACTTGCCCACGGTCGGCGGCAACCAAGACGCATGGGGCGATCTGCTGAATGCTAACTGGACTGCTCTTGATACGCTACTTGGCGGCACCAGCGCCACCGAGTTTGCCATTCTGGATGGGGCCACGGTTACGACTGCTGAGTTGAACGTGCTGGACGGTATTACGGCGACCGTCACAGAGTTGAACTATACCGATGGCGTCACCAGCAACATCCAGACGCAGCTAGACGCCAAAGCGCCTATTGCCAGCCCTACCTTCACTGGCACAGCCACAATCCCCACTGCGGCTATCACAACGGTTGATCTGGGCGACTGGACCATCACCGAGAGCGCGGGCGTTCTTTACTTTGCCACTGGCGGCGTCAATAAGATGAAGCTGGACGCAACTGGCAACCTTACAGTCACTGGCGACGTTACGGCATATGGGACGGTATAATGGCTCTGCAACCATCGGGGCAGATTACGCTCTCTGACATTCAAGACGAGTTCGGCGGCGCCAACCCGATTGGCATGAGCGAGTATTATCGTGGCGGCGCATATACCACCAGCAACAACACCAACGTGCCAACATCTGGCGCTATTTCTGTTTCTGACTTTTACAGCGCCACGGCAGCGGTTGCGGTTACTTACGAACTGATCGGCGGCGGCGGCGGCGGTGCTGGCGGCGGCAATCCGCCTAACAATGGCTTTGCTGGTGGAACTACAACCCTCTCAGGCTCTGGCTTTACCACACAAACATCCTCTGGCGGCGCTGGTGGTGCTGCTTATGTGTATGCGTCAACTGCTGGCGAGGCATCTTTCTACGGGGCAGGCGGTGCGCAAGGTGCAAACTCCGGAAGTGGCAACCAAACAGATGGAGGCGACGCACCATCCACGTCTTATGGCGCTGGCGGTGGCGGCGGCGGCAGCAGATTTGACGGATATGCTGGCAGTGGCGGCGAAGCAGCAACTCGCGTGTCAGGCTCTCAAAATGTGACGCCGGGGACGCAACTAACAGTAACTGTTGGGGCCAAAGGTGTATTTGGGACTGGCGGTCTGACTGATGGTGGTTATGGCGCTGCAGGCTACGTCAAGATCACTGTCGGCGGCGTTGCCACAGAATACACGACCGCCGGAACATACACATACACGGTGCCATCATGACGTTAATCCCGCTCAAACTCCCCGCAGGTGTGTATCGCAACGGCACCGAGTTCGAGGCGAGTAACCGCTGGCGCGATGCCAGCTTGGTTCGCTGGGTGGATAACACCATGCGCCCTGTCGGCGGCTGGGAAGAACGTGATGCAATGGACAGCGTTGCCATTCGCGGCATGCACGCTTGGACAGACTTGAGCAGCGACCAGCGCATCGCCTCTGGTAGTTATAACAAGCTGGCCGTGGCAACTGCGTCTGGCACAGTCACAGACATAACGCCTGTCAGTTTCACCGATGGCACCGAGGATGCCGAAATTAATACTGGCTATGGTGGCGGTTTCTACGGCGCTGGGTTTTACGGAACATCACGCTTAGCGCAAGGCCAGTATGGCGAAGCAACCACATGGTCTTTGGATAACTGGGGCGAGTATTTGGTTGCCTGCTCTAACGCTGACGGCCAGCTTCTGGAGTGGCAGCTAAACGTGGCCAACCCTGCCGTGGCAATCTCTAACGCCCCCACCAGCAACCTTGGCCTAGTTGTGACGGAAGAGCGTTTCCTGTTTGCGCTTGGCGCTGGTGGCAATCCACGCAAGGTGCAGTGGTGTGACCGCGAGGACAACACGCTCTGGACGCCTGCAGCGACCAACGAGGCTGGCGACATTGAGTTGGCTACATCTGGCCAGATCATGCAGGGCATCCGCACACGCGGGCAAACTCTTATTATTACCGATCTGGACGCCCACAGCGCGACCTACATCGGCGGGCAGTTCGTTTACGGCTTCCAGCGCGTAGGCTCGTCCTGCGGCGCTACCAGCCGCCGTGCTGCTGTTGCAGTGGATGAGGGCGTGTTCTGGATGGGGCAGCGTGGCTTTTTCCAATACTCCGGCGGCGCTGTGCGTGAGTTGCCATGCGATGTGGCTGACTACGTGTTCAACGGCATTAACCGCGACCAGATCAGCAAGGTGTGGGCGGTTAGCAATCAGCAGTATAACGAAATCTGGTGGTTCTACCCAAGCGCAAACAGTTTGGAGATCGACCGTTATGTAGTCCTAAACTACACCGAGGGCCATTGGGCCATTGGCACACTTTCTCGCACCGCAGGCGTAGACCGTGGAATTTTCAGCAGCCCGATCTGGGCAGACGCCGATGGCCAGACGTATAACCACGAGTTTGGCTTGAACTACGACGGCGCATTGTCGTTTGCTGAAAGCGGCCCGATTAGCCTTGGCAACGGCGACAACGTAATGAAGGCGACGATGCTAATCCCTGACGAGAAAACGCAGGGTGGCGTGCAGGCTGTATTTAAGACACGCTTTTATCCAAATGACACTGAAGCGTCGCACGGGCCATACGTGATGGAAAACCCGACCTCGGTGCGCTTCACTGGTCGCCAAATTCGTTTGAGAGTGCAGTCTCCTTTAATGCTTAATGACACATCCGTTGTTGATTTCTTTGATGCTGCACTTGGTGGATCAGAACCAGAGTATTTTATAGCCAATCAGGCAGATGCCTCTGGCCGACTGTATTTTGACATAGACAACAGTGGCGCTGTTGATGCCTTTGACGCGTTTATCTTGCTTGCGTATTCTCAGGGGACGCTATTCAGTCAGGAATACAAGTCCTACATTGAAAACACTTTGCAGCCTTACCTTCTAAGCCTCTACAACGATTACCCAGAAGTGCAGGCGCTGTATGATGGATATTCGTCATCTGATTGGCGTGTCGGCGTGATGCGACTAGATGCGGTTGCAGGGGGCAAGCGGTGAGTTACGGATACAACCCGCCCCCGTGGACTGGCAACCTTAACGTCTGGACGCAGAATGTAGTAACATATCTACAGCGCGTGGCGTCTCGTTTGGCGTTCAAGTCAGATGCGGCTGTGGCCACTGAAAACGGCATTATCCTGTATGACAACGTAAACGGCTACCCTGTCGTCTCCAAGGATGGCGAGTTTCGGCAGATCGTGCTGGCCGATGGCTACGCGTTCTTTGGCCAAGACAATGACGTGACCGCTGCAGCCGCCAACACTGCATACGCGATCACCTACGACACGCCGTCAATGTCTGGTGGAATTTCTCTTGGCACACCAGCCAGCCGCATTGTGTTTGAGGAAGGTGGAACGTATTTGCTGGCATTCTCAGCGCAGGTTACATCTACGTCTTCAAGCACTGTGGACTTTCGCTTTTGGCCACGCATCAATGGCACTGACGTTACTGGTAGCACGATCCGCGCAAACCTGCACCAGAACGACGCCAGCTTTGTGGTGAGCAGATCAGTAATCTTTCAAATAAGCGCGGGCGATTACCTTGAGGTTATGTGGGCGACAGATAGCACGTCTGGCTTCTTGCAGGCGGCAGCGGCCACGGCATATGCTCCGGCAGCGCCATCAACATCGCTGTCTGTAACGAGGATTAGGGCGTAGGGCTGTTAATATGCAGGATAATGTTGTAATATTCCCGCAAGCCAATGGCGTGAGGATCATGCCGGTCTTGCCGGAGCAGGTCGAGCAATACATCGACGCTGGGATGGAGCTACTGAGGCCGGCGATCAAGCGCCAAGAGATGAACGTCACCGAAGACGTCATCGCGCAAGAGATACGAGAGGGCCAGTCTCTACTCTGGCTCGTATATCTCGGGGACACGCTGACCGCGGCCATCACGACGGCTGTCATAACGCACCCCCGCCGATCCGTCCTGAAGATTGAATTTCTAGGTGGAACACGAATGAACGAGTGGGTGGGTGTGGCCGCAGATTTCTTGGCCGAGATGGCGCGCAAGGCGGGTTTGCCAGCGCTCGAAGCAGACGGCCGTAAGGGCTTTGAAAAGATTGCCAGTGGGCTTCGGTTCAAGCCGATCACCACAAACTACGTGATGGAGCTAGACTGATGGGCAAGAAGACGACGACACAAGAAATGAAGATGCCGGAATTCCAGCAGGAATTCTTGACCAGCACGGTCATCCCAACTGCAGAGCGCCTCGCAAGCACGCCATTCACGCCGTATACTGGCACACGCGTCGCCGATCTAACCGGCCTACAGCGTCAGGCGCTGTCTGGCTACGGTGGGTTGGACATGGGCACTCCGGCCTTCGCGCAGGCGGCCGACGTATACAGCACCATCGCCGGCGAGGGCATCTCGCCAGAGCGCATTCAGTCGTTCATGTCGCCATACACGCAGGAGGTCATCGACGCCTCGATGCGCGACATTGGCCGCCAGCGCGACATCGCGTTAAATCAGCTCGGCACTGCGGCAAGCCAAGCCGGCGCGTTTGGCGGCAGTCGTCAGGGCATCGCCGAGGCTGAGACGCAGCGCGCGTTTGCCGAGACCGCAGCGGAC
>Ga0208161_1001982_pt1 | contig 10572 bp, 9 predicted proteins | sample CB_VirMetaG_3_FD_184538 | JGI IMG/M metagenome (GOLD analysis project Ga0208161, IMG submission 184538) | Freshwater to marine saline gradient viral communities from Chesapeake Bay - CB_1508_1S Viral MetaG (SPAdes) (version 4) | ecosystem: Environmental > Aquatic > Marine > Coastal | place: USA... | reverse complement strand
TCACCAGCGGCTTGTCTTGCTTTAATGTAGCGTTTGCCTTTTTCACAAAGTTCCTCATTTAATTGTTGTCCTAATTTGATAGTTTCAACAATTTCACGAATTGTTTCTTCTAAACCTTGCTCACGACGTAAAGTTTCTTCATCGTGTTCAGCTTGTTTACGGCTTTCTTCTTCCATAAACACGTTTTTAAATTCAGCAAAGCTGTTTACTGGTTCGTAGTATAATTCAACTGTTTCTTCATCACAATCGATACGAATGTCACCGGTTTGATAACCTAAATCTAAAATAAGGGTATTATAGTATTTCCCAATAGCAGTTCCACCAGTAATACGAGCTCCTACTTTTTCGGCCCAACCTGCTACAGTGTTTACTAAACGTGAAACACCTTTTCTTTTAGCAAATTCTTTGATGTTTTGAGGAACGTAAGCTTCGGTTAATTGATCATTTTCTTCTAATCCAACAGCTCTAACTTTATCGTCAATTTGTAAGTTAGAAAAGAAATCTTTAGCTAATTGTTTATATTCTTCTCTTTCTTCAACATCTAGATATCTAAATGCTTTTTGATAGTAATATTTTAAATCGTTAAAATAGTTTAAAGCACCTTTAGAAGCTTCATTCATTTTTTTCTTTTCGTCACTACTATGACCAAAAGTTTTGTGAACTAGTTTGTCTAATTCTTTATGGAATTCGTTTTCTTCTTCTTTTGAAGCTTCACTCATTGATGTTTTTACAACACCTTTAAGATTATATCTGAATACAATATCATCAAAGTTATCATACCATTCATCATCTTTATTTATTGGTTTGTAAATTACTTTAAATGGTTGGACTTTATTTTTAGGATCCATTTCATATTTAACACCTAATTGATCTAATTGGATTTGGATTCCTTTAATGTGTTTGTTGAGGTTTGCTACTGGTTTATTTTCTTCTAAACCAAACATAGCATTTACTTGTGATATATAATTAGCGTAAGGATCTTGAATCATTGCTGCTCGTCTTTCGATTTCATCCTTAGACATATATTCATCTCCTTTTTTCTGAGGGGAGAGTAGATCAATTGCTTTATCTAATTTGTTAAGCATATCACCATATCTGTCTGCGATTGGACCACCTTCTGGTTCAGCTTCTTGTTCCATATCGCGCATAACTTGAGCGCGTTTTTTCTTTAAAGCATCTAACTTTTTTAGTCTATCCATATTCTTCTTGAAGAAATGGTCGTTAGGATCACCACTAGTATTATCTGTTCCCTTTTTAGCTAATTTATCTTTAGCAGCTCTCATTTTCATAAGAACTGGGTCATTGATGTCCATTTCGTTTACTGATTCTTCAAAGTAATCTTTGGCACCTCCATTTACTCTACGAATATCACTATATTCTCTTCTTGATAAGTTTGATGAATCACCTGCTATAATAATATCATTACGACCATATCCTAAACTATCAACAGCATTAGAAAGGTCTCTAATTATATTATCTGGAGCATCCATGCCTGTAAGGACTTCAATTTCGTTCCATTTAGGGACAAATAGTACAGTTACAGGATGTCCTGTTTGTTCTACTGCTTTTACTACTTTAGCAAAATCTACTTGATCTAATTGTTTACCTTCTTCTAAAGATTTAGAAAAGAATTCTTGTATTTTTTTAATATCTTCCATACTATGTTAAGAGTTTGTAGGAGGAAAATCTGCTACATTAAACTGAAATTTAATTTTAGGGTAAAAATATCTTTCACCTGGTTCGTAGTCATACCAATTTGATTCATCTGTTACTTCCCATCCTTTAGATTTAACCCATTTTAAGACTTTATTCCATTCTTGATCTGGGAGTTCTTCATTGATTCTAAAAGTAATATCACCATATCCTTTACCTTTAAGTGGATCTGAGTCTGGTCTTCCGCCCGCATACATTCCTAATGAGATATAAGGACTAACACCACCAAACTCTTTTGATAATTCTTTATTTAATTCATCCTGGGCATCTTTATATTCCCCAAATTCTTTAATTAAACCCTCATTAATGCCTAATTCTGAGTGTAATATATTCATAAATTTTCCAAAATTATGGGTGCCGTATTCATCTTTAAGAATAGTAGCTACTGCTTTAGCAAAATCTCCATAATGCATTGTGTCATCAACAGACATAATAGCATTATTAATTGCTTTAGCAGCTAAAGATGCTGTATCTTGGGTTTCCTCGTTTTCTGCTACCCCGGTTCCATCTAAACCAGCTTCTAACTCGTCACCAATTTTAGGGTCATCATTTTCTTGAAGGTATTGGTTTTTAAACCACCTATGTAGATTAAAATCAGCCATTTTATTTTTTTGTATTTAAATATTCATCTAATAAGGTACCAATGACACCCGCTTTCTGTCGTATAAATATCCAATCTTCCTTGGTTAATTTATATTCTTCGTTAAAAGATACATTTATTACACCAATAAAGCGATCATGTAAATCATCTAAAGCAACCATATAAAATGATTTAGCACCATAAGGTGAAGCAATAGATTGAAGATCATAATTTTCCCCAGAAAAAGATGGAATAGCTAATTCACCTTCTTTATACAACTCAGCCATTGCTTTTGGGAACAATGATACAGGTACATTTTGAAATGTCTGTTGAATTGAAGGAAACCCTGGGGTAGTTTTTTCATAAAAGATTGAAAATTTCTGAATTGATTTACCCGTTGGGTAGAAATGACCTCCATTATGAAATTGGGCTACCCATACCCTATCACATTCTAATTCATCCATTACAATATTTAATTGCTCGTCAACTAAAGCATTTAAATGAATAGCTTCATCTACAGGATTTAACTTTTCTTTCTTTTTAGCAAAGTAAGTTTTTGCCCATTCAACAGCAACGGGCCCAAATACAGCTGTAATTAAAGCAACTGTTATTGTTGTAAGCATCATTATAGGTGTGTCCATTTTATTTTTTAAGTGATTGTAAGTATTTGATTCCATCTTCCATTGCTTGCATAGCCCTTTTTTTATCAACCTTTCCAACCCACTTTTCTTTATTACCTCTTTCGGTTATAAAAGAATTGTTTTCTTCATTTATTTGTTCAAACATCCAGTTCTTATACATTTCTATAAGACCATCAATGTCTGCATTATTAATTTTGTTTTTATATTCTTCCCAAATGCCTGCTTTATGCAATTCATGTTCCATATCAATTACACAATTTAAACATTTATTGTGAATTTTGAAAACATTTTTGTCTCTATTCTCATAAGTTAATTTATTACAAGAGGGACAAAACATTGGGAGTGTGCTTGCTTTTCTAGCTTGATCTAATTTGGTAATATTTTGTTTAATACCATTTTTAATAGTCCAAGTACGACCACCTTCTTCCCACACATCACCTTCATCGTGAAAATCAGTTTGTTTAGTATAACCCACACCAGAGACAGTACGTTCACCTGATTTACCTTTAATCAGGTTACGCATACGTTCTACGTCTTTCTCTTTAAATTGTTTTTTTAACATTATAAACCTAACTTATCTAATTCTTTCATTACTTGTTCTGCTGATTGGTATAAAATACCAATACCACCAGCATCTTTCCATTGCTGAATGTTATCAGCTCTATCATCAATTAAGATGTTAGATTTATCAGCATAATTTTTCTTATTAAATGATTGAGCTAAAATTAGTTTAGTGTTAGGAGTATTATCTCTTTTCCACATATGTTTACCAATCTTAGATGTTTTGCTGCGTGAGGGTGAAGATAACAAAGCATGTTTGTGTTGAGCTACTCTATTATATAATTTTTGACCCCCAGGCATCCAATCCATTCCTCTCCAAAAGCCAACACCTTTGGCATCAACTTTTTCCCAGAATTTATCTTTTCCGAAATTATTTTCAAATTCACGAGGTGGCATTCCGAATAAAGATTCAAAACGCTTATCAAAGTCTACGATTACACCATCCATATCTAAATAGATAGTGAACAAGTCAGCTGTTTCTTTAGGCATCTCTCCAGTTTCAGTTTCAAATACCGGTAAAGATAAGGCCTTTAGTCTACCTCTCCAACGAGTTTTAATTTCTTCTTTTTCTTCAGGGTCTAAACCTACTTTATCAAGATAATCTTCAATAATATCAATAAATGGTCTTCTTGATTTTTTAGCTTTAAAATACATACCCTGAAGCATAGCATCTACTTCTTTATCTAACATGAAGTAGTTTTTAGGAGCTAATGTTTTGTATTTGTTGATAAGATCTCTAATGAGTGAATCATCAGCCATTTCTTTACCTTGACGAACATTCCAACCACCTTGAGTTAAATGCTCGATTTCGTGGCGTAATACATCACGAATATCCATAGCAATTGTAGACCACATTCTAGGTAATTCTCTAGGATCTACTTGGAAGCTTAAAGCAACAAATCCTTCACTTTCATCATCGCCTTCATTTGCGCCTCCATCTACTTTGTAAGTTCTATCTTTAGTTTTTTTGAAATCAAGTTTAGCTAAAAGATCAAATTCTAAAGGACGACCTTTTTTGTCTTCCATTTCATAATTTGTATCAAGTAAAGCAAACAAACGTTTTGGATCTTCTTTGAATTGAGAAACCCAAGCATTTGTAACATCTTTAGCTAATTTTGTAACTATTGAATCATACATACCTTCATTTATTATGGCTTCTTCTAGACCCTTAGCTAATTCACGAGCATAAGCATTTAAGCCAAATGGATCTTTTACTTTTTTCTTTTCCTGTAAACTATCAGTCCAATTTCTGAATGAAATGTTACCATTTAGATATGCTTCTTTTTCGATATCTTCTAGATTAGAGTCTTCAGTTGTATCTGTTGTTGTAATATTACCTAATCTGCCTTCTAGATTTTGTTGATGGTGAATCATCTCATGAGCATACGAACGAGCAATATCTTTAGGATGACGTCCTTCAGTATAAAGAACAATCATTTTCTCGTTTGGATCATAATATGCGGTTTTGCCAAAGAAATCTTTAGCATTTTCAATATCACCATCGATTAATTTTAACCCAGGTAAAGGTTCAATTTTATAACCTTTATTAATCATATGATTGGTTAATTTAGCTAATAGAGGCAATAAATCAATATGTTTAGAATAAGTAGCATTCTCATTAAGCTGTTCTTTAACAACACCTGAGATCATATCAATAATTTCTTGTTTTTCTAAATCTGTAAGTTCAGATGGAAAATAAGTAATAAATTCTTTTTGGTTACCTGATAAAGCAGCTTTACGAGCCATTGTACCACTTACTCCTCCTGTTGTTTGTACCCTAACAGGCATAGCATTTTCACTATATTTTTTAGCAAAAGCACTTCTTTCTGCTACATCTTTATCATCTTCCTCATTATCAGGTCGGGCGCCAATAAAAATGTATACTTTTTCATCTTTGTGGTCCTGTAGGTAAGTTTTAATATAAGAGAAAGGAGATTGTACCGGAATAATTTGAGAAGCAACTGGGATAAATTGTTGGTACATTTTCCAGATTTTAACTGCTTCACTTTGGGTAACACCATTACGTTCACCACTACCTACTAAAATATAAACTTGGCTAACTTCAGGGTTTTCTTTTAATCCTTGTAAAACTACTTCAAGGTGACCTTTTGTAGGGGGTTTAAACCCCCCACCAAATAAGGCCACCGTACCCAGTGTTTCTTCTTTTAATATGGAATCAACTAAAAACTGCGATAATGAATTCATCCTAAAAACTGGGTTAATTTTTGTTGTGCTTCTTCAGCAGAAACAATAAAAGGTAATACTTGCTCCAAATTAGATTTTGACATTAAATTTTTAATATCTTGTTGGAGTTGTTCTTTTTGTTTTTTAGAACGTGCTTTAGCTTTTTCGTCTTTTGGTTTAGTATCTGTAGGAATAAAAGGAACGATATATTTTTCAATAATATCATCTAGATCTTGTGAATCAGTTAATTTTTTGTCCTTTGTTGTTGCCACAAATTTACCACCAAACAAATCTTTATAAGGAAGAAAGTTTTTAGTAACATTAGCCCATGTTTGCATCACAATAGATGGCATTAAACTTCTGTCTTCTCCCTTTGAACGTTCAAATCTATCTTCGTTTTTACGCAATGATTTCTCTAATGAAGAATAGACATATACCATGAACACATCATAACCTGCATTTTCTAAAGTTTCTTTTAGCTCTTTTGTTTTCTTGAATGAAGCAGCTGTACCGTCAATTACAATGTTTCCCCGTTTTTCTATTTCTTGAGACAACTCATCTTGGTAAGTTTTTTGAGCTGCTTGCATAGCAACAGCTGCTTTACTTCTACCTTCAGCATCTGCTTTTTTCAAATCTAAAGATACACCGGAATCTTTTAGATTTTTAATAAAGTGATCGTCAATATTTAATACTTTTAATCCCAAACCTGCTATAATATCCCCCACAATAGAGGATTTACCTGCGCCAGGGGCACCGGCTAAAATAACAGCCTTGGGCGAGCTTGTCGCCTCTTGTAAGAGTTGAACCAATGAAATCATTTAACGCGCGTTTGTAAATAAATATTACAACTTCCTTTTAGCTTGCGTTCTAAATTCAGTAAATATTGGAGAATGTTTAGGGTTTTCTAAATCAAACAATTTTTTAACAGTCATAAAGATATCAAGGTTTTCTTCTTGAGTACGAGATGATTCAATCATCTCCCACCCTTTACCTTGCATTTTATCTTTTGCGCCTTTTCTTTTATTAGATTTTAACCAAAGTAAACCATGTCTGTCTGCTTTTTTACCATAACATTCTTCATACATTTTACCATAAACCGCGGCCTGTAATTCATATGTAGTATGAATATTGTTTGATGTTTTAAAATCTACAACCCAAAGCTCACCATCAATCTCACAAATCATATCACAAGTACCTGCTACTTTCAATTCATCTGAAAATAGATGTACTTCGGTTTCAATTAATGTAGGATTATATTCTTCCCACCATTCAACAAAACGTAAAAACATTTGCCACACATCTGGGTGGTAAAGAGGGCGACCATTTGACCCTAAGAAATTTAATTCTTCTCCATTCAAATATTCTTCAATCATTTCGTGTACTTGTGTACCTTCTTCACCTGCTTTTTTAACAATATAATCAGCTGAATAACCTACTTTTTTAAGCCAATCTTCAAAGAATTTACCTTTAGGGTAAACACCTAAAACATAGGTTACCGATGGATAATACTGGCCGTTGCGTCTGTAATAACGCGAGTCTGGCATAGTAATTTGCTTGGCATCGTCAGAAATTTCTAAAATTCTGTCGTAAGACTTTTTAATGTTTCTCTTACTCATAATAGTTGTAACTTTTTCTCCATCAACTCATATGAGTCAATAGGAAAAGTATTTTGGATTAATTTAGTGAAATGAGCGAATCCCATATCACTTGGGTCTTTCCCTTCGAGTTCTACCAAATAGACCTCTTTACCTTGATCCATAAAATATTCAGCAAATTTTAAAGCTTGCTTCATAGCATCTGTATCGAGGGCAATGTAAATTTTTTCTACACTTGATTTGACAATTTTCTTCATTAACGAAGATTGTATATTTTTTCCTAACAGGGGGATAGCATTTCTCTTAATAGCAATAGCATCAAATGGACCTTCACATAATACTAAAGGTGAATCCCAATTTATAAACAATTCAAATGGAATAATATCTCTTGATACTTCTGGATTACGATATTTTACATAGGGGTCTTTTTCAAATGAACGACCTGTAAAATAGTTTAGATTACCTAACTCATCATAAGATGGAATTATAACCATATTTACATATCTACCACTATCACAATATCCAATATTATATTTTATAATATCGTCTATAGTAATGTTTCGCGAGCGTAAATACGCTTTGGCGTGACGCGCTACGATATCATTGTTATCTACGAGAGATTTAAATTCTTTTGGTAATTCTAAAATATTGGATACTATAACATCTTGAACCTCAGCACCAGTTTTTACTAATTTTTTTAGTTCAGTAAATTGTTCTGGGGTGGCTTGTACTTGTTTAAATAAACTACTAATGGTTTTACCTTGCTTATTACAAACCCAACAATGCCATGGGTTGTGCCCTTTTTTATTTTCGGTAAAATTAATCTCTAATTTAGGTTTATGGTGATGGCAAAACGGGCAGTGATAAGCTTGATTGCCTCTCGCTGTTCGTTTCCCAGCCCCTAAAACCGAGTTAACTAGATTTACAAGTAGTTCATTTACCATAAGAGGTAATATACGAAACCATTTTTAGACATCAAAGTCACGTGTAAAAAACTTTCCAAGAATGTTATCATTAAAGAATTCATCTGGTTTTTCTAAAACTTGATATATCATTTGGTATTTAACCTCATAATAGGTTAATAATTTTTTTGTAGGGGCACAAACTAAAATATGGCGTTCAAAATTCTTTTTAGGTTCTGTTTCGTATAACTCTTTAAGATATTTGTTTGAACCCCAATATGTTTTCCAATTTGATTCTTTAACTGCGAGTTTGTAAGCAGGTCTTCTACCTACTACACCCTCATATTCAGCTAATTCTTTTTTGGTTAATTTTACTTTAGTTGTGTTTTGGAGTATTTTTTTTCCAATATAAGCTTTACCTGTGGGTTTGTGAACTATTCTATAAACAAAGCCATAAGTTTCATAGGGAAAGTCAGAGACTCCCGACATTTCTTTATTTTGATAAATCCAATTCATAATTTACAGATCTAAGTTAACTAATATGGTAGTATCTGTAGTAGGGGAACTTTGGATGGGTTGTGCTAATTTAGCTACTGCTAATAAATTTTGGTCGTCATCATACATTCCAATTGTAGAAATGTATGGGCTAAAATAAGAACCTGTTGCATAATCATATAAAAACTCACTTGGTGTATAAAACGTCCCTATTGAGCTTGAGTAAGCTGTACTACCTGATGAAATTGAAGGGTTTAAGCTAAAATTAAATTCGCTTTCCCTTGCTGTGCATTTATATTGTGTTTCATAAATTGTAAATGCTGATTTAAATGAGCATGTTACATTTGCGTTTAATGTTAAATCTCTTATAGGTAATCCTTGATTTGTAAAGATTGCCATTCCATGTTCGTAGATAATATTACCTACATTTCCATTTGCTGAGATTGAACCACTTCCTTCAAATGAAGCACTTGTAAAAGTAAAAGTGATTTGGTCTGTTGGGGAAGGATTTGAACTAGCTGTGAAAAATATATAATTAAAATCTACTAATAACTCATCTGCGAGTAAAGATATATAATTTAAATCATCACCCGTTAAAAGTGATACTTGGTCCCCTGGATAGGTTCCTGTTCCATATGCTCCTGAGATAAATGGAGAAGCATTTGGGGGGTTATAATTAATTGAGGTTAATACCCAATTATCTATTAAGTATTGAGGAATAGGAGAAAATTGTAATCTAGAAAAAGAATCGGGATCTCCCATAATTTCATCTGATAAGTTTGCAAATGATGCTAAAGATGAAGTAGTATGAATACTTTCTGAATAAAAAGAATATGACCCTGAGCTATATAAATTACCTTCTCCATCATCCCAAATTTGTAAAACAGCACTAGCTGAATCGGTATATTGGAAATCAAATGATTTTGGTTGAATATATTCACCAAATAACTTTGAAGGAATAGAAGTTATTGAAATAGTAGCATTTGATGATGTTGGGAAATATCTTGAAGCAGTTAATGTACTTGAAAGATAATTATAATAACTTGGGGTATTAATTGAACCCGAAATGCTTTCTCTTTGGATTGCGGTTCCGGGATCACCCCAACTTGAAGAAATATAATTAGAGTAATATAATTCTTTTACAGAATCATATACTTGTCTTTGATATTGGGTAGAAATAGCACCGGTTGTTGGATCAGTTGCTGTTTCAAAAAGAGAACCACTTAAATTAGTACCTTGGAATCTATCAATCCCTACGAATTCTTTATAAGTACCAGTATCGGCTACAGACGAAGAAAATTCGCTGCTGTTAAAAGTAAAGTCTTTATTAACAGTAAAGGGGACTACTTTGATGTCCTTGGCTAAAAATTGTTTGAATGTACTCATTCATTTTAGAAGTCTAGTTTCACTCTTACAAGTGTTTCTTTAGTAAAGTCTTTTTCTAAAGGTCTTGACAATTTAGCTACCGCTACTAAATCGTTAGTATCATTATATAAACCAATAGTAGTAACATATGTTTGAGGAGCATTGATAAATGATTGGTACAATACCTCACCAGTTGAACCTGAGATAAATGATGGGTTTTCTGAATAGTTAAATTCATTGTTTCTAGCTCTTACGAAGATAAAATCAGATGAAATTGTTTCCTCGGAATTTGCTTTAAACGATCCACCACTATTGATAGCAGCAAATAATTTAGCGGAATTATCATTATCAGTATTTGAAGCTCTACCTGTTGATAAAGAAATACCTTCAGGAGATCCCAAATCTAAAGCTCTAGCATTTAACAAAGCAACACCAATATCTGGTAATAAAACCCCATATGAGCCCGAGTCTGTAGTATATCCAGTACCTGAATATGCTGAACCATTTGAACCAGATACAATTTGATAGATTCTACC
>Ga0208161_1001980_pt1 | contig 10581 bp, 14 predicted proteins | sample CB_VirMetaG_3_FD_184538 | JGI IMG/M metagenome (GOLD analysis project Ga0208161, IMG submission 184538) | Freshwater to marine saline gradient viral communities from Chesapeake Bay - CB_1508_1S Viral MetaG (SPAdes) (version 4) | ecosystem: Environmental > Aquatic > Marine > Coastal | place: USA... | reverse complement strand
TGAACAATATGATCTAATAGTATGTTTACAACCAGATCATCCGGATAGAGAGCATACATATGATTATTGCGTAGATTATATGATAGAAAATAATTATGATGATCTGATTACTATAGAACCAACATTTAAACGTAGTGGATCGGTTAGGATTTTTAAATATGATCATTTAATGAAAGGTCATGTTTCAAAAAGAATAGGTTGTATTAAAGATGATGCAACTGATATACATTATCAACAAGATTTAGAACGAGCAACAGAAAGGATACAATAATGGCATTGTTTGGAAAACAAAGATTCCCAGAATCATATCAAAGAGCAGTTGGTATGGGAGCTAGTGAAGTTTTACATAAAAACTCACGTGAACTGGTTAATATATTAAAAAAACATAGTATTTTAAATAACCAATCATCGGTTTTTGAATTAGGCTCGGGCCCTGCGAGAAATCTGTATTATATATACAAAGAGTTTGATAATAATAATTTATTTTGTAGTGATTTGTTTCGAGATGCATCGTTAAATAGTATGTCTTCTGAAATAAAAGATATAGTTACTTTTTTTGAGGGGGACTCGCAAGATATCATCGATACTGTTGTTATACCTAATTTAGATTTATTTTTGGTTTCAGATCATTTAATGCATCTTCAATACGACAAAGCTGATCATATTATTAAAACTATCATAGAAAAATGGAAACCTCCATATATTATGATTAGGGAATTGAAAAAAGAATTCGAAACTCCAGAGCATCCTAGACTGTTTCATAATTATGATCAGTTTTTAACTAGTTATGATATGATTAGTAATACTGAAAGCGAACAGACAAATGCATATTTTATTTGGTTATTAAAAAGGAAATAAATGATAGTTATAGCAGAAATAGGTTGGAATCATTGCGGTGATATGTCATTAGCAAAACAAATGGCAAAAGCTGCAATGGAAAGTGGAGCAACGTATGCAAAATACCAAACATGGTCTGTTAACAGATTAAAATCAGGTTCATGGGATGAAGACGGCCGTAGACAGATTTATGAAAAAGCAGAATTGTCTAAACAAGATCATATTGAACTTATTGAATACTGTAATCAAATAGGAATAAAGTTTTTATCATCTGTTTTCAGTATACCAGACGCTAAACTACTAAAAGAATTAGGGTGTAAAGAAGTTAAAATACCTAGTTTTGAGTCTAGGAATCATGAATTAATTAAGTATTGCGGAGAAAATTTTAAAACAGTATTTATGTCGACAGGCACATCTACTTTGCAAGAAATACAAGAAAGTTTATTATACATTGGAAATACATCTAAATGGTATCTAATGCATTGTGTTTCGACATATCCATGTAAATATACAATTGCCAATCTACCTAAAATGATTGAACTAAAAAAAATACATAACAACATCGGTTATAGCGATCATATCCAAGGAATCGAATCAGCAAAGATAGCTATAGGATTTGGAGCACAGGTAATAGAAAAACATTTTACTACAGATAATGACCTTCCTGGTAGAGATAATAAATTTGCAATACTACCACATGAACTTCTTGGTTTGACACAGTATATTTCATATATTAATGATATGATGATTGATCATGGTACAGGATATAATGAATTAGAAGCTGACTCTAGAGAAAATTATGCAGGTAGATTTAATGGATAATGTTAGTATAATTATAAGAAACCGAAATGAATCCGAATTCATAGGATTTGCATTACAATCATGTTTAGATTATTTTAATAACCCAGAAATAATCATAGTAGATAATAATTCTACTGACGATTCATTGGAGATTGTAAACTTATTCATCGATCGAGCTAACATAAAAATAGTTAAAATTAATGATTATACACCAGGTAAGTCAATTAACCTAGGAGTTCAGAATTCGTCTCGAGATATTATATTAGTTTTATCAGCACACTCACAAATTACCAAAGTTAATTTAAAAAGAGTACAAGAAATTCTAGTTCATCACAAAGCTGTAATGGGACAGCAAAATCCAATATATCGTGGCAAAAAGATTTCGAAGAGATATATATGGAGTCATTTTGTAGATGAGCCATGTGTTAATATGTATTCGGATATAGAAGGTCGTCAGTTTTTACACAATGCATTTTGTTTTTATAAAAGAGAAGATTTACTTGAAAATCCAATGCCAGAGCAATATCCTGGAAAAGAAGATAGATTTTGGGCTATAGACATAGTAAATCAAGGTTACACTTATTGGTATTCTCCAGAATTTAAATGCAATCATTTTTATACCAATAATGGGGCAACATGGAAAGGAATAGGATAATGAAATTAGCAGTATATACCGCACTATTTACAGACAATCCAGATTACTTATATGGAGATATCATACACTATCAACACGATAAAAATGGAATTGATTATATTGCATTTACTAATAGTGATTATTTAGAATCAGATTTTTGGGATATACGTAAAATAGATATATGGAGAAATGGACGATGGACTGCTAGAAAATGCAAAACATCTCCAGAAGAACTACTCCCAGAATATGATGCTTGGTTATGGATGGATAATGAAATATACTTTACATACGACCCACATAGTTTGTTTGATGTACATTTAGCAGATTATGATTTAGCAGTACACAAACATTGTGATAGAAATTGTTTATATCAAGAAGTACAAGCAACAACACATAGAAATCCTCCGAGAGATTCGGTAGAAATGATTTTAAATCAAGGAGTTCAATATAAATCTGATGGGTATCCGGTAAATCATGGTTTATATGAAAATGGAATATTGTATAGAAAAAATAATGATCGAATTAAATCTTTTAACAAATTGTGGTTCGAAGAAACCGCAAAATGGAATACGGAAGATCAAATATCAATGATGTATTCTTTATGGAAACACCCGGATGTTAAAGTAAATGCATTGCATCAAACGTTTGTATCACATCAATATCAAAATAAACATTTGCCGCTAACAGATCAGTTTAAATGTTTACCTAGATCGCAAAGATATGTTAAAAAATAAAATTTTATTGTTATTTACAAATCATCGAGTTGCTGAAAAGCTTTGGCCAATTATTCCTATTCTTCATGAAGAGTATATTATCGATATATTTTTAGTAGGATTATTTAGTCCTGATACTCCATGGGTTGGTGATATTGATGAACGAAATGTTTATATTGATAAGTATAAAAAATATATAAATAATGTAATTGAAGGACCGGGAATACAATATCATGGAGATACAATCAAAACAGATTTATCTCAATATATTGATATTAGTAGTTATCAGTTTGTAATATACGATGATAACAGAAAAATGCAAGAATTCGGAATTCCAGATTTTTATCATAAATGCAAACAACATGGAGTGCTTGTAATTGGTAATTCGCATGGCAATGAAAATAATCCGCATAATGAAATTGGAGTTAGTTATGATTATAGAATGGATTTCGAGTCAGGTGGGATACCTGCTAATGATACATTAAAAAATGTTGTAAAGAATCCAAAACATATATTAATAATAACAAATTTTCTTTCTAATAGAAATTCAGTATTTCCAATAAACTTCGATCATAACTTTGTTAGTGAATGTGGTGTAATTGAATTAGCCAATCATTACAATTTACCAATAAAAGTAAAAATAAAAACAAGATTAGATAAAACGGATTACGAGAATGATGTTAGTTATGTTAAAAGTTTATTGGAATGTGATGTTGTTACAAATACAAACAATATAGATCAATTAATAGCTGATTCGGCATTAGTTATATCATCTCCATCGACTCTTTGTTTTAAACCAATACAATTAGGTATTCCTACTATATTAATTAATGGGTCTGGAGCTATAGGATTGTATAAAACATATCCTGGATTAGTTAATTTAAATAAACAAGAAATATTTAATAATATACAAAAACAAGTATATAATGGTACATATACTGATTATATAAAACAAACAATAAAAGGTGGAGAAAGTTTTAATTCTTCACGATGTTATATAGAAAAATTAAAACAAGTTTTAAATGAAAATAATATATAGAATATCAGACGCAGGTTACAACAAAGTAAAACCAGATTATATAAACAATGAAACATGTTTGAAAAATGCAGTTGCAACATTTAAAAATGCAGAATGGAATATTATAGCAGACAACTGTAGTGAAGACACGTTAAGTATGATTAAAAAATATGTTGATGAATCTTGTATAAAACAAGTTTCAGTAGGACATGGAGCAGGTACATTTAACTTAGCATTAGATGAAGCTTTACAATGCAATGACGATGACATAGTTTATTTCATAGAAAATGATTACATACATAAAACAGAGTCTGCGAAGATAATGAATGAAGGATTTGAGTTAGGAGCTTCATTTGTTGCGTTATATGATCATCCTGATAAATATTTAGATCCATCTAAAGGTGGTAATCCTTATTGTGAGGGTGGCGGAGAAGATACAAGAGTATATTTAACGGATAGTTGTCATTGGAAAATAACTAATTCAACTACCATGACATTTGCTGCAAAAGTATCTACGTTAAAACGTGTAGAACCAATATTAAGAAAACATACATCGGGGACACATCCAAATGATTTTCATATGTTTTTGGAACTAAGAGCCACAGGAGAATTACTAATAACACCATTACCGGGTTATTCTACCCATGGAGAGACAGCTTGGCTATCACCTTTAACTGATTGGAGTAAGCAATGATATCAGTAATAATACCAACATATAAATCTCCAGATATGTTAGATCTTTGTTTGAGATCTGCAATTGAAGGACAACATGTTACAAATCAAATCATTGTTGTAGTAGATGGTCATTATGATATAAACAAAGAAGTTTTAGAACGTTGGTCCAAACACATAGACGTTTTAAACTTAGAAACAAATGTTGGACTATGTAGAGGAACGAATCTAGGTGTTTACAATGCAAAACATGATAAGGTTCTTATAGTAAATGATGATAATGTATTTCCATTGCATTGGGACGTCGCATTAGAATCAGACTGGGAATCTGGTGCAGTAATAACTCCTAATCAGATAGAACCATACCCTTCCATGTTTAGGCAATTTCATATTGAGGACTTTGGAAAAACAACAAAAGAATTTGACTTGGATACTTTTTGGAATTCGGATCGACATCGTGTACATGAAATTGATAAAGATGAATCAGGATCTACTTTACCTATATTCATGAATAAATATGATTTTATTCGTTTAGGCGGATGGGATGAAAATTACGAGTTAGGAATGGTAGCAGATTGGGATTTCTTTTTGAAATGTCAATTATCTGGACTACGTATGTTAAGAACATGGAATTGTCACTTTTATCATTTTGCTTCTGTTTCAACAAATGGAGAAGCCCGACAACAAGCTGAACGAGCAGGCCATGAATATGCAAAATACAAATGGGGTAATTACATACAACATGATCCTATAACAAATAAAAAATTTATATCATGACAACATATCAGTGTAACTGCGGAGCAACAAAAGAATTAAACAAAACTACAATTTGTGTGGTAAACGGTAAGGTTCAAGTCAAAGAAGCTCTATGCAATTGTGGCGAATATATGCAATCAACCAAAGAATTTTCTGGGTATCCTACCATCATTAGACCCGATTCTGATACTAATCACACAAAAAATCTTCATAACAACAAGTAAATCAAAGTTTTTCAATATTTATAGGTATAAATAATCTATAAAGGAACGAGATATGAAAAACTTTTTAAAATCACTGTTTATGGATGAAAACAACACAGTTTCATCAAAACGAATTGCCGGACTAATTTGTGTGCTTTGTTTGAACGCAACACTTATTGCAAATTCATTTAGTCATGGCGACATTAAACCATCAGATACCCTAGTTAACGCAGTAGCCGCTTTATCATTTGGCTGTTTAGGTTTAACTACCGTTGACAAATTCACAAAATTGAGAAAGAAGATAGAAAAAAGTTCTGAGGAGTAAAATGTTATTGAAGAATGGAAGTAAAGGAGAACAAGTTAAGCTTCTCCAAGAGTTTTTAGAAATAGATGCCGATGGTATCTTTGGACCAGGAACAGAAAAAGCAGTAAAGTCTTGGCAATTTGCAAACAATCTAGATGCAGATGGTATAGTAGGCCCTAAAACATGGGACGCTATGGGTATTGCTACAACAGATATATCAGAAAAATCTACATCAGGGCTAATAATAGATCAACATATGCTCCCACGTGGAGAATACAAGGCCGGTCCCACCCGTAAAGAATATATATTTTTACATCACACTGCAGGTTGGCACAACCCATATAACACAATAGATGCTTGGGCAAGAGATAATCGAGGCGCAGTAGCAACTGAGTTTGTTCTTGGCGGGCCTTCTGTTAAGGGTAATGATGATAAGTATGATGGTGTATTAGTTCAGTGTATGCCAGAAGGAGCGTATGGATGGCACCTAGGAGCAAATGGTTCACAACATATGCATACACATTCAGTTGCAATCGAAGTATGTAACTTTGGAAGCATTAAAAATGGAAAAACATGGGCTGGTGTTGCTGCAGCAGAATCACAGATAGTTAAACTGCCACAACCATTCCGAGGAGCACAGTATTGGCATCGATACTCAGACAAACAGATAGAAGTTTTGCGAGATTGGATACTCTATGTTGCGGAACGCGATGGAATAGATCCTAGAAAAGGTTTAGTAGAAGAAATCAAAAAGCACGGTGCTAAAGGATTTGAGTTTAATGAAGATGCTTATTATGGTCGCGTAAAAGGTTTATGGACACATACCAACACAAGAAAAGACAAAGTAGATATGTTTCCGCAACCAGAATTAATTGATATGTTATTGAGTTTATAATTTATGTTAGCTAAAAATGAAAAGAATACGTTTTGAGTCTAAATTTATTATTGGTACTTTGTTTGTATTAACATTGTTAACAATTAGTCTGACAACATTCTTTTCATATAAACTTCATCAATCTTTTACTCAAAGCACAAAACTTCAAGATAAAAGAACACATTCCATTGTTCTAGCAGACGAACTACGCCAATCCTCTGACGACTTAACTAACTTTGCTAGAATGTATGCAGTTACAGAAGATCCTCGTTATAAATTAGTCTATAACAGAATAATAGATATACGCAATGGTGATGAAATAAGACCTCCTGGTTATCAAGAAATTTACTGGGACTTAGAAGTACTAAATACAAACGGCGTTAATCTGTTTACAGTGTGTGTTGATGAACACGGAAATGAGCTTGGAAGAAAAGTTTCAATTGAACAACTAATGCATGAAATGGAAATGGATGAAACAGAACTTTCGTACATGCATCAATCTAAAATTCAATCGGATTCGTTAGCTTTAATTGAAATGGAAGTTTTTAATATTATAGAGACTTCTACGGATTGGAAACAAAAAATTGCAGCAAGGGAGCGTTTGTTTGATAATAATTATTTGAGATTAAAATCAAAGATCATGAAACCAATCAAAGAGTTTTATGTGCACGTCGACAAAAGAACGCATGCTGAATTAGATTTTGAAGCTAAACAATCAAAATGGTATATTTTTGTCGTAGTGATACTAACTGCCGTTACACTTGTTTTTGTATCTCTTATGAGATTTACTATTTATCTAAGTCGATTGAGTAACAGAAAAATTGAACGTAAACGACAGTACTTGGAATCTATTTTAGACTCATCATGTTTAGTTTCTAGAGCAGACCGATTTGGAAAGATAACATTGGTTAATGACAAATTTTGCAAAGTATCTGGATATCGAGAGTCAGAACTTATAGGCCAGGATCATAGCATATTAAATTCAGGATATCATTCTAGAAAGTTTTGGACAAACATGTACAAAACAGTTGTAGTCGACAAAGGTATTTGGCATAACATTGTAACTAATCGAAACAGAAAAGGTGACGAGTATATTGTAGATTCATATATCATGGCAACATTTGATGAAAGAGGAGCTCATGATGGATACATATCAGTCCGGCAAGATATCACAGAGTTAATGAATTCATTGCAAGAGGTAGACAAGAAAAATGTTTATTTAGAGCATGCAGCCAAGATACTGAGACATGATATGCATTCTGGCATTAACACGTACATTCCACGTGGTATTAGTTCCATGGAACGCAGACTAGAAAAAATACAAAAATCTATAGATCCGAAGTCTATATATAAAGAGTGGAGACAGTTAGAAGCTCCGATGAAGCTCTTAAAAGAAGGAATACATCATGCACAACGAGTGTATAGTGGTGTTAAAGAATTTACCAATCTGGTCAAAAAAGATGCAAACATGTACAAAGAAACATATGATTTACATGTAATACTAGATAATCATCTTCGTGGGACTGCATATAGAAGTCAAGTGCAAATAGATGATCTAGGAGTTGAAGATGTAAATGAGTCACTTTTTTGTACGGCTGTCGACAATTTAATTAGAAATGGATTACGATACAATGACAGTGATACAAAACTAGTTAAATTGTACAGACAGGATAACGTACTTGTTGTTGAAGATAATGGTCGTGGAATGTCACAAAAAGAATTTGAAGAATTAGCTAAACCATATACACGAAAATCAGGACAAAAAGAAACAGGTAGTGGTTTGGGATTGAATATCTGCGTTGCTATAATGCAAGAGCATGGATTTGAAGTTACGTGTGAAAAAATACAAACAGGAACAAAATTAAAAATAAAGGTAAAGTGATGATTGATTCAATTATGTTAGTTGATGATGAAGATTTATTTCATTTGGTATTTGAAGATGCATGTAGCTTGTTAGACATAACACTGTCGTTGCAGGCACTGAGTAGTGCAGACGAAGCAGAAAAACTGTTTAAAGGGTGGTTTGAAGATGGTCCATTAGAGGATCGGCCTGAATGTGTGTTTGTTGATCTCAACATAATTGGATCTACATTTGATGGGATAGAATTAATCAGAAGAATCAATTTTCAATACGGAGACAATGTTGTTATTGGTATCATATCATCGAGCAATGAAGTTTCAGAACAAAGCAAAGCAGTACAAGCTGGTGCACAGTTCTGGATAGTTAAATCAGATGAAATAGAACCTAGACTTGAAGATTTTGTTAATGACTATCAAGGATACCGAACCAAGACAGCTCCATTTAAAGTTTATAAATGAAAAAAATAAAGTTACATGAAGAAACAATAAAGCAGTTATTAGAGTTAAAACGTACAAAACGAGTTGCACTAGAAGGCAATATTCTAAAACTAATTGACACTGACGGCAATGCCGAATTAAAACAATATGTAGACACTGCTATTGAAGATGGTAAATCTAAACAACGACAACGTTTAGACATAACCAAACAAATACAAACACAGAACAAAGAGTTATTAGAATCACAGGCCGAGAAGGATGAATTAATGAGTCAATTGGAATCTGCATTAACTCAAGCTGAATCGGCAAAAAACGAAGCGCTTAACGATTTAGATGTTTTACAAAGAAAAACCCAATTTAAACTCATACAAACCATAGTTAAAATTGCATTGGCAATAATCATAGGAGTAGGTATATGCACTACAGTATTATACATATACTCAATGGCATTGGATCGAGATACTGAATTGATTGGTAACACATGGAGCAACATGTTTGGCATTCTGCTAACTAATGCTTTTAGTATCATAGGCACAATTATGGGTGTTAAATATGCTAGCAAAGATTCAGAATAATTTGTATCATACAAATAATTTTCATATATTATAGTATGAATCTTAAATACATTGCATTATCTGCAGCAATGTTTACACTAGGACAATGCATTGTGTGGATACAAGTGAACGGGCCTATACTATGGCAGTGGGCTAAAGATTGGCGTTGGGCATTAATGTTATTAGGTATTCCTATCACATATCTTTTCATGGAAGCAACTTCATATGCAGTACAAGGATTTGCAGGAGAATTCTGGCCAGGACGTTTCCTTTCTTTTGTTTTTGGAATTGTTATCTTTACTATAATGACATATCTATTTCGTGGAGAATCTATTACAGCAAAAACAGCTACATGTTTAGTATTAGCATTTTCTATCATATTTATACAGCTCTTTTGGAAGTAACGGTATTTATTATAAATGCTACGAGAATACGAAACACAGAGTACTTTGAATCCCGAATTGTGGGATGGAGAATGTCTTAAAAAGGGACTTCATTACAAGTTTCTGCGTATCGCTAAACATTTTTATGATTTTCTAGAATTACCAGAAGATGTACGGGTACTAGATGTATTGTTGATAGGTAGCAATGCAAATTATAATTGGACGGATACATCGGATATTGATTTGCATGTTGTGATAGATTATCAAGCAGTTGGAGACAATTTGCATCTAGTTAAAAACTACATGATGGCCAAGAAAAGCATATGGAACACTAACTATCCGTTAACATACAAAGGAATGGATGTTGAATTGTATGCACAAGATTGGAATGAGCGTTTACATTCTTCTGTAGGACAATATTCTTTGATGCGTAGCAAATGGATAAAAAAGCCAAATGCAGACATAGTTAGTATCGATGACGAAGTAATAGAAGCTAAAGCAGCACCATTAGAATACGAAATACACAAACTAAAA
>Ga0208161_1001979_pt1 | contig 10584 bp, 18 predicted proteins | sample CB_VirMetaG_3_FD_184538 | JGI IMG/M metagenome (GOLD analysis project Ga0208161, IMG submission 184538) | Freshwater to marine saline gradient viral communities from Chesapeake Bay - CB_1508_1S Viral MetaG (SPAdes) (version 4) | ecosystem: Environmental > Aquatic > Marine > Coastal | place: USA... | reverse complement strand
AAATAGGACAAATAATGTGGAGCCAGTCACAACAGTCCTTACAGGTCTTGCTCTAGCAAAGCAGGGTATTGAGTTTATCAAGAGCAATCTTGATACGCTCAATGATGCTAAGGCGATTGGCGAACAACTCTCCAACATCTTCACAGGTCATCAACAGTTTAACAAGAAACGCTTTAGCGGCGGTCTTAAAGATGTTGCCATTGAGATGATAGAGTTCAAGCAACAAGAAGAACAGCTCTATGAGTTGAAGATCATGCTAGATAATCGGTTTGGTCATGGCTTTTATGAGACTATCCAAAAAGAATATCAACGCAGACTGAAAGAAGAAAAAGAACAAGCGGCGCGTGATCGTGTTAAAAAACGCAAGCAAATTGAGCAAATACTTATCTGGGGATTGCTTATTGCGGCTTTTGGTGTGGTCGCAGTAGTATTGTATTTCATTCTAATCAAGTTGAGGGCATAACTTGACAGAAGTAATTAATGCCGTCCAGATCGGTAAGATTGGCGAACATATAGCTTGTGCCATAATTGAGCAGATTGGCTATCGCGCTAACATCGTCAACCAGACTGGTTTTGACCTTGTGTTCTTCGATGACAATAATTTATCATGGAGGGTTGAGGTTAAAAGCTGTAGCACCAAAGAGAAAACACAGCCTAGATGGATGTTCATGACATCAAAAGGATCAGGTGCAAAAAAACTGCTTTCAGAGGACGATTGTGATATAGTTGCGTTAGTGGCAATCGACGAACGGCGCGTTTGTTTTCGGCACGTCAGGCAGTTAAAAAACAAGCGCACCAGATTGTATCAAAAGGACTTTGATGAACCGGAAGCGGTGCAATTAAGAAAGGCGATGGACAGGTCAAGGCGATGATTGATTGGAACGATATACCAAACTTTTCGGCTGATGAATTTAAGTGCAAGTGCGGTTGTGAGGCGAATGAGATTGATGAGGATTTCGTGTATCGGTTGCAAGACCTACGCGACCGATGCAACTTTTCATTTCGCATCACTAGCGGTTATCGCTGTCCGAACCATCCTAATGAGATAAAGCGCACCGAAGAAGGTAAGATCGGAGCGCATACGACCGGCAGGGCGGCAGATATAGCGGTTATGGGTGCGGATGCTTATACGTTGCTCAAGCACGCAACCAATATGGGCTGGACTGGTATCGGCATCGCGCAAAAAGGTGAGGTGCGGTTTATTCACATTGATGATCTGACTGAAGGCGATGGCTTTCCGCGACCTTGGATATGGAGTTACTGATGCCAGCTATAAAAGTCATTGAGGATGATCTAGTAGGCGATGAGGCCAGAATACATTGGCTTGGAATTATCTTTGATGAACTGGCTGGTGAAGTTGAACGCAGTTATGCGACCGGACGATTAACGCAAGATCGCTTTGAATATGTATTGAAGAAAACCACATCTTTGATCGGCGCGGCTTATACGGCTGGCGGCTCAAAGATTTACAGCGTGGAGAATTGATATGCTTGGTTTACTTGGAAAAATGCTCGGTTCTGAAAAAGCACTTGGTTCGGCAATAGGTGCTGTCAAGAATGGTTTAGACGCATTAGTCTATACGGATGAAGAAAAGGCGCAGGACGCGGCTAAGGAACGTGCGGCGGCGCGTGAGATGGTTGTGGGCTGGATGCAAGCCACACAAGGTCAGAACTTAGCACGTCGGTTTATTGCGCTGGTAGTGACGTTGATCTGGGCGGCGCAATATGTGATCGCAATTATACTTGATGCGGCGATGCCATTCGTAGCACAACCAACACAGACCGTTTTAAGCCAAACAGCAGACGCAATTAGATCAGGTGGTGAGCAAGTGACCGGCGCGTTTATGTTGGTCATCGGCTTCTATTTTGCCGCGCCACATCTGTCGTCGATTGTCGGTGGGGCGATGGATAAGTTCAAAAACGGCGGAAAATAAAGAAAAAAAGGGCAGTAAAAAAACTGCTCTTTTTTTTGCTTTTTAGTGTTGCATTTCGTGACGAAGCAATTAGATTAGTAATGTAAACAAATGGAGGTTTTTACATGAAACAAATCAAAATGAACTCACTGGCAAAAGTGGTAGCACGCCGACATCACGTCAGAGCAAGCGACCTGACAGGTCAGTCAAGAGGCAGATGGGTAGCGCATCCGCGATTTAAGTTTGTGTGGATCGCACGCTATAAGCTGGGGCATAGCACCAGTGTGATCGGTCGGTTCTTGGGTGGCAGAGATCACACCACAATCATTCACGCAAGCCGTCAGGCAGAGGCTTTGGGTTTGATATCGCCAGAGACAGTTGACGATATTCTTCTGGAGGCCGAAGGCCAAACACAGGTTGATATGGAACAGCTAAAAAGAGACGCAGGAGTATTCGCATGAGTGATTACAAATTATATAGCAAGGGCGTTAAAGACGGGTGGGTCTATGTGGAGATCGTAGCAGAAAATCCACAGGCAAAACAGAACGCCATAAATAAATTTCTTAGCGAATGGCGCGTTTATGATGCAAAGTTGGATCATGAGACTGGTTTAACTGCGGTGATGAAAAGGTTCTACCGACAATGATGACACCGAAAGAGCTTAGAGGAGCAAAGCGAATGGAATGGATTGAGGATATATTGGCATTTATATGCTTAGTGGGAATAGCGACATTACTATTATTTTTCTGGGTGGCAACGACATGACCGAAGATACAGACATTCAACCAAAGCAACAGCCAATGGTTTACTTGCGGCCTACCACATTAAGGGGATGGCCTGCTGAGATATGTGTTAGAGGCGATGAGAACCTATACGTTGTCGTCGCAGTCAGTAAAAACGCATTGATGAACCTAATAACTGCGGCAAGCAATCTGCTTCGTGAGTTTGAGAGCGAACAGACTAGAGAAGCAAAAATCATGGAAGTCAAAAATATGGAAGAGACAAATGACGAATGATGAGGTGATGGAAACCGCTAAACAGATCACACGATTTATCCACCGACATCGCGGCACAATGCCTGTCGAAGATTTAATGGATCAGGTAATGTGGAAGTTGGAGTCTTTAACAGGGGTGCTTCCAGATGACGATTAAGATGGTGGGATGCACGAACGAAACTTGTTACTCAAAAGATAAATGCGTCAGATATATTAAGCGACTTAATTGTGAAATACTCCGACGATATGCACCAGATGGTGTGATTTGCATAAACTTTATGGACAAAGAAGATGAAATTAGAAGATTGGATGCGGCAGAAAAATTTAACCGATCAAGCGATGTCAAAGTTGATCGATACTAGCCGAACGGCTGTTACGATGTATCGGAACGGTCAACGTATTCCGAAGCCTGATATTGCACGACGCATATTTGAGGTGACGAATAAAAAGGTAACGCCTAGCGATTTTATTCTATGAAGAAGTCCGCAATATATTTCTATCGGATACCTACGCCGCCCAGTATGAACGCTTTATGGCGGATTACTGGACGGCGTATGTATCGCACAAAAAAATATGTGGAATGGATTGAACAATGCAAAACGGCTTTGGCTGAATTTCAAAAGCCAGCAATCGACTATCCATTCAACATTGAAATCATCGTCGGCAGACCAAGTAAACGCAGAATGGACATAGATAACCGCGCTAAAGCTGTGATGGATATGTTGCAACATCTGGACATCATCACGGATGATTGTTTGGCTAATAGAGTAACTATGATGTGGAGTAATGAGATCAATGATTGCAAAGTCACAATTTGGCACGCGGAGAGGGCTTGACGAACACCTGACAATCTGAATTTATAAGGGATGGAGAAAATTATGACACCACTACAAAAGATCGGTAAATCAGCATGGAGCGCATCTAGCGCAAATATGGCGATGGCTCAACCAAGCGCGTGGATACTTGGTTATGTTTATAATGTGCGCGGCTCCGGTAATGAAGCCACCGCACGCGGTAAAGCAATAGAGATCGGATACGACTATTTCATTGAGAACGAATTTGCGACTGAGGATGAGGCTGTCGCAAAAGCGATTGAGTTCTTTAACAAAGACACGGCATTGGTTAGCCAAGAGGATAAGCGCAAGAAAGAACGTGATGCCATTGAGGGTTTTGTTAAGCAGTGTATTGAGGCGTTAAAGCCATACGGCAAGCCGACCAGTAAGCAGAACAAGCTAACCCTGAAAATGGATGACGTGATTGATCCGTGGATCGGTTTTGATGATTACACTTACAAACCAATGGCAGATGATCCGCGTCCGATATGCTTAGACCTCAAGACAACGCATCGTTTACCAAGTGAAATATCCGATACGCATAAGCGGCAGATGGCTTTGTATCAGATGATGCGTCCAGATCATAAAATCCTGATCTGCTACGTCACGCCTAAAAAACACGCAATATTTGAAATGAAGATGGATGACGCAATTGTTATTTGCGATCAGCTAAAGAAAGCCGCGCAAGCTGGTGAAAAGCTGATCGGCTTATACGACGATCCAAAAGAATTAGCGACATTGTTCGCACCAGATTTCGGTAGTTCGTTCTACTGGAATGATCCCATAATCCGTGCAGAGGCCAAGCGGATATGGGGTTATTAATTAAATTGGCCATAACTTCTAAACTTAGGAAATAGTAAAATGCCTTTAGATTTTTCAAACGGTGGTTCTTCAACTTTAACAGGTGGCTACATTCGATATATGGCTTCAACATCAAGTTGGCAGTCGCGTGGTGAGCCATTTAAATTCGGTCAAGCGGTCATGGATTTAGAAAACATCCGAACCGGATGGTGCTATATTGCGGAAGGCACAGCACCAGAATGGGTTATGGATGGTTCATTAAAAGACCGTGCGGCAAAGCCGCAAGGCGAAGGCTGGAAACGCGGCTTTAAGGTTGATGTGTTCAGCAAGTCTATGTTCGGCGAAGATGAGCCTGTTAAAGAATGGGCAACAAACGCAACTGGTGCAACGATGGGCATCCAAGCGTTATATGCCGAATATGAGCGGTCACGCGAAGAGGGCAAAGTGCCTGTTGTTGAGTTCGTCGGAGCAACACCAACCAAGGTTGGCAAAGGCAACACAAATGTGCCTAACTTTAAGATTGTGAAATATGTTGATCGTCCTGTAGGTCTGGGCGACGACGATGCTTTTTCTGCGCCTGTCTCCATCCCCTCAAGTGAGGCGCAGACGACCGAAGTGCTAGACGCTGAGTTCTAGCATGAGGTCACGGCGGTGCGGTAACTCCTCCTTGCCGCACCGCCAACTTTATAGGTGGCACTATGACAAGATTATTTGAAACACAATCCGACTTAAAAAACGAACAAGAGATAGTTGAGATATTATCAAAGCATTGGGGATTTGACTTCCACAAGCTAGATCGCCGTTATCAGGCCGACTTTATGGCGACTAAGGATGATGAGTTAAAACTTTGGGTTGAAGTCAAATGCCGTAATATGCCGAAAGACAAATATCCTAGCATCATTTTGGAATTAGATAAGTCAAATATGATGTGGCAATTATCGCTCAATACAGGTGTGCCAGCTATTTTCGTCGTCCGGTTCACGGACGCAATCGGATGGATCAAGATCGCACCACCGTTCAAGATCAAATATGTGAATTATAATGATCGCTACAACGTGAACGGCAGTCCGTGTGTGATTCTGCAATTAAATCAATTTACGTTTTTAGAATGAATAGGGGTTGAGGGGATGATACATAACCAAAAAATAGCAGTATGGTTTAGCTGTGGAGCGGCTAGTGCAGTTGCGGCAAAAAAAACATTAGAACTTTATCCAAGTTGTCAAATTAGAATATTAAACTCTCCAATAATTGAGGAAGATGAAGATAACCGTAGATTTTTAAGTGATGTTCAGGACTGGATTGGAAAAGAAATTGAGATTGTTAAATCGTCTAAGTTTCCATCACAATCTGCGCGTGAGGTTTGGGAAAAAAGAAGATTTATGTCTAGTGTTGCTGGCGCACCCTGCACTACTGAATTAAAGAAAAAGGCGCGACAAGAGTGGGAGAGGGTCAACAAAGTAGATTGGCACGTTCTTGGTTTTACTTACGAAGAGCAAGACAGAGCTAATAGATTCATACTTACTGAACGCGACAATCTTTTGCCGATATTGGTAGATCAAAAAATCACTAAGATTCGGTGTATGGAGATTATTTCTGAAGCTGGTATAGAGTTGCCAAGAGTTTATAAGTTGGGATACCCAAATGCTAATTGCATCGGATGTGTTAAATCATCAAGTCCAACCTATTGGAATCTTGTAAGAAGAACACATCCAGACGTTTTTAACGATAGAGCAAAACAAAGCAGAGACATTGGGGCTAAATTGGTAAAGGTTAAGGGTGAACGAATATTTATTGACGAACTTGATCCAAACCAAATTGGGGGGAAGTTAAAGGATAGCTTGGGAGAATGTGGCCTATTTTGTGAGGAGATAAATCATGGGGATGGAAATGAATGATCTAATAAGCAAAGCACTAGAGGTCGCGGAGGAATATCCGATATTTCCATGCGACGCAAAGAAAAGGCCGATCTGCGCCGGTGGTTTTAAGGCCGCAACACAAGACCCTGCGGAGATTGAGCGGTTATTTAGCGCGCCAAATGCGGCGTTGATTGGTATGCCGACAGGTGAAATATCCGGCATTGACGTTGTGGATATAGATGTGCGCGATGGCAAGGCCGGAGAGGAATGGAGAAAAGCCAATGCAGAACGATTGGGAAGAACCAAAATTGCACGCACTCAAAGCGGTGGATGGCATTACTACTTCAGTCATAAGACTGGTGTTCGCAATCGCGCTGGTATTGCTTCTTGTGTTGATGTTCGCGGTGACGGTGGTTACGTCATCATACCACCTAGTGATGGCTATCAGTGGCTTAACGATGAGGAGTTGGCTGAATATCCAGATTTTATGGTGGACGCTGTTAGCAATAGCAATAGTGCTGACAATCGCACGACTGTCCTAGACGCTTTCGGCTCAATTACTGATGGTCGTGAAAAATACATGGCCGATATGATATTCGCGTCGATGGTCGAATATAAAAAGGCTACAGGGGTCTATCCTAGCGAACAATGGATGCTGGATAATGTGTGGCCTACCTATGCCGCAAAAGTGGTAAGCAGGACAGGCGATCTGGAGCAAGAAGATCGCGGCCTTGGTATGTTCAAGAAAAAACTTGATAGCACGTTACGCAAGGCGCAAAATGGTGGGTTTCCTGAATTGGAAGGATATGTGCCACAAAACGCCCATATAAGCCCACAGAGCGCGTCTAAGGAGCAAGATGGCATAAGACGTAGGATCGTCCTAAAAAGCCTCTCAGAACTGCGTAAAACGCCGCCACCAACGTTTATTGTTGCACCATATCTGATCGACAAGTCATTCGCGGTGCTATTCGGTGCGCCAGCCAGCTATAAATCGTTCCTAGCCCTAGACTGGGCGTTATCCGTCGCACACGGATGCGATTGGAATGGCAGACCAGTTGAGCAGGGTGCGGTGGTTTACCTAGCCTTAGAAGGCCAAACAGGGCTGGCTACGCGGTCAGAGGCTTGGCATAGGGACATGGGGCTAGAAGATAGCGAAGTGCCGTTCTATGCGGTCACAAGCCCTATTTCGATGGTTGAGGACAATGGCGGCGATGTAGAACTGCTGGTTCAGGCCATTGAGGACGGTTTAGGTGGTATCCTACCAAAAGTTATAGTTATTGACACATTGGCGCGGTCATTCGTCGGTAAGGACGAAAACAGCGCGACCGATATGGGTTTGTTCGTTCGGAACGTCGATTTACTGCGCGAACACTTCGACTGCACCGTTTTAGTGGTTCACCATAGCGGCAAAGCCACCGAAAAGGGTATGCGTGGGTCATCGGCCTTGCGTGGGGCTGTGGATAGCGAATTTGAGCTATTGAGAGAGGTCGGACTGCCGACCGTATCGCTAAAGGTGCGGAAGCAGAAAGACACCGAAGAAGCCGAAGATATGTGGCTAGAGGCGCGTGAAGTGACGTGGGAAGAAGGTGTCATCGGCACAGAGCGAAGCAGTTTGGTGCTGGATATAAGAGACGGTGCGCCGTCTAAACCAGTCACTTTGACGCACGATCAAAGGGTCGCGGTAGTGTGTTTAGAGCGGCTAATTGAGGCTGGAAATTACTGGGAAGAACGTGCCGACGGCACTGCCGGAATACCTGAAAATGTATGGCGGCAAGCTGTTTCTGAGCATTTGCCAGAAAAGGCCGATTTAAGCAATTTTAACAAGTTTCGGAAAAGACTTGCCGCCAAGGGCGTTATTAATGAAATCAATGGGTTATGTGCCATAAACGGCAAGTCGGCAACATGACGGCAACAAAAAACGGCAACCGTAACGACTATGGTTGCCGTTGCCGCCGCCTATATATAGGCGGCAAGGCGGCAACTTTAGTTAGAAGGGGTAGGAAAGATGGCAAGAACTGGTAGAAAGAGCAGAGACGATTTAGAGGCATTGGGAGATCATCTTGAGCCGCACGTCCCAAGGAACGAATGGGAGTATGACCAGATTGATGGTGCGTTGAAACCATTAGACGCGCTGGCAAGTGAGATAGAGGCGCGTTGGGGTGTTGGTAGGTTGCAGGAGTTGGTGTCTCCGGCAACGGCGGCAAAGTTTCAGGCGGCGAAGCATAAGTTAGACCTAGCAATCGCCGATAAGGGGGTAAATGACGTCATACAGCGTGCTGAGATACTAATGCGCGGTTGGAAGGCTTTAGAGGCCGAAGCCCTCTCTATGGGCTTCTCTGCCTCTCCTGCGGACATTTGGATAGCTTCGGCACCAGCAGAATACGGCAAACCAGCCGTTCAATATGCTATTGCGAAGAATAATGGGGACGCATCATTGTCACAAGCGGACATTCCGCTGTATACTCTGGAAGAAGTGGCACGCATTATCCGTGCATTTAACGATGGATTGTTGGTTCACGTTAATGCGGTAAAGACCGCTTTTCCTGCGGCTGAGATTGCGAATGTCAAGCGTAGGGAGGTCGTAGAGGATGAAATTCCGTTTTGAGGTGTGCTATGGGTGATTTAGTAGATTTTCCGTCACAAAAATATGTTCGGTTTTACCGCGACTTCATTGAGTGCGATTGGTGCGGTCAGTTGACGCGCGGCAGAGTTTACGAAGGCACGCAAGAGATCGTATGTGGGGCGTGTAACAGCGTGATGTATGAGTTTGAGACGACCGAAGAAGAAATCGTGTTTGAGCCAGAGGAGGATACTGTTGATTAGCATCAGCGTAAAAGAACATAAGCTACAGGCAAAAATGGAAGCGTTGATCGTCCAGCAGTTACCATTTGCCTTATCGCGTGGCCTAAACAGAACTATGCGAATTGCTAGGGATAACCATTTGCGACCGGCCTATGACAATACTTTTAATCGCCGTAATACACAGTTCTTCAAGGGCGTTCACACCATATCCAACTCAGATAAAAAACAATGGCGGCAATATGGCGTGTTGATCGCGGCTATTCAAGAACGCGACAATCCGCCGCCTATTGGCTCTAAACGTGGGGGGAATGAGAAAAAGCGTATGGATACTAGCTTTATGAAGGCGCACGTTATTGGGGGCAATAGATACCCCAAGAGAAGTAAAAAGTTTGTGCCATTCTCTGATGCACCGATTAAGCGCAGAACTGGTGGCGCACAAGCTGGTAAAGTTGTCGCTTCCGCATCACCTAAGAGGCTATACCCTCAATCTGGTAGCAAGACTTTCATAAGGGAAGTTAAGGGAACGCCGGTATTGTTCAAGAGAACAGGCCGTGGCAAGGGGCAAAAAATACAGCGTATGTATCACTTACAGCCAGTTGTTTATAACAAATCAAAATATAAGCCGTTGCCTATCGTTAGGCGTGCTGTTGATAGGCATATTGGATTTACATTAAACCGCTCAATCATTGATGCGATAAAGACGGCACGCTTGAGATAATATTTCCACCGTAGGGTTATTTCCACTGGAGGGTTATTTCCATCGTAGGGTTATTTCCACTGGAGGGTTATTTCCATCGTAGGGTTATTTCCACTGGAGGGTTGCTTGGTGTCAGAATTTTGACTGTCAGAATATTAACGCGTCAAAACTTTGACACGTCAGAATATTGACACGTTGCAAGAATGTCACACTAGGCTTTGATGCGATTTAGTAAAGACGATCCAGTAAAGACGATCCAGTAAAGACGATCCAGTAAAGACGATCCAGTAAAGACGATCCAGTAAAAACCGGCAAAAAAAAATGCATTTTTATGCTTTTTTTGCTTTTCACCGTCACGAATTGTGACTATATTTGTTTTGTAATCATTAAATGAAAGGTTAGATTATGATTTACACAAATTTAGACAAATACGATTTCCGGTTAGCTTTTCTAAATTCGGAAACATACAAAAACCAGTTTTCTTTAATAGGGGGTTAAGACAATGCAAACGCAAACGATTATAACTTATTCTTTCGACGAATTGCCAATAGAAACGCAAGAGAAAATTGCGGATAGCTGGCGCAATGACGACTATTTTTCTTGGGGGGATGAATGGCAAGAGAGTTTGCATAGATTCGCAGACTATTTTGACTTAGACTTAAAAAAATGGAGTGTGGATCATTGCTTT
>Ga0208161_1001975_pt1 | contig 10592 bp, 13 predicted proteins | sample CB_VirMetaG_3_FD_184538 | JGI IMG/M metagenome (GOLD analysis project Ga0208161, IMG submission 184538) | Freshwater to marine saline gradient viral communities from Chesapeake Bay - CB_1508_1S Viral MetaG (SPAdes) (version 4) | ecosystem: Environmental > Aquatic > Marine > Coastal | place: USA... | reverse complement strand
CATTGACTCCAGTCGCGATCGAGGGTGGCGAGGAAGATTTGTCGTCTATGGACCACCGAGTCGGGGTCGGAGTCTCGACTAAGCCGGTAAACTGCCCCAGCGAAGTCATCAGCCTCGTACCCTTCTGCCTCAAAGAACGGGAAATACTGCGTAGCATAGTCACGGCAAATGTTGTAGACGAACCAGAACTCTTCCGACTTTTCGCCTCGGGTTCCTTTGTAGTCTTTTTTCAGTGTATCGTAATCAACCCCTTCGCGTTCGGCGTGATCGATCCACGCCTGTTTCACAATGGGGCAGGTCTGCATAACATTGTTTCGCCAGTAGTTATGACTATCGGCAAAACGCTTGTCTGCAACAAAGAGCATTCGGTAAGTGTGCCGGGGGAGCATGTCTGGTCCCCGGTTAATGTGAAGGGCAAAAGCACCCTTCACCAGCTTTTCCTCGACCTCTTTCTTGAACGATCCCGAGATTTTTTGATACCAGTTGATAACGTGGAAGACTGCGACGTTGAAATCCCAGACAACCAGCGGAACTGGGTTTCTCTCTAGGACGATAGTTTGTTCAAGTTTCGGTCGGTCGGTCATTTAGGCATTTGAATGTCTAACCAGTACTCTGGCTCTCCGTCAGGTGTGTAACCAAAGAGGGGTTCCCAGTTGCCTCGCTCAAAAGACCAGATGTCTGGGTCCCCAATGTCTCCATCCTCCGTGCGAAACACAACCATGTAGTCACCATCGCGGGAAGGGTAGTCAGCCATGATCTTCCAGTGGCCGGTAGCAGCTTGCTTGTTCATCAGGGTGGGCATTCAGAGTCGTCCTTTGATTGTGGCTTTCAGTACTTGGATTTCAGCGCGGAGTTCTTCGTTTTCTTTCTCCAGGGGAGTCGGAGCAGCGTCAAACACTGCCTTGCTCACGGTTGGGAAAGTGTTTGCAAAGATGGACTTGATTGCTCGGGCGAGCTCACAGTGCTCGTATTGAGCAACGCCTTCGTCGTCACGGACACCAATATAATGGATAAAACTCCGACAACTACCTGAAACGTAGAGACGGCTAAAAACACCTTGAGGGAGGACAAAGCGAGCGATTTCTTTCGCGACTCCACGGGTAAGGAGATCATTGTAGCACTGAAGGGCAACTGTGTAGGACGTGGACATTGTAGCCCACATTGCATCGGTCAGACCAGGGTCGGAAGCCGGAAGCGAATTTTGACGATTCTTCGGATCCTGCATTCGTGCCTCTTCAGGCATGTAAAAGAGGTTGCCGAACGAACTCAAGTCAGCAGTGTGCTTGAGCATCTCCTGCTGGTCTTCGTACCGACCCGAAAACTGCTGGAAGGTAAAGGAACGATGACGAAGCAGCTGGACTGCGATTGCCAAGGGGGTTACAACTTCAACGGTCATTGAGGCTTGCTCAAACACACTCCAGTGTCCGTGCTTGGCGCAATACTTCAGCAGACCTTCAACCTTGGGGTTGCTTTGATCCTTGGAAGTTACGCGAGCAATGTAACCCATCATTGCTTCTGGGTCCGGAGTGTGGGCAACCAGGCGTGCTTTGCTGGATCCCTCGATAAACCACGGATTAGAAATTTCCATCAGACAATATTGAATGTGCCGACCGAGGAGATGAAGCTGCCCTTGTAGGCAGTGTCATAGTCGAAACTGGATTCAACGACTCTCAGGTCTCCTTTGAGAATGTAACCGGACGCTGCCAGGAAAGCTTCGTAAAACCGAAGCATCTGGTCCACGTTGGCATCACCACCGGTACTCATTTCGATGGCGATGTTGGGGTAGTCCTCTTGACCGGTTGATTCCGGTGGCGTGTAAGACAGACGGTAGGTTCCGTAGTCGGGGCTCATTTCTGGTAGTAAGTAACGTTCTTAGTTTAGTTGGAGTTGGGTGCAGGTAAACTCAAAAGTCTAGGTCGATTGCGTCGGCATCCAGAGCAGCCTCGTCGAAAGCTCCCGCCATCTTTTCCATTGTTTTGAGGGTGTTCAAGCAATCGTTTTGAGCATCGTGAGTGGATAGGCCGAGGAAGTTCGGCAGCTTTTGCCACTTCCAACCGTCCTTTTTCGCATTCCACTCTCCGCACCATTCGCTGTAACGGTCCATGGCACACGAGATCCCGGCCACTTTGGGCACTTCAATCTCATACTTCTTGAACATGTGAACCAGCAGCTTCCAGTCGAAGTCAGCGTTGAATGCCACGACGTGCTTGTTTCGCAGCACAAACGAAATCATCTTCGCAACTTGCGGGAACATTGGCTGATTGACCACATCGTCGTTGGCAATCTTGTGGATGCCGACAACTTTTTCACCCATTGGTTGCGAAGGTTTCAGGAGCATTGAGAACAACGGGCGCCCTTTCGTGTTCGTGATACAAATCTGGGCGATTTCGGTGTCGGGGTCTTCACGGAGAATGCCTGTGCTTTCAAGGTCGATAACCACGGTGTTCTCATCAGAGAGGCGCTCTTGCGCCCATTGCCGGGCTTTGTCTTTGAACTCGGCGAAGTCAGTCGGTTTCATTGTTTGTGATGAAGTTTTTCAAGGTCTCTAAATCTTTTTCAAGCTCGACCGCATAATCAGCGGCGATTCGTTCTCGCCATTCGAAGATTTTGGAAAAAGCTTGGACAAGGTCGGTGGCATATCCGTGGGCGTGGTCACTGCGGTCGGTGGGGCCATCCCAGAGATCCCATTCGATGTACTCTTGCCCCTCTGCGGTGAACTTATTTACAATGCTAATCTTCATGGTATCGCAAAGGTTTGATTCCGAAGTCTGTGGAGTTGAAGAGCCCTCTGTCCAGGCTCCGCCCGCCAAGACGGCGGTAGGGGTAGACCACCCCGACGAAAGAGACACGTTCGCCTTGCTCGGGAATGTGTCCTATTTTCTTGAACTGTCGGCGGAGAAACCAAAGGTGGCTGAGATAGATTGACTCGCCCATAGGGATCGGGGTCACAATCAGGTTCACCAGGAGCAGGGTATCCAGGTCTCGGCGCTTTTCGTGCCGGCGATACTCCTTCAACCTTCCGCTCACTTCGACTTCGGTTCCATTCAACAGGCGCAGGTCCTCCCGACGCCTGATCACACTGCTCACATTTGGTTGCCTCATCTCTCACGGTAGCATAGCATCCAGGGGCAGCGGGTAAAGTTTGGTAGCACAAACCTACAGCCATGGCCCTCGGCAAAGAGACCTTCGGACTCAACAAGACAGAGTTCAACGAAAAGATCGGAAGAATAATTAAAAACTTTCGCGCATCTTCGAAACTGATTGGAGAGCCGAGAGACTTTGTGTTGCGTGCGTGCAAACTCACGGACCAGTGGGGGAAGATGGCATCGGACCCAGATGTGGTGGTGTATCTTCGCAACATCGACACGGCAGGTGGCCGAAAAGTAAAAATGATTTCGCTGGAGCGCGGAGGCACAAAGCAACCGGTCCCGAAAGCAAAACTGGTGTCAGCGTTGTATCCGGCAAAGAAGATTGCGACGACGGCAACACCAGAGGAGAAGCACTATAACGCAGTCAAGGCAGCGATGCGAGGGGGGATCACATATCAGTTGCGGGCATACAGAGACTCCTGCTCGTTGCCGTGTGTTTGCTATCTATCAGGCAAGCAAATTCGTCCCGGCATGAAGACGGACATCGATCACATCGGGATGACCTTTTCAGAAATCTGCGATGAGTTCGTGCGAGAGAAATGTATAAACTATTCTCGCATTGTTCTGAAGGGACCCCCAACCGCAAAGGTGTTTGCCGACAGTGAACTCTGGGGTCAGTGGATAACATTTCATATGGAGAAAGCGCGATATTCTATAACGCTGTCCTCCGCAAATAGAAGCAAAGGGGCCGATGGATACACCACCGACCCCGAGCTCTATGGGAGCTTCGCCAAGGAAGACCCTGAAGATTTGGCTCTGGATTTCTGATTATGCTTTTTGAGCGGTGACAGCAATAAAAGTAGCACCCGTCTCCGGAGCCTCGTAGAAGGTAATCGTAGTGCCGGTCACATAGTAGGAGACAAGCGGAATCTGCGGCACACCCCCAACAAACACGAGAAGGTTTGTCCCAAGGGAAACGTCAATTCCGTTAAGCCTCAAGGTGAAATTTGTGGCTGTTCCGTTAAACTGTCCCGAAATGTCATCAAGAAACATCAAGGTAGGACTGACGGCAACAGCCGAGTCGTAGGCAATCTTGACGGCGTTTGCAGTTGCTGCCTGTGTTGTAGAGGTTGAGGTTACAGTGTCATTAAGTTGAACAACACCGGGAGCAGTTGTGCTCGCTGCCGTCACCCCAATAACGGGGTACGTCGGGAATGTGTTATCCACCGTGATCGGGGAACTCCCTTGAATGCCGGCTAATTTCTCAGTGGCAATGTCGTACAGTTGACGTGCAGCGTTTGCAGTTGCTGCCTGTGTTGTAGAGGTTGAGTTTAGATTATCGTTAAGCTGAACGACCCCCTTCTGACTCGTATTAGAGTTCAGAATGCTAATCACACCAGTGGAAACCTGGATATTGCTTCCAATTTGAACAACACCTGTGGTCGCGGTGGTCGCAAGATTTACACCAATTACGGGGATGGAGGGGTTTGTGTTATTGACTGTGATCGGCAGGGTACTCGCTACCGACGTTACGATCCCACTTAATGACGGGTCGATCCACTTCAATCCGGTTGTTTGAGCGGAGTCGGCCACCAAAATTTGACCATTGGTGCCCACCGGTAGCACCACGGGCGAATAAGGACCGGAGGCAGTAAGTATATTACCCTTTGCAGTGAAATCAGTTTTGTATACTGCTGAGGAACGTAAACCAAGCGGGGTGACAGCCAGGGTGTCGGAAACTCCTGCCTCTGCCTCTGCCGTATCTGCCAACCGAGTGATACCAAGTTGCGTTGTGTCGGCTGTTTGAATTAGTACATTTTGAACGGCTGTGATTCGCCCAGTATAGTCTACCGTGAATTGAGGTACCTCTAGTGGAGTACCGTAAGTACCGGGAGCGGCCCCGGTGGCGGTACCTAGCAAAGCCCAGGTCTGCTCCGTGGAAGACCATTGGTAGATTTTTTCACCGGCGATCGGACTGCTTGGGTATATTTGTCCGTTGACTGGTGAAGGGGGGAAATTTAGAAGAGCCACAGCACGCCGACATTATTCCAATAACAGGTTTTACCCGCTACGAGGTCTATTCTCACAAAAAAAAATCCCCCCGAGTGGTACCCGGAGGAAAATTCGCGGAGGCGCGAAGCGCCGACCGTTTGCGAAGCAAACACAGAACGCCGTTGGCAATCAGGGATGAGTTGCCTTGTAATCGTCAAATTCTTGCTTCAGTTCCTTGATGGCATTGATGAGCACAGGAACCAACTCGGAGTAGGCAATGCTGCAAGTTGTATTGCCCTCAGAGTCCTTACGATAATCAACCACCTCAGGAATGACGGGAGCAACCTGCTGAGCCAGCAAACCGAGTTGCGTTGGAGCATCGCCGTGCTCGTCATCAACTTGATACTTCAGCTTGTAGGACTTGGGATCCAGTTGAAGGACTTGGTCGAGGCCGTAGGTCAAAGGTTGGATATCAACTTTGAGGTTTTCGTCCGAGATCGTAACAAAGGTGCCAGCGTTACTGACATAGGCAATCGGGTTGCCACCACCATCACGGAATGTGACAGGGCCGCCTGTATTGTTACCTTGAATGTAAACTTCGGCGCCGGTGGAAGCAAGGAACAAAGGGGTTGTATTAGTTTGATAGGAAAACCAGCCGGCAGTGTTCTTACCAATAATGGCTGAAAGGCTACCGGCATCATATAGGTTTATAAAGACGCCCGCACCATCTTGCCGATTGATACCAAGAGGTGCACTTCCACTACGACTAAGGGTTAGATAAGTACCTTCCTGGTACCCGAGCTGACCCCCCAAGGTGTTATCTGTACCGCTCCAGCCAGATCCGGATGATATTTGAACCGCGGTAGTTCCGAAGTTAATGGCTCCCGACATTGTGTCGCCAGAGCGATTCACTGAGGTCTGCCAAGCGGCACCATCGTAGAACTCCGTGTGGCCACTTGTTGTGTTAAACCGGAACATGCCAGTGGTGGTGCCACCGTAGTTACCGCCGGAGGGAAGCAACGCCGCGCCTCCCATTCCCGAGGTGTCTTTTGCTACCGTGAAGGCCGGAGTGCTCACCAATGTAGTAGAAGTGCCCGCAGCCGACGCAGCCGCATTAGCATGTTGCACCGAAATAATGCCATCAGTGGAGATGGTAACGCTGGTCCCTGCCTTTACACCACCGACCAGAGTTCCCTCCGGGGGATTAACAAGTTGTGCTAGATTTAACGCCATTGTTCAGATACAAATGTAAAGGACATCGTCAGTTAGGGTTCCTATTCACAACAGGATCAAAGGTGTAAAGCTCCGACATCGCCGTGGCCGCGTCCACCTGGGCGTGAAGACTCACAACTTCAGCGTCCAAGTGAATTTGATACTGTCCTAGATCTACCCCGGGATAATCAGCTGTTGGCAACGCGCCCACGTCGGCACTATTGAAGAGCTGAACTATGGAGTAGACGCCTGCCTGCTCTGCTGAAGCGAGTGCCGCATCTCTTGAGACTTCTTTCTTGAGATAGGTTTTTGCTTCGCTGAGAGTGAGGTTGGGGTCCACACTAGAAACTAGCCAGGCACTATTGTACCAGTAAAGCGTTTGATAACTTTCCGTAACAGTTGGAGGAACCAGTGTGGTGGTATCGGACGGTTGAGGAGTGTTAGGATTGTAGATTACAATCTTCCACCCAAGTTGGAGTATTTGCCCCTCATAAGGGTAATCAGAAGTCGTGACGTAATATGTTACAGGGTTTTCGTAACCTTGGATTATGGCCTCTGCCTCAGTAACTTGAGTTGAGTATGAGTCCGGGTCAGTAAAGGAGCCGGGAACAGGGAGTTCCCCTGTGAGGGAATCCGGTTTGTACTCAATGGTGCCCGAGTTTCTAAGGCCATACCACTGAATCGCGTGAACGTCGGCACCGATGCCGGTCATGTCGACCTCAAAGGCGGACTTCCCGTCAATTGTCACCACTCCGTCCTCGGGGACAATGGTGTAGTTAGTGTAGGCCATAATTTAGATTAAGAGACGACCTCTTTTGAAGGTTTTACCCTACCTGATCCTCAAGGTAAGCCTATGGTGGGGGGAGAACGCTGACTTGAGCTTCTTGCACTCCGGAGAGGGCAGCCTGATTACTGACGGCACAAGCCAAGATTTGGTTTAAGGTCGAGGAGCTCTTGACTGTCTCGTTCCTGAAAGATTCGACGGCAGCACTTGTGCTCCTTTGTTGCTGAGAGTTCTCAATGAGGAGAACAGGTAGCAGATTAACAGCGCACTGCCACTCATCTACAGGTTCCCCGGTGTTTGGGTTCATCCCTCGAACCTGGTGATACCACTCGCACTTGTTTTCGATACAGTCCTTTTTCAGGAGGGGGCAAAAATGACCTTTTTTCATTGTTTAGGGGTGTTTGTTGTGAAAGTTTTAGGTTAATTTCTGGTGCAAACGATGAAGTCTGCGTACTTAACGGAGAAGTTGGAAGTGAAGTTACCCGTTGCAGCCGCTCCAGCAAGGGAGTGGGTGTGACCTTGGTTGCCTCCGGCAGCACCCGTCCCGATTTGATAGGCCTGACCCGTAGCCCCTCCACCCGGGGTAGCACCGTTATCGCCCGCCCAAATATAGCTGTGAGTGTGAGCGGCAAGTTGCCCTTCGCTGAGAGAGCTAAAGCCAACCTGACCGCTTGTGATGTTGATCGAACCGCTGTAGACAGACGAGGCACTGAAGAGGGTAGAGAACGCAATAGAGCCACCGGTGCCACCTCCTGGGGAAGTTACAAGCCTAATAGCTGCGTCGCTCAAACCTGCGTCGGTTCTTTGAGTCCACCCCGTGGGGGCACTCGGCTGAAAGAATGACATCACTGATCCCGAAGGGATTGCCGCGCTTTGCCCGGACGAGGCGGCCGTGATGCGACCGTAATCGTCAACGGTTATGTTTGCGGTGGTGTAACTCCCGGCATTAACCCCAGAAGGTGCCATGCCAATGGTGACTACCCCGCTAGTGCCACCTCCCGAGAGGGGGGGTGTAGTCTGAACCTCGAGAATGGGGTCAGCATTTCCACCCACATACCCCGTAAATGAGATACCAGCGGGAGGTGCTTGAGTAAATAGCAACTCGCTATTGGCGCTATCGAACACGAATGCACTGCCCGGGTTCTGAACAACGCCACCAAGGGCAATAACAAACTGACCCGTACCAATTCCGGGTGGAATTGCTTGGCCACCGGTGACAGTCACAGCGAATATAGTCTGTGTTCCGTCAAACAACCCTGAAATGTCATCGATCTCCTGAAGCCCGGTCAGGCCACCACCACCTCCACCACCACCACCCGTGGAGTTAATGGTAACAATTCCAATTCCCGTGGGAGGAGAAACGGTGATATTGGACCCGGCAACAACACGGGTTACCGCACCCAGCTCAGGACTAATCCAGTAAGAAGAGGTACCGTCGGTAGTCAGGACGTAGCCCGCAGCGCTACCCTGGGCGGGGAGGAGATTGTTTAAGGCTCCCTCACGAGTGTTTGAACCGGTACCACCATTGGCGATCCCCAGGGTGCCACTCATGGTGATGGTGCCACTATCTGTGATCGGACCACCCGAGAATGTTAGCCCGGTAGTTCCACCGGAAACATTGACGCTGGTGACGCTACCTATCCCACCACCACCAAGAACGGTCCAAACTAGGGCTCCAGAGTCGTCGGTCGTGAGCGCTGATTGTGTTCCAGGGAGAACGTTAGGCCAAACGTAGGAATTGTAAGCGGTAACGTTATTTAGTTTTACAACGCCGGTAACGGTGCTGGCGTCCACGGAGATTGTACCGTCCGAGGCGATGCTAATACCTGTCCCCCCGGGTCTAACGCCCTGTGGTTGTCCCGGCAGGACGACACCGTTGGCAGTGTTACCCGAAAGGTATTGAGCTCTCGTTAAAGCCATCTCTAATGCGCTCTGATAATAAGGTTTTTACCCTGCCCCGGCAGGGTGACGGTCAAACTAGAAGGTTGACCAACTACTTTCGATATCATGTTTTACCCTTCTCACTTATGAAATTACGTTGGAGATGGCATAAAATGTGGAGCCCACCAGAGGGGGTTCTGAGAAGGTTACGGTGTTGCCTACCACAGTGTAAGCGGCGACCGGGATTTGAGGAACACCACCCAAAAACACCACCAAGTTGGTGGCCGGATTGGGGAAAAATGGAACATTAGTGCCGGCCTCCGTCAGAGTGAAGGACCTGTTGTTACTATCAAATGGTTCAAGTAGCCCCAGCACTTGGATACTGGGAGCCGACGGGAGAGCCCAGCTAAGGTTCCCCCCACCGTCTGTAGTTAGCTGGAATCCGGTAGACCCATCAGCAAGGGGCCACTGGTACTGGTTGTAAGCGCCCTGATTTGAGGAGCCAAGGGACACTACCGTGGGCACAACATTCCACTTTGAACCATCCCACCGGTACTGGGTGACACCAGAAGTTCCAGGATCAGCCGGAAAAACATCGCCGGGGGCAGGTGTAGCCGGGAAAACAAGGGCGGCCATATTCGTTCGACAAGGATTTATCGACTTTTACCCGCTTCCTTCAACCGTAAAGAAAGGGAGCCTTTCGGCTCCCCTGTCAATCAACCGAAACCTTTGCTCGGCTCGTTTGCTTGTGCTTCCACCGAAGCAATGATTTGGTCAATGTTGTAGAGGTCTTCCAGATCGTCTTCTTCGTACGGGAACTCGTTCTCGTTGGCGTCAAACTGATAGTCAAAGAGATAGCTACCAGGCAAGGGCTTCACCGGTTTTGGCTTCGCCTGAATGTTGTCGTGAATGTCGTGTCCGAAAATTACCGAAGAGGTCGCATTCCAGAGCACGGTGGAGGGCAACTTAAAGGCAGCCGCAGCGTGCTGAAGGGAGGAGTCAATCAGCAAACGCTTGCTACTAATCTCAACAAGGCCAACCAGCTCGGTGTTGGAGAGTTGCTCGTGACGGATGAACACACCCTCAACTCCAATGTGAGGGGACTTAGGTCGAGTGATTTGCATCACAAAGTGGTCTTTCAAGAAGTGCTGAGCCACTTTGGTTGCGATGTCGATGGGCATATCCCGAGACCAGCAATAGGGACGCTCGTTTGTGAACAGACCGCCATTAGTGTGGAGCAACAACATCGGCTTGCCTTCGAATTTGGGTTCGTAGAAACCGCGAATGGCTTTCTTCTGCTCGACGTTGAGTTTCAGGGCAGGTTGCTCACCCTGGTACTCCAAGCCATACATCATACACCAGGACTCAACCAGTTTGTGAGTCTTGTGAATGTGTGTGGTGGTGAAGTACGGTTCGTTGGCAAATATCAGCGAGTCCTTACCGTCGATGTATTCGTCGTGGAAATAGGAGGTTCCACCGAGGGGGAACACACGGTAGACAAAAGGCAGATTGGCCCACAACTCGGGCCAGGCACATACCACAATCAGTTCACGATCGGGGTAGGTGCGCTTGATGACTTGGGCAACAGCAGTGGCAGCAATGTGCTTGCCCAGGCCACCCTGGATCTGGAAGAT
>Ga0208161_1001974_pt1 | contig 10595 bp, 13 predicted proteins | sample CB_VirMetaG_3_FD_184538 | JGI IMG/M metagenome (GOLD analysis project Ga0208161, IMG submission 184538) | Freshwater to marine saline gradient viral communities from Chesapeake Bay - CB_1508_1S Viral MetaG (SPAdes) (version 4) | ecosystem: Environmental > Aquatic > Marine > Coastal | place: USA... | reverse complement strand
TAATGGTTACACATTAACTCTTACTGGTCTCGAACCGGATCCTATGTATAACGTAGATCCTACTATCGTAGGCGAGTAATTTCTAGAGTTTCATTTCACTAAAGAGGGCTTCGGCCCTCTTTTTTTGCACTTTTCTCCGTGCCAACGATTGTAATTACCGGAATTTGTTTCAATATCACAATAGGGACACTTTAATCTTTTAGTGTTGAAAGATGCTCCAAAATCCATTTTATCTTTCCATTCTTGTGATTTTGATCGACCTTTTAAACTTGCACCACCTTTTACACAATCTTCTTTTGTTAATTTATGACGTGTATCATCTGTCCATTTTGGTCTATTTTGCACACTAGTCCAATAATGTGAATTATCTACCTCATATCCATATTGTTTTTGTAACTCTAATTCACGATCTCCTGCAATAATTGGATCATCATATCGTTCTAAAATTTCATATTCTGTGTAACCTTGTTTTTTTACACGAGTTTTTGGTTGTGTAGAACAACCAATCTTGACTCCAAGTATGTGATAGATGAAATAAGTAGCCATACATTTTATACCAAAACAGTTACACTCTGTTTCGATTTTATATCTTATAATAGGTATGATTATAGTAAATCGCAACGACCAAAATGAAGTGGCTTTCACCGCTGTAGAGAATAAACTCGCATACACTGGTGTTTACAAGCTTATCTTTAAATCTTCGGTTACCAAGTATGAAAAGTATGTTATTCCTACTGTGGTTACCGAGAATGCTCGTTACATTCTTCTAGAGTTTACCGAATCTTATTATGATGATCCAGCGAATGGTATCATAAGTCTAAGAGGAGGTTACTACCCTGCAGGTGAGTATACGTATGAGCTTTGGGAAACCACAGTTGCACCATATCCTAATACAAACCTCATCGAAAGAGGAGAGATGAAACTTCTTACAGAAAACATCTCACCAGAAATACAATACTACTTTTACCAAGGTAGTAACCCACAAACACAAGCATACGTTTACGTTACTCCAGCTGCACCTACTCCTGGTAACCAAGTTTGGAACACCACAAATATCAATTGGGAACTAAACGACGCCCAATGGCAAATAGCATAATTAAATTATGGCATCACTCACTAACACACTCATTCAAAATACATATCCAGGTTTAATTAAAACCGAGGATAATGCAGCATTGGATGCTACACTACAACCACTAACAGATGGTGTAGGTAACCCGCTTCCAATGGAAGTATCCGACTCTACAATTGCATTTAATGACACTGTAGATTTTACGGGTGCTACCATTATAGGTTTTACTGGAGCAGGAGCAACTGGAGCAACCGGACCCGCAGGAGCACAAGGTGCGCAAGGTTCTGTTGGAGCACAGGGTCCTCGTGGATTCCAGGGTTTCCAAGGTATCGCTGGTCCCCAAGGAGATAGAGGTTTCCAGGGTTTCCAAGGAGACAGAGGTTTCCAAGGATTCCAAGGTACAACTGGAGCGCAAGGCGTAAAAGGAGCAACTGGTGCAACTGGTCCCATTGGTCCCCAAGGTGCAGGTGGCGCAATCGGTTACTACGGTGCTTTCTTTGATACTACAGATCAACCCATTGCGGTTATCAATACACCCCAGGTGATTGGTATCAACTCCACTTCGATTGCAAATGGTATCTCTATAGTTGCAGGAGATGAGATCACCATCGCAAACCCAGGCACATATCGCATGAGTGCTACATTCCTGGTTGCAAACAGCAGTAACGCTATTCAAGATGCTGTATTTTGGTTGAAATTCAATGGAGTTGATTATCCAGATTCTGCTCACTACACGAATCTTCGTGAACAGAAAAACCCATCTACTCCTTCGGAAACGATTGTCAACTTTATGTTTGTTGGTCAATCAATCAATCCAAACGATTACGTCCAAATCTATTGGCAAGCAACTTCAACCGATGTATCACTCAACGCTACAACTGGAGTAGGAGTTCCGGATAGTTCTTCTGTAAGTGTTGAACTTACGCAAGTAATGTACTCTCAAGTTGGTGCCACTGGAGCGACAGGAGCAGGAGCAACCGGTGCAACAGGAGCAACAGGTGCTGTTGGAGCACAAGGAGCAGTTGGAGCACAAGGCGCCAAAGGTTCAACTGGCCACACAGGTCATACTGGTCACACTGGTCATACTGGACATACTGGAGCAACAGGTGCTATTGGTGCACAAGGAGCACAAGGCGCTAAAGGTTCAACTGGAGCAACTGGACACACTGGTCACACGGGACATACTGGACACACTGGACACACTGGAGCAACAGGTGCTATTGGAGCACAAGGTGTTAAAGGCTCTACTGGAGCAACTGGTCATACAGGTCACACTGGTCATACAGGTCACACAGGTTCTACTGGAGCAGTTGGTCCCCAAGGAGCACAGGGTGTTGCAGGTACTGCAGGTGCTACCGGAGCAACCGGACCCCAAGGCGCACAAGGAGATCCAGCTACCGCAGGTTTTGTAACTGGTGGAGCAACTGGTTCAATGAAAAACGCAGATTTCTTGGTACCAAATGCTGCAAATGCAAATGCTACTTATGCTATTGCACTTGGAGATGGAGCATCTGCTGGAATCGATAGAAACATTGCAATAGGTCGTAATGCTCTCGCTTCTAGTTTTGGTGCAGCAATGGTTATTGGAGCAGAAGCAACTGCAGGAGCAACTGGAACCGTATCACTTGGATATAACTCTGCAGCACGTGACAGAGCAAGTACCGCAATCGGTGCAAACTCAAGCGCTGGTAATACCTCTGGTAACAGACAGGTCGCGATTGGAAACAATGCATCTGCAAGTGGTATCCTAGCAGTAGCGATTGGAGCAGATTCAAATGCTAGTGGTTTCCTTGCAACTTATCTTGGATCCAATGGTAATGCTACTGGAGACAGCTCAATCGGTATTGGTAACAACGTGTTTGCCACTGCAAACCAAGCCTACGTAATCGGTCACAACTCTGCAACCAACAGCATGCAGAATAGCTTCATGGTGGATCAAATGATTAGAGGTCCACACGGTTTCAAAGTTGATCAAAAGACTGCAACCTTTACACCAGATGCGGATACTTACACACATTATCACACTGTAATGAGTGGTAACGTTACTGTACAAAATCCAACAAGTGCTGTACAAGGTCAAAAGTTACACTTTACTTTCTATGCAGGTGGTGCGCATACTATTGCTTTCCAAAGCGATTTTGTTGGAATTCCTGGAAACGTGCCAGAAGGTACAGGAGGAGGCGGAACATTTTTTAATCCAACTGTATTTGACATAAATGGTGGTTGGGCTGCTTTTGAATTTATCTTTATCAACTCTGCAGATGGTTCAAATAACAGATGGGTTCTCACCAACTGGAATAGAAGTCTATGGCAATAATATAAACTAAACAAAAACAATGAGCAATCTACCTACATCAACTCCAGTAACTCAAGCCCAAGAGGCTTATGATGTTACACCTAACAATGGTGCAGACTTGGCACAATGGCCAGCTGCATTATATGTTGGAGCAACTGGTGACGTCAAAGTCGATATGGCAAACGGCGGCACTGTTACCTTTATCAATGTTCCAGATGGTACTTTCCTTCCAATCCTTGTGAAGAGAGTTTACGCCACTGGCACAGATGCAACTAACATAATCGCATTACTGTAATGGCATATAAGTGGTTTGTCGGTACCGAAGCGCAGTGCAATGAAATTGTAGCTGCCGCGGATACTTACTATGGTTACCCTAATCCTCGCACAAAGACCCAAACATGGGCCAATCCCGAGGTGAATCCAGATAACGCAGAAGAGTTCTCCGTTCCAATGAATGAATGGATGCTTGACAATCTCACTTATGATCCATCAAAAGTAAGTGAAGAATATCCATTTACGCATCCAGAAAGAATCGAAGAAGAGTTATGATCAATCTAGCCACTAACACTATTGGAGCCACACGTAAAGCAGGTGGTGCTGGTCCTACACCATGGGATCCATCTCTTTTGACTGGATTGATGGGATGGTATAGAGCGGACCAGGGTGTTACGCTAAATTCTGGTTATGTGAGTGAATGGGCACCTATTGCAGGAACTGCTTCACCTCTTTCACAACCCAATGCTGGTAAGCAACCAAACTATGATGCAGTTGGTGTTATAAATGGTCAACCATCAATCTATCACGATACAAACGGTCAAGGTCTAGCAATGGACGCACCCGCAAAGTTAATGGATTACACAAACACCGATGATTTCTTTGTATTGCAAGTGGAATCAATGGAACTTGCTGCTAGTGCCAATAGTAGCTTAAGAGATAGTTTTGATATTACTGGTTGGGCAGGTGGTTCAAGTGCCAGTGCATATCATACACGTAGTAAAACAGCAGTTCAACATTCAATGGGTCTAGTTGCTGCGCCTGCAACCATACCAAATGTTCCAATGACAGGTATGTTTTCACCACCACTTGCCGCAGGAGATCCACATTGGTGGGCATATGGAGCACGTAGAGGTCGCAGAATTGAATTATCAAAAAACATTCCAGGTGGTAGCGCAGGTACAGCAGCAGAAATTTCAATTCCATTTGATGCAACCCTTGTCAATGTTGGAGGATTCACTGCAGTATCAAATGTAATTACAATTCCAACCACTGGAGCATATACCATTGGTGCAACCGCAGTTTTTATAAACGTAAACGCAACTGGTAACGCATCACTTGGTTTGAAAATCAATGGAGGTGCATACACTGCTTATAGTGCAAATTCACCAGTTGCACCAACAACTGCACGTTCATTTACAAAAACGCTCAACCTTACTGCAGGGGATACAATTGAAATCTTCTCTGTATGGGATGGTACAATTACAACACGAGATTGGGTTCCATCACCAGGAGCAATCAATGTTCGTATTCAATGTTATGAGTATTACACAATGAGTGGTGGTATAAATGCAAACTTTGTTCCAGATAGCACTGTTACAAATTCATTGGCTGGTTCAAACACAGTAACTGCAACCTACACATTGAAAGCATCAACCGGTGGAGGTGCAACCACAGGTGCAACATTCTCTTTCACACCAATTGGTTACATAAGCGAGCTCATTGTTTGTAACCAAATCCCAGATGCTGCAACCTTCACACAACTAAACAATTACCTTTACAGCCGTTACGCTTTAGGTTCAAACATATAATAAGTCATGAGCGAAAACAAAGACAAATATGCATTCTCGGTTTATGGATATACCGACCCCGAATTATCAAATAATTATTACGAATATGATGGTAAACCATGGGTAGGTTGGGGTATTGCAAACTTGTATCCTAATCGCATCATAGAATTATACAACGGTTCTGCTGTTAACCACGCAGCAATCCTTGCAAAAGTAGACGGTGTAGTTGGTAAGGGTCTCTACAGTGAAAACCCAGAAGTAGAGAATAAACTTAAATATGCCAATCCTAAAGAAAGTTACGATGAAATACTTGCCAAAGTTGCTCTTGATTACGAGCTCTTTGGTGGTTTTGCTCTTAATGTAATTTGGAATCGTGCTGGAGACAAGATTGCCGAAGTATACCATGTTGATTTTTCTAAACTTCGCTGCGGTCACAAAGACGAAGAGGATGAAGTTACAGAATATTGGTACTCTTCTCGTTGGGATCTTTACAATGCACGTAAAAAACAGTACAAACCTATTCGTTTTCCTGCATTTAATCCTAGCGAAACCGATGGAGACAATGCTAGCCAAATCTTCTACTATTGGGATTACCAACCTGGTCAAGAGTACTACCCTCTTCCTAACTATGTAGGTGCACTTAATGATGTAGAAATTGATCGCCAGCTTTCTTTGTTCCATGCAGCAAATTTAGGAAATTCTCTTACCCCTTCAATGTTTATCTCAATGCGTAATGGTATTCCAGATAAAGATACTCGTGATAGAATCTACAGAGAGTTCCAAGAATCGTATGCCGGTGCTGGTAATGCAGGTCGTTTCTTCCTTACTTTTTCGGACACACCAGAAACTGCACCAGAGATTACACCGCTTTCTTTAACTAATGATACTTATTATCTTACTTTAGAGCAAAGAATTTCATCTCGTGTGTTAACTGGTCACCGTATTAGTTCACCATTACTGTTAGGTATTCGTGATGCTGGAGGTAACGGATTAGGTTCAAACAGCCAAGAAATCCTAATGGCATACAATCACTTCCTTAACACAGTTATTGTACCAGATCAAAAGATTATTCTTAAGCAATTCGATATGATTTTCCGTTATGTTGGATACGAAAATTCGGATTTACAAATCGAACAAGCACCACTTCTTGATGAGGATATTGTAATCGCACAAGATGTTCCAACAGAGGAGAGAGTAGATGTAGAAGGAAAGCCATCCCTCACACCACCAGATGCTCCCTCGGATGTCCAAAATGATTTGATGAATAGATTATTAGTAGGAGTTCCAAATAAAAACCAGATGACCCGATGAGCACACAAGTTTTACTTATTTCCGAACAGAAAATCAAGTCATTCACCGACGTAAATGAAAACGTTTATGTAAGTGACCTCATTCCTGGTATCATCGCAACACAGGATTTGGATTTGCAACCACTTTTAGGTTCTAAATTCTATGATGGGTTAAAAGCCCGTGTTCTTGCAGGTACCCAAACAGTTGATGAAACCCTTTTGTTGGACGATTACATTTCACCGTTTTTGCTTAATCAATCTGTGTGGAGAATTCTTCCTAATATTAAGTGGAAATTGATGAACAAATCGGTTCTTTCACCAAGTTCGGAAACCGCTAATTCAATCACTCTAGAGGAGTTTCAATACCTACGTAATGATCAACTTAACACCGCAACTTTCTATCGCGAGAGATTACGGAATTACCTCTGGGAGTATAAGAATCTGTATCCAGAATATATCGACCCAGACTTTAAAGGAATTGTTCCCGATAACACAGAACAAAGTTCACAAACTTTTGCAATGCCATCTACAAACCAGTTTGGTCCTACCATTTATGGTCGTAGAGGTGCACTAAATGGATCTTGTTTCGATGACTACCCATACATATTCCCAATTGGTTAAAAAAGCAGAGTCGGCATATAAGCCGACCCTTGCTACTGCTAGAAACATCCAAAAACTGGAGAAGTTTTTTGGTGTAAAAAAGGGCTAGAATAAAGCGTTTGGCCCGAAGGTTTGATTTTTTGAAGGTACCACTGTTTTTGTACCTCTAGCACGATTTCCAAATGCAGTTTCTCGAACGTGTTTGAACGCTATTGATATCTCGGGATTGTTTGGATCCTGTGATTTCTCTAGCCATTTGTTTGTTTTTTGTTCATCACCCAATAGGTAAAGATTAATCTCATACGTTATTTCTTTACCTTTTTCTTTAGATTTTATTTTGATGATTTCGCTAGTTCGAGTGTAAGTAATATTCTTAACTTGATTAGTTGAGGATGGATTCCAATCATCGTTTTCCCAATCGCTTTGCTTGAGCTCAATCGCTTTTAATCTTTCTACTTCTTTGTAAATTTGATCACCAATTGCGATAAGAATTTTGTAGGAAGTTTCTCTATCCGAAATACCAAAATAAGAATTGATTTCATCCTCCATAAGATAGAAAAACTTATAGTATAAGAAGTAATCAATATGGTAACCTTTCTCTCCTTGTAAAGCTGCCCATGCAAACAGATTATTCATATAGGTTTGAATTTCGGTTTGCATATCATGAGTAATATTTTGACCCACTTTACCAGTAGAACCCGTTTTGCTTGCAATTATTTGGATAAGTTGTGCCTGGAAAAAAAAGTTACGAACTTCATAATGTCGCGGTAACAACTCATGTAATTGAAAATACTCTTCATTAAAGATACCAGTGTAAAAAGCCTTTTCAATAGCATCCCAAATATCGGCATACTTCTTCCACTGTGTAACTGGTTCTGTAAACATGGATTTATATGATACATGAATAGTTCGAACATCTGGTCGATTTGGATTTTTTACATACTCTTTAAGTTCATCGTTGTTAGTGATAAATCCGTTTTTGTACGTACCTAGTATTGAATGTTGAGATTGTCCGAAATTTTCCATAACTGTTTTTTTTACACTCTTTGTGAATCACCTTCTATTTTTTTGAATTCGCACATTTCAACCAATCGATCTACAATGTATTCACCATATCTTTCACTTAATTCTGCAAGGGAAAGATTTGTAGTAAAACTCGTAGTGTAATAACCATTGTGAATATAGGCTGGACCATTACGATCGGGATTAGGGATTTTTGGTAACCAGTCTTTATTGTGTCGAACATAATCGTATCGAGCAGCAATCAAGTTTTCAATTACATTAATAGTTGTTCCAAAACTAGTAACGGTTGTTTTCTCTCTACCAATATCGTCGATGTATAAATGTGTACAGTTGATTTTATCCAATAGGGCTTCCAATCCATGTTGTTGAGCCGATGAAGCCAACTCAAGTGCTGTGTACCAACGTTTTAAACCACTTGGTTCTTTTCCTTCGTAATCATTACGCATTTGATAAGTTTTCCCAACACCTACTTTACCAAAGTAACCTTTTCCTTTTTTGTAATTCATATAAGTTTTCTTTTTTTGTAATTGATATGCTAATATAATTAGAAACCTTTGTTTTTGTACTCTTCTAGCTTTTTATTACCGGATGATTTGAAACCAGTGTTATCGGCCACAGGTTGACCTTTGGTTGATTTTACATATTTTTGTTCCAACCATTTTTCTGCATTAAAATAATTTGGTATACTCAATACATCTTTACCCTGTTGTGGAAGATACCATTGGAGATGATCTCTTATACTTATTACCAATGTTTTTATTTCTTCTATTGACCATTTCTTTTTATCTTTTTTAAACTCGTCAATAGCTAGCCATATTTTATTCTTTGGCGTACGAAAAGGCCATTTCTCAATCATGTTATTATCTACCCACTTATCAAACTCTTTCCATGCCCCTGGTGACACCACCAGGGATATATTATTATCTTTTATACTATTATTCTTTATACTATTATCTAGTTCATCTGTGAACATAGGGGTAGGTTCATTTTCGACCATACCTGTAGGTTCATTTTTGACTATACCTAGGTTCACATAAATGTAACGATTCTCTACTTCTTTTGTTCCTTCTCGATAATGTAATTCTCGAGTAATGAAACCGTTTGATTCCAAAGATAATAATGCTCTTTTGATTGTACTTGCACTACAATCCATAACATTTTCAAAATATTTGTTACTTGCATAACAAAATCCATCTTTCTTTGTTAAAGTTATGATATGAGCAAAAAGAATTTTATCCACCGCAGAAAGTTTTGTATCAAATAATACAGGTGCAGGGATGATTGCGAAATAATTGGGTTTATCCATAGCTAGTTGTTTATTATAATTTATATATCTGTAACCCAAAAGGTTTTTATAAACCCCGTGTGTTTTTTTGATATAAAATAAAACCCTAATCAATGATAAATATACAGTCTAATCGTACTCTTACATTGAACACATGGAATCGCTATGTCGCCTATGTGCATCGATTGGAGATGACAATCGGTTGGGAAAAGAAATGTTACACTATAATACCGTTAAACTACATAGATCCACGATTTGAACTCATCGAAACGGTGTATTTTGAAAACTATGTTCAATTAGATGATCCAAATTCTGGCACTGGTTTGTTAACCTATATGGAAGGATTCCTTGCGACTGTGTATAATTATGAGTGTGACTTTGAAAAAAATTACTTACATCTAGTAAAAGAATTTGGATTCGAATCTCTACCTTCTCGTAATCGTCGTAGTGATCGGGTTTGGACTTTTTGGAGAGATTACTTTGAATCTTATGAGGTGAAAGGATTTAAAGGAGAGGGTTGGGTAGTTGAATCTCCGTTTGAGGATGAGATTAATTTCCCTACTTATCTTGAGTATACTTATAAAGGAGAGCTTAAAGGTAAACCTCGTTATAAAATAAGAGATCGTTTTGCACTTGAGAAATAATGATTGGCTTACCGAAAACTGGAAACAACTACAGCAAGCAGCTCGTAATGTTGCGCAAGGTCACCATCTGTGGCCCGATCTCTTACAACACTGCCTTGCAGATTTCCTGGAAAAACCCACATCACAACAAATCATGATTGACGGTTACGCTCGATTCTTTATAGTTAGAATGATGATGAATCAATGGAGAAGTGTTACTTCACCCTTTTATAAGATGTACCGCTCCGAGCAACACCTTTCTGTTGAAGAATCCAATCTATCGGAATGGTACTATGAAGATGCAATCGAACCGGATTGGGATTATGATCGTGTAAAAACGATTCTTAATCACATGAGCGAGGATAAATCACGTGCTGGTTGGTACCATGCAAAACTTGTTGAGCTGTATGCAGAAACCCCTAATTTCAAAAAACTAGCCGAACAAACCAAAATCTCACGTACTTCTATATCTAAAAGTGTAGATAGAGCCCGCAAAGAGATCAAACAAAAGTATTACGGATGACACAGTACTTACATGCACTCGAATACAAAGATTTTGTAGTTACCCATTATAAGAAAAACGAAACACACGAGTTTTGGATGAAATGGTCACAAAAGCTTGG
>Ga0208161_1001973_pt1 | contig 10599 bp, 6 predicted proteins | sample CB_VirMetaG_3_FD_184538 | JGI IMG/M metagenome (GOLD analysis project Ga0208161, IMG submission 184538) | Freshwater to marine saline gradient viral communities from Chesapeake Bay - CB_1508_1S Viral MetaG (SPAdes) (version 4) | ecosystem: Environmental > Aquatic > Marine > Coastal | place: USA... | reverse complement strand
CGCGAGATTCTTGACGCCCAGACACCTGATTGGCACGACCCGACTGTATCAGGCGATGCAGCACATGGATCTGTCGTCAAACACTACATGTACGACGAGCAAGACCCGCGTAATTTTTATGTGTACCCCGGCGTAAGTGGGAGTGCTTATATAGAAATTATCTATTCTGCTAATCCAACTACTGTCACCGCAAGCGACAATCTGTCTATCCCCGATATCTATGCCAATGCGGTTATGAACTACGTGCTGTATATGGCTTACATGAAGGACGCGGAATACGCAGGTAACAGCCAGCGCGCGGCTAACCACTTCCAGCTATTTACAGCGTCTGTAACAGGCAAAGCGCAGGTTGATCTCATCACAACGCCGAACGCCGAGTCACGTTCAAATCCTAATCTGACTGCCGGTGGGCAGATGATGGCTCAGTAAATGGCGATACTTTACGAATCGTTACTCCCCGAGGTCATCCCTATGGTGCCGGGGTGCCCCGATACGCTAATCGAAAGCAATATTCGAGCGGCGGTGATAGAGCTGTGTGAAAAAGCGGGGGTATATCAGGCTGAGCTTGACCCAGTCACTACTGTAGCGGGGCTGTACGAGTACGACCTTGAACCCCCCGCGAATACGGTTGTAGAAAAGGTTCTGTGGGTAGTTCACAAGGGCAAGGATCTAGAGCCGATCAGCACTAGTCTGTTAGAGCAACGTAAACCCAGCTGGCGGGACGCGGACAAGCGTGGCGAGCCTGAGTATTTTGTGAAGCCCTCGCAGGCGCTGGTTTGGTTGGTGCCTGTGCCGGACGAAACCATCGTATCTAGCACTGTGCTCCGTGTGCAGCTGAAGCCAACGCATACTTCGACAGCATGCGAAAACGAGATCATGGACGACTACCGAGACACCATCATTAACGGAGCGTTGTTTCGATTGCTTCGTCTGCCGAGTAAGGAGTGGACGGACTACGCAGGCGCACAGGTGTACGGCAGTTTGTTCCAGCAAGGCATCAAAGATGCCGAAACAAAAGCGCGGCATGGCGACATGCCAATCGCAAGGAAGGTCCGGTACGGAGGAGTTCACCGGTCTTATGGTCTTTCTAGGAAGAAGTATGGACGAGAAATCGCCTAATGGTTTGACCGTTAGGGAAGCTACGCGCGCAGATTTTCCAATGGTGTTGATGTGCGCGGAGGTCATGTGGCAAGAGTCGGTGTACTCCCACATGAACTTTAACGAAGAGAAAATGTGGTTTCGATTTGATGAGTTTACAACTAGACCAGACCGAAAGTTGTTTTTGCTGGAACGCAATGGGGACACGGTGGGCGGGCTATTCGCGTCGCTCGGCCCAACTTTTTTTGGAGATGACTTGGTCGGCTATGAAGAGACGTGTTTCATCCTTCCAGAGGCGCGTGAATTGGGTGGTTTTTCTATTTTGTTGGTTGCTTTCGAGTCTTGGGCCGTTCAGCAGTCTGCGAAGGCGCTGGTATTTGACATAACTAGCCGAGTGAAAACGCGGCGGACCGAAGAAAAGTTAGAAGCGTTCGGGTATGAATACGCAGGCGCAACGATGGTGAAGAGGATTTAGGGATGGGGTGTTTCTCAGGGCCAAAACCGGCTGACTACGAACCGAGCGAAGCCGACAAGGCAAACGCATCGGTTGCTATGGCCGAGTATCGTTTCTTTAAGCAGAACTACGACCCACTTTTGCAGCAGATGCGCGACAAGTCTATGAACGAAGACTTTTCAGCAACGCTGCGGGGCCGTGCTAATGCCGACACGATGCAAGCCCTTTCTCCGTCTGGCTATAGAAGTACCCAGATAAGTGATCTACCCAGCGACATGAACACTGCGTTGCAAGGACAGCTGCAAGGGGCCAGTGCTGCAGGTAAAGAAATTCAAAACACGATGCAGACTAACGTGCTCGGTATATCACGAGAGCAGGCTGCGGACGGGCAAACTGGAATGGGGATAGCGTCTAGGTTGGGCACATCTGAAGCACTTGCTAGAGCGCAGGCTAACAAGACTGTGGACGACGCGAAAATTGGAGCTACGGCGCAGCTTATTACAGCAGCTGGTCTGCAAGGCTACGACAATATGCAAACAGTCGGCTTTGATTCCGATAATTTCAACATCCCAACCAAAGGCTCTTTCTTTACGCCAGTCGATAAAGAAGGCAAGCCCATTCAGGGCTTTAAAAATCGATTTAAGTACGGGACCGCCAGCTAATGATTTACTTTGGTGACTTAGATCTTACGAGAGCGATATCGGACGCCACCAATACGGGCACGCAGATCCCTGAAGACGGAATTGGCGGCGGCGCTGCTGGGATTACTGGAACTACTGCCGGAACAACAGCAGGTGGTGCAACAGGCGGTGGGACAGGGTATACCGGCCCCCTAGGAAACTACACTGGACCACGCGGCGGATATCCCGGTACTTACAACGCGGGTAATAATCTGCCAGCTGTTTCTGATCCCGACAAGGCCTATGCTGATCTGACTCGGCAAGAGTATCTCGACTACATCACGAACTACCGCGATTTTGAGTTGGGCCTTCTCGACAAAGCGCAAAATGACACCAGTCTGATTGATCAAGCTAAAGAGGATCGCGACAGAGCATCGGCACTGACTGCCGGTATGGCGGAGCGCAACCGTAGTCGCTACGGCGCGGCGTTGACGCCCGTGCAGCAGCAACAGATGCAGCGTCGACTGCAGCTAGGTAACACCCTGGGGGGTATACAAGCGGTAAGTGATGCAAAGATTGCACAGCGTGAGTCGAACACGCGGTTGTTGTCTGACTTGATAAATATCGGGCAGGGCGTGAACCGCTCCAGTCAGCAGCAGCTCGCGACATCTGCTGCTAACAAGGTGCAGTTAGATAACGCATACCGTCAGGCCAAAGCGAATTCCCGAGCACAAACCTACAGCACCCTCGGCCAGTTGGGCGCTATGGCTATTTTTGCGTTCGCGTTTTAAGGGGTAAGTGATGTCAATCGGCCAAGGTATGGACAACGCGTTCAACATATTCCTAGCGATGCAGAGGAACCGGAACGCACGAGCGGATGCAGAACGTGAGTTTGAGTACAAAAAACAATACGACGCCCGTCGCCTAGGTCAAATAGACAGAGAGCTCGGGCAGCGTGATACCGCTCTAGGCATTGATCAGCAAGTTGCTAATACTCAGAAGGGGCGGTTGACTTTAGATCAGCAGATAGACGCCCGTAATCAAGACAAGTACGACCGAGGTATTTTGCAGGAAGACGCAGCCAAAATACTTGCATTTGGAAAGCAAGAAGGTTTTGTTGACCCCGTTACGCACCGTCGTACACCGAAGTTTGATGAAGCCTTGAGAGCGGGAGATACGAGAGCTCGTAACTTTTTAAGTCAGATCCAAAGTAGGCATCCTGAACGATATGCCAAGGGCTTTGTGCCTGACACATTTGATTTTACAACCAATTCCGGCTCCGTCATTGCTAGTAGCAGCGCTGGGGGTGTGGTTACGAAACACGCCACAAGTAATGCGAATGATCCAGTAGTGCCTGTTGATGTAGACACATTTTTCGGCGGCATAGAAAACGACATCATCGATTTAGTCGGAGATGCGTATGGGGGTAAATTTCTAAACCTTGTTGCTGCAAAAGGAGCTGCTGGCGAAGCATTGGATAGAGCAGAGGTGCGACAGGCTGAGGAAGAAGCGCAAGCGGTTGCACGCCAGACTATTGCACGCCAGATCTATGCGGCTGGAGGCATAGAAGCCGGAAGAGCGTTTGAGGGGATGATTGCTTCAGCAAAAACTCCTGAAGAAAAACGGCAGCTATACAGGCAGCTCGCAGAAGATTTTGGTTTAGAGATTCCAGAGTTTACGCCTGAAGCAGAAGCTGATACTTCGGGCGTACCGCAGCTGTTCTTGGGCGGTCCAAAATATAAGGGACCGGGCAGCGTTCTTTATTCTGATAGTCGTGAAGGTAATGATTATTACCCCGCAACGGGCGGAGCTGAAAGACAAGTAAGTATTTTTGACAGTGAGTTGGAAAGACTCGACAAAATTCTTGAAGGCGATTTAAGTTCGTCAGCTAGGGAAAAATTTGAACAAGATTACGCAGACGTAAGTCAACGTCGGGACGATTTTGTAAATAAAGCAAACAAAAAGCTGTTTGATACTGTCAGTGAAGACTTAGAAAAAGCGAAAACGTCTTTGGAGTCAGCAAGACCCGGCAGAAAGCCTTACTGGGAAAAAAGGGTTGCGTTTTTAGAAGGTGAGTACGACAAGTTTGTCAAACTCGGTGTCGAGACTCCTGCGACAAAAACAGATGGTTGGAAGCAATTAGAAGCAAATGTTTTGTCTAGAATCGAAGGCCTGTCTCCTCAAGAAGTTGATGATCTTGTTGACAGAGGCTTGCTGAAGTTTACGCCAGAGATGACTGCTGCATTGCGACAGCGTGCCCAAGAGTTAGAGATAAATTCTCTCCCTGCTGTTAAGAAGTTGCCAACCAGAGAAGAATTAGCGTTTAGGGCGATTACTAGTGTGTTCGCGGAAGACGCGACTAGTCGTGAAAATGCTAGGAAAGAGTTAGACAATCTGTCTGAAACTGGTTTTGCGGGGATGGATAGATACGAGCAAGAGACCGCAGACATTAATCGGACAAACGCTGCGACTTCACGCATTAATGCTATTAACAGCTCACGTTCAGAAGACCGTCAGAGCGATAAGACTGATCAGGCAGTAAAATTTAGTCAGGATCTTTCCAATAACATGTATGAAGCCCTATCAGGTGAAGAGCCTATAGGTGCTAGACGAGCAATGGAAAAATATTTCCCCGGCGCTATTGCAGAGATTGAGAGATATATGCCCACTAGGAGTAACCCATCTGGAGATCCAAATGCGTTAAGGATTGCCTATCAAGGGATTAACGCAGCTGTCAGCAGGGCATTTTCACAGGTAGCGGCTGAAGGACTTGGGAATACTTTAGTAGAGGACTTTGTCGGGCTATTCACGTTTAGTCCTTCTGGAGAACCTGCAGATTTTGATTTAGCGAATGTAAGGATTAATCCGGTAGACAACAACAGACTTAGCTACGTTGGTCCCGATGGTACAGAGCAAGGGAAACCAGTGTCAGTAGGGGCTTTAAAAAATCAATTTCCGAGTGCGGCAGTAGACTTATTAGTTGCAGCAGCGCGCGCTAATAACGCTTTGACAGCCGCTAGGTCCGGTCCTTAACAGGAAGCTTTTGTGGCTACAGAAGCTTTTCAGCAGTTCTTAGACGCGACCGAAGATGGCGATATTCGAGACGCTCGACCTCGTATTGCCCCAGAACAAAATGCTCCTTTAGCCCCCACTAATATAAGCGAAACATTTTCTCGCGGCCTGCAAGCTGGAGCGCAAGGGCTTCGCACAGATATTGAATACTTCAAGGCGTTAGGGAATACCCTCACTGGTGATGAAAACGCTGCTGCAAAAGCCATAGAGCAAGCGCGATATAGCGAAGAACTGTCAGCACCAACCATGGCCGGTATGGAAACTTTCGGAGAGTTTTTAGACCAGCCAACGTTCAGCGGCTTTTTAAATCAAGCTGCCAGCGCCGCAGGTCAAATAGTGCCGTCTGTCTTTACAACAATTGCCGGGGCGGGCGTCGGCGGTATTACTGCGGCGGCAGGCAAAGGTGTACTGTCAAAGGGCGGTCGGTTAGCCGCGCAGCGAATTATCAAAGACTCGCTTGAGCGCACCGCGAAAGGTGTTGCTGACCCCCAAGAGCGTTATCTAGCTAACGAGTATTACAAATATTTCAGAGCGGGCGCGGTAACCGGCGCATTTGGGGCTGAATATGCGCCCCTGTCGGGTGGAAACTTATCTGAGGCGCTTGAATCTGGACGAGAGCTTACCCCAGAGGAAGCGCGTCGCGCAGCTCTTGTGGGTCTGCCGCAAGCAGCTATAGGCGTCGGCGGAGAAATCGCGCTTTTGAAGCTGGTAGGTAATGTAGCGTCTCGTCGGGCTACCGGCGCGTCGGGCGGCGTCTTTCAGCAGCTAGCCAATGACATAGGCCGGGCTGCTTTTAAGGGCGGCGCAATCGAAGGCACAACTGAAGTTGTGCAAGAAGGTATTAGCGTAGCTAATCGATTTGATCTTGATGATGAGTTCACGGAAGAAGAAGCAAGATTGCGACTCGCGGAGGCTGCGTTTGCTGGTTTTATAGGCGGTAAAGCAGCAGGCGCGGCGGGCGGCACAGTAGGGTCTGTTTTCCGACAAGCCCGAGAGCGTTTAAACAGCTCGCAGGAACAGCGCGTTGATCAGAAGATCAACGACGAACAGTTTGGTGAAACCGATACGGGAGTAACCACCCCTGAACCAAAAGTTGACCTCGACGCACAGCTCAACGCAATTCATGACTCAAATAGCACGAAGCAGGCGGTATGGATCGCGGGGGAGCAGGGCAGAGAGCGGTTTCCTGAAGACGGTAGGTATGAAGAAGACGGCAAAGTCTTTTACACCCGCTATATACCCGGTCGCGGCACCATCGTTACAAAAGACGAGCAGCTTGCCGACGAGGTAGTGAAATCTGGGGCTGACGAACAGTCGCTTGCAACTGCTTTGGGGTATACGGCAGTCAAGCCCGAGGGTGCAGATTTTGTTGTCGAAGCGTTAGACGCACAGGGCAACGTTGTTTCAGCAGAGCTTGCAACAACTGAGACGCTAGAGGCGGTACAAGAGAACGCTAGGCAGCTGTCTCCTATATATCAGTTTAGGGTTTCTTCGGTAGACCAATCTCTAGAACGCCGCAAACAGAAGTTAGACGCTGAAGGCGTTCGTCCGATGGAAATCCCCGAGGAAGTCGTTGAAGCGTTTCAGGTGCAGGAAGGTGAAGAGACTTTTATCTCAAGCTATGCACCACGTAAGCCGGGCGATCTATTTCCCGGCGAAGAAGCCGCGCGAAATTCATTTATTGAAGAGTTTGGTAACGATTCTCGCGTAGAGCAGTTCTCGCAAAAACTCCTTGAAGTGGCAGTTTCTGAACAAAGAGCAAACCCTAACTCTATTGTTTCTGTTGTTGAACGTGACGGGCAGTTTGCTGTTGTTCGACAAGATTTCGACAAACTATATCGACATGAGCGTCAAGGCAAAATTGAACGCCTACCGCTGCAACAATTTCTTGAGAAAGAAGTTACTTACGCGCAGGGGGCTCAGCAAGAATATAGAAATGTTGTGCTAGTGAGGCCAGACGGCTCTCGCGCGGAGCTTAACCTTGTTTCATTAGTTAACGCTGGGCGTAATTTAGTCGAAGGTCGAGAAGGGACGCAGTTTGCTGGCAAAGGCGGCAATTTAAACGCGCAGCGTTTGGGTTTGTCCGAGATGTTTGCCGATCTTGCAATTGAAGGTTACGACTTACAAGACAAAAAAGGCGTCAGTTTATTAAATCAAGCTAATTACGAAGCTAGTGGTAAGTTCAAAGGGCAACCTGTCGTAGCGGCGTTAGGGCCAAAAGACGAAAAGACAAAGAAGAGAAAGCCTCTAACTATTAATTACTTAATGGCTAGGGGAGCGATGGGCTTCGAGGTTACAGCAGCGGTAGTCGAAGAGACTGTCGCGCGCAATGTAGCCGATGACAACGCATTACCTACTGATTTTGGGCGAGGGCAAACCGAAACTATACGGCGTGACTTCGACCCAGATCTTGATACAACAACTACTCCTGAAGAAGACCCCAATGACATAGCGCAACGCGCTGCTAGTGAGGAGATGGTAGGGGAAGAAATCGCTGCAAGAGAACCGACTCGTGATGAAGTTTTCGGCGGCAATCCCGACCTACGAATCGGTTCAGCTCCCACCACAGGCCCAAGACCCTATCGAACATGGCGAGACGACGAAATTGTAAAAGGCGTACATGATGAGTTGCAAAGTAGATTGCAACTTGATGAGCGTCCTGAAGTACTTAGTTTTTCTATGTTGGAAACTATGTCGGATCAGGATATACGCGACGCTTATCTATCGAGACCTAATGTCGCTGCCAGCATAATTGCGCTTCGGGCGGGTCTAGCTGCGAAACAAAACACTTATGGGTACTACGACCGTAACAACAACGTCATAGTCATAAAAGAAACAGGAAACTCAACGTTTGATTCTCTGACGCTAGCGCATGAGATTGGACATGCTTTGTTCCGGCAGGAGCAGACTAAGGCTATGGCTAACCCGGCTTTGCGAGCTCGGTTAGAAGCCGCATATAAGGCAAATAAAAAGTACGAGTCCTATGAGCGATACGAGAACGGTTTTGAAGAGTGGTATGCCGATCAAGTAGCTCGTTGGGCAACTAAAAAATATCTAAACAAACAAGCAAGGAATTTACCCGAGCGGCATTTTAAAAAGCTAGGGCGACGCTTGTTTGAATTATTTAATAGTTTTTCTCGTGAGAATTTCCGAAGGCGGTACGCACAGTTTACAACGCCCGATGTGACATTCGAGCAGTACATCGAAGGTATGCTCGACACGGCTGCTGAGCATACTGCTAACGCTGCTACGCAAACGACGCAACAGACCCTCATCCCAGACATTATTGAGCAGACCGAAAAAGCGCCTGGGGCTACGGCTACAGCTCGTGCTTACGCTCGCAATGTGAAAGGTAACTTGGCGGGCGCAATTAGGAGTCTGCTGCTACCTGCTGACAACATTCTTCGTAGAGTGGCGGGCGATGAGATCGCGGACATGTTCTACATCCGTTCGCAGGACATGTTGTCGAAAGGAAAACTAGGCTTTTTGCGGGCGACAAACACCACGTTAGCGCGTTGGAAAAATAGGTTTGAGCGTCAGATCGGGGAGCTTAACGATCCTGAAGTACAAGCGGGCTTTACACGCGCTTTCAGCGGCGCGGCTACAGCAGAGTTGACCGGTGTTGCCCGACAGATCCGTGAATACCTTGAAGCGTTCTATGACGAGTACATAGCCCCCAGTAACACGGGTATAGGGAAGCGTCCCGACTATTTTCCGATCTCTTTAAATCTGTTTGAGGTTACTGAGCGGCGGGAAGAGTTCAAAGCGCTGTTGTTGCAGGCTGATCCCGATTTAGACCCGAAGGTTATTGATAAAGCTATTGATCGTCTGGTAAAGCTAGGGCAGACAATCGAAGAAGAAGACCCAATTGATCCAACCAATCCAGCAGCAGCGGTTGAGCAAGCTATTAAGTTGACTGCAAACCTCGGCGAAAACAGGGGGTTGTTGCTGGAGAGCGGGTTTGTAAATCCACCAGATGCTGCGTTTATTGACTACATGCGCCATGTCGTTAAGCGCGTCGAGTTCAACAGAGCGACTGGTGGGCCTGAAGCACTGCAAGCGCGGTTAGCAGAATTGTCAGATGAGAACCGCAAGATTGCTGAAGACATTATTAGCAATTACTTGGGCTATCAGAAAGAGCCTATCGCCCCGTGGTTACGCAAGCTAAATAGTTGGGGCCAATTCATTCAGTTCATCACGATATTGCCTTTCGCCACTATAGCTTCGCTCCCCGATCTGGCCGGTCCCGTCATCAACCACAAGGACTTTAGCGGGTTGTGGGAAGGCTTTAAGCAGATAGCGGCGACTGTCAAAAACAGGCAGGAGGCACAACAGCTCGCGCGAGACATCGGTGTTGTTACAAGTGAGACAGTCGCGAACGCGTGGGTCACACAAGCTGAACAAGACTACATGGACCCGACTGTTCGCAAGTACTCAGACGCTTATTTCCGCGTGATTGGGCTGGATTTTTTTACCAAGTTTAGCCGTGAGTTTGCGTCCAATATGGGCGTGCAGTTTTTGTTGAACCATGCCCGCAATAAGTTCAATAACCCTAACTCAACTCGATATTTAGACGAGCTGGGTGTGACTGCCGAAGAAGTACTTGCTTGGAATGAGAACAAAAGCTTCGACACTCCTGAAGGCGCAAAAGTTAGGAACGCACTCACGCGTTTCGTTGAGTCCTCAATCATGCGCCCGAATGCCGCAGAGCGGCCCGTTTGGGCGTCTGACCCGAGGTGGGCGTTAGTTTGGCAGCTGAAAGGCTACTTCTATAGCTACTACAAAACCATTATCGGCGGCGTCCTTCGTGAGTCTGAAGCCCGAGTGGGAGAGACGAAGGGCGGGGCGCAACTTACGGCGGTAGCGTCGGTATTGTTTCTCACCGCAGTAGCCACCATGCCGTTAGCCATGTTGGGTATGGAATTGCGTGAGTACGCAAAGAATGGACTCGCGTGGTTGCTTCCCGGCGTGTCTGCTGATCAGAAGTATTTTCGCTCCGACAAAATGGATTGGGACGACTACTGGTTTGAAATCATAGAAAAGTCTGGGTTCTTAGGCCCATTAAGTATGGCTCGTATGGCTCACCAAAACGCTGAGTGGGGTGATTCGGCGTTGTTTGCATTATTAGGTCCGACCGCTGAAACGATTGAAGAGGCGTTTAAAAACGGTTGGCGCGTAGACCGCACTTTTGGAAACCGGCTGTTGCCTATCTACAGCCAACTTTAATTGTCCTATGAGGGGAAGGTCATGAAAAAGATAGCACTGGCAGCATTACTGGCGGCAAGCGTAGCGTCAGCGGAAACCGTTATTAACTATGAAGACGGGTCTACATACACGCTGGAAGCTAATCAGGAG
>Ga0208161_1001971_pt1 | contig 10606 bp, 19 predicted proteins | sample CB_VirMetaG_3_FD_184538 | JGI IMG/M metagenome (GOLD analysis project Ga0208161, IMG submission 184538) | Freshwater to marine saline gradient viral communities from Chesapeake Bay - CB_1508_1S Viral MetaG (SPAdes) (version 4) | ecosystem: Environmental > Aquatic > Marine > Coastal | place: USA... | reverse complement strand
GTTACCGCATTCCCAACCGCAGTGAAGCTGTGGTCGTATTTGCTGTCGTCAGTGAAGACGGTGCCTCCCTGAGCACCGTTGAAGTGCATCAGCAGGACAACATCGTCAAAGTATGGGTCTGACGGCCCAGATGGACCTCCGCTGGAACCATAAATCTTCCCCCACGGCAGACCTATTGCATTGCCTAGCGGCATGGCTTACTTCTCGCCTGATCGATAGGCAACAACGGCAACATCTGCCGTGAAGCCGGTGATGTCTCCGAAAATCGCAAACCCAGCCGGGAACGTCACGCCGGTCCACGTTCCTTCCATGCCGTTTGCGGAAAACGCTGTGAGGGTTCCCTCAGCGCAAAACTGAATGCCGGAATATTTCTGGCCGGTCTTGGCGGTTGTGGCGGCGACAATCTCCGCGCCGTATCCGCCCATCATATGATTTAGTTGGCGTTGCTGCTTGTTCATAATCCCCAGACTTTCTTCACTGTCTGCTTTGTCACAGAATTTTTCTTCCAACCCTTCGGGCGGGTTTCGAGCCTATAGCAGTCTCGGCGCATCTGCTCCTTGAATCCGACAGCCTCTCCTCGCACTGAAATACGAACAGGCTCAACGGCTCGCGTCCAGCTTTCTCCACCATTCTGAAAGAACTCTGTGCCAGCCGGGACTATGAACTCCCTCCGCTCGCCGGTCTCGTTGGTGAAGTCGAATATTGGCATAATGAAAGCCGGGAGGGTGTTACCCCTCCCGGCGTGTCATCGTTACACAGCAGAGTTGATCGTGCTGTAGATCTCGCAGACGTGTTTCGGCTGGAGGATCTTCGCGGTGTAGAAGGTCTTGTAGGAGATAACCTTCTTCAGTGCCGCGGGGTCGCTCTTGTCTGGTCCGTCGGCGATAAGCACCTGCGGGGCGAACGGCGACTGGCTGTTGAGTTCCGGCACACCGTAGGCGTCCTTGCCAAACACGAACGTCGAGAACGCAGCCCCGGCACCGTCGTAGGTGTATTGGGTGCCAACGGCAGAACGGAAACCCTTGTTGGTTTCCATGACGCGAACACCGAACAGGCGACCGATCTCACCGGAGTAAAGGTTCTCAGGCGCACTGTACTGAGCAGCACCCTGCCACACTCCGCTGGTGTTGTTGAGGATCGAGAACGCAACCTCGGTAGGCATAGAAGCCGCGAAGTTTACGCCGTCAACCGGACGCGCCCCGTCCTGCTTGAGCTTGGTCGCCGCGAGCAGAATGTCCTGCTCGTCAATCTCGTCGCCAGACAAAGCGCCGAACGAAGCGGCGTTGCCGGACAGGACGACGTTCTTGCCGGTGGTGTTGCTGGCAAGCTCGTTGCGGATGATATTATCACAGTGAAGGGCAGCATCTTCGCCGTGCTGGCGAATTGCCTCTTCAGTGTGGTTGAACAGTTCGGTCGCGGACAGGATGTCCGTGATCACGATCTGCTGGACGTATTGCACCAGATCGGCGTCAACCGTCTCAAGCGTCATCGACTTGTCGCTGGAAGAAGGCGTGGTGCCTTCAGTGCCAACGCTCTGGATGTTCGCGGTGGACGGTTCAGCAAAGCGAAAGAACCGCATGGTCTTCGATCCCTGCTTGCCGGGGAGAGCCTTTTTCAAGGCAAACTTCGACAGGTGGATGCTGGGCAGGATCTTCTCCAGAAGCTGCCGACTGAGGTAGCGTTGATACTGGCTGCTCAAGCCAGCGGCGGAAGTTGTATTAGTAGCCATATGTGATGTCTTTTCTTAGTTGTCGAACTCAGCGAAGCGGCGTCTGAAATATTCTCGCGCCTCTTCTGTTTTCATTGTCTCGATTCCTGACGACTTCGACCCCGGACTCACGCTTGATCCACCCGGCTGGATCTTCGCCTCAAGCTCCTTGATGCGCTTCTCCAGTTCGGATTTCTCCTCCTGCACCGCTTTCAGCATATTTGCTTCAGTAGCCAGCTTCGCAATCTCCACCGCATCCTTGATTCCGTCAGGGTAGCTCGTAAGAATTGGCCGTTCCTTGAGCACCGACTTCACGATGCGATGAAACTCGGAGGTTTCGTCTGCAAGATCCGGCGCAGCCTTTACTGCCTCCTGATAGTTCTTTTCCCACTGTAGCCGTCGCTTGTGGTTTTCAAACTCAGCCTTCTCCTGCTCGTATTCGTCCCGAGCTTCTTTCGCTTTCTGGCGAGCCTGTCTCGCAAGGTCTTCGCGCCCGTCTTCCTCAAAGTCGTTCGCTGCCTGCTCGTAGGCTTCCGGTGACGTTTCGGAGTTGAAACGCTTTTCGCGGATCTGCTTGAAGGTGTCCTCGCGGAACCTCTCAAGCTCTTCGCGCTCCTTCTTGAAGGCATCCTTCTCCTCTTGGAACTTTTTCCAGTTCCTATCGAAGCGTTCAGCCTCCTTGTCGGACATCTCGCGTTTCGCGTTGTCCGTGTCCTCACCTTCCTGCTTTTTCCCAGATTCGCCGGACGCGGGTTTTTCCGGCATTGGCTCCCGCTCGACAAGATCATCCTCTCCGCGATTATCGTACGCGGACAACGCATTTAGGATTTGATCTCGCTCACTAATCTGTTCAGCCGCAGGCTCAGATTGAACCTCGGACTCCGTTGTCTCTGTCTCAGTTGTCATGGTCATCGTCGCTGTCTGGAATTTCGCTCATGCCATTAAGGTATGAGACAGTTCCAAGGACACCGGCAGCATAACCAACAGACCAGTCACTCGACTGGTTTATGGTTAAACATATGCGCTGCGGCTCCGTGAATGTCAAACTACGCAGATGCATAGAAAGCTTTCTGCCGGTTTCAGACTCAAGGAATTGCCGGAATTGCCTGCTGTCCTGCTGGCTCCATCTGAGGAACTGGTTGTCCGGTGGAGTCCACCTGACCAGCCGCCATGCTGCCAGTATTCTGCTGAGTGCTCGCATACTGCTGGATCTGCGCCGCGATCATCTGGACCGCGTCACGCGCAATTTTCCCTTTCTTCTTGTCAGTCTGCTCCAGTGCCTGGAGGTGCTGTTCTAGGTGTTGCTCAACGGAGGCGGCTTCCAGCGGTTCAAGATCCGCACCTGTTCGCGCACGTTCCTCCATGTATCGGAGGATCGTCTGGATATGGACCTCATGGTTGTCGGTTTGTCGGACGACCGCTGGAAAGCCAAGTCGTAAGAAGGTTAGCTCGTTGGCCTGATCCTCTGCGTCATCCGCAGCCTTGGTGCCGGGATCGCGGAACAGTCTCTTGACGAGAGTCGCGTCGTCAACCTCAAGAACGGATTTCGTCAGTTCCCCAAGGTCGATGAATGGGTTCTGTGCCAGAAGCTGATACCTTTGGAAGACCTTCTGAACCATGAGCGGCTTGTTGACGCCGTCCGCAGACCCGCTTGGAATGATTCCATATCGCTTGTGAAGCGCACCCTTCGGAAGCTCGATAACCGTGTCAACATACCAAAAATTCAGATCGGCCTTGTTATACTGGAGAAGAACCTCCCAAGACATAATGTAGAGGGATGCCAATCCGTGACGGAAGATTCGCATCCGAAGATCCGATGATTGCTGATGCAGGCCGGATATTGCCTGCACCTCAGTTGCAGTCCGGCGATCACCCTGCTGGCCTGCGAGCGACGAGATACCAAAGTCAGGTGTCGTGATTCTCTGCTGCGCCATGTCACGCATCACGTTCATCTGCTGGTCAAACGAGAACGGAGGCTGGGGGAACTGGACCGGCGCAACACCATGCGGAAGGATGGACCCCGGTTTGAACCGCAGGTTGGCACTGTTCGGGATGTCTCGATCAGTGCGGAACAACGGGCGATTGTAGAGCGTCATCGCGTCATTCTTCTCGTTCATCAGGCGAGTTGCCTCGACCTCAAAAACGGCAATCTGCTCCATCACCCCTCGGCTGGAGTAGAACCCCTTTTCCTTCACCTCGTAGTTCAGTTCGACAAAAGGACAACGTCCATGATCGAAGGGGGATCGATACGGCGGTCGAACGTCAATCTCGGGACGCTGCGGACAGAACGTCTCCACATACCAGCCTTCAGCATCTCGGCACCACACCTCCCACACAATGACATGGCCGTCACTTGTCCACGTCATGCCTTCGCGGCTGAACTTCTCCTGCGCCTTTGAGTGGTCGCCAGCCTCTCGACCATAATCCCCAAGAACCTGATCAGATGATACCTCGAAAACAGGATTCCGGTCGAATGCCTCCGGTGAATACCGCATGACATGCACGACGCGATCAGCCGACTCAATAGACTCAGTCCACGGCGGGACGATAATGTGCTGCGGATCGACGGCGTCAAATCGAAGGCGGCTCTTCTCGATGTCCCATCGAACCTTCATAATCCCCTTGCCGTTGACAAGGAGATGGTCGATTGCTGTCAGGATCTCAGTCTCAAGGTTGGATTTCTGCTTTAACTGAAAATCAAACCACTGGGCAGCAGCAGTCGTGAACTCAGACTGCTGATTGGTCGCCGGGACAAACTGGGCGATCAGGTCTGTGGCGAATAGCTGCTGGAAATAATACGGCTTCAGCCGCTCAATGGCCATGTCACCGAGAGGCACATGCACGTCGCTCGCGCCTTGCCACGGCTTCGACCGGCGGCGCAACCCGTGATGCCGCATCTCAAAGAATGTCGCCTGCCGCTCGTCCCAATTTGCGCGAGCGGCAAGGTCGTCCAGAATCGCTCCGTGAAGCTCGTTACGGTCCATGCTGGTGCGTTAATGCATCAGCATTGAAAACCTGTCAACTATCCCGGGTGCGTTATGCTACAGATGCAGCCCTTGCACCGGTAGGTCTTCCATGAAATCTCCTTCAAGCACCTCGTCGTATGTCGGGGAAGCGTGAACGAAGCCATCCTCGTCTGGAATCCATGTCTCACCGGCACAGCACAGAACGAATGCGTCAGCCCTGTCTGGTGATTCGCTCCCGCGCCTCCTCACCGCGTCCTTGCTTTCTAGGATCAGCTTCCCTGTATTCTCGGCCCTTTTGTATCTCCTGGTGACAAGCTGCTTCCCAAGTGTCTGGTCTGCCGGGACGGCGATCTCGCCTTTCTCCAGCATTCGCTTGGACCGGAACCACATTTCAGTGCCGCGATTCGCATAGAGGTCGTTCTCGTTTGCTCGTCCGCCGAAGTTGACGCGGCACACTGGGAAGCCTAGCTCGGCAAGGCGGTCGCACATCGGCGCACCCAGTCCGCCAGCATCAGCGAATGTGTTCTCTCCCGGAACGCCATGCTTTCGGAGTTCAGCGATGATTGTCCGCGCAGACGCCATTGTGTCCTTCTCTTTCCAAGCGATGACCTCCACGATGGTGTTCCCCTGCCGGACCACAATCACGTTCTCATCTCCACCTGCGGCAAAGTCAACCCCGGCAAACTTGTCGCTCCCCTCCAGATCGGGCGGATCGTTCACCGCTCGCTCATAGACGGAATGCGGTATAACAAGGTTGACGCCATCGTCGTCCATCCATTCCGCGTAGATCATCGACTTGATCAGCGGGTCGCCTTCCGGCCACCGCTTGATCTGCATGTCGATCCACTCTTGCCGGATATGAGGGCAGTCGTATGCGGTGACAACATGAAGTCCCCAGAGGTTCTCCTCATGCGACCATGCTCGATAGAAGCAGCCGTCGCGCAACCCCGGACTGCTCACCATTAGCAGCCGGTCAGGCTGGCAACGCTCGACCGCCCGGAAGATGTCAACATCAATCGACTTCGCCTCGTCAAGTATGATCATCAAGCTCTTGTTCGCGCCTGTCGTGTGGAAACCCTCGAACAGATTCCCCTCCCGTGCCGTGAAGCCAATTATGCGAGAGTCGTTCAGCCCGATTGTTGCGTCACTGGCGTTGATCGTGATGTTGAGGCTGGCTTGGAAAGGCTTGCAAAGATCTCGGAACGCAGGCCAAAACTGCTCCCTGACCTGACGCATGACACCGCTAGACACTACAGTCGTCGAGCCGGGATTCACGACGGCATTCCAGAATGCCGCAGGAGCGGCAAGCATCCTTGTCTTGCCACTCCCGTTTGCAGCCCTGACGGCAGTCCGCGAAAATTTCCGCGAGATGTCGCACATTGCTCTCCGCTGCCACGGATACACCTTCAGCCCGAGGATCTTCTCGGCAAACACCGGCAGTTCGGCGCACTCCGGTCCCAGTGTCGGCTTGGGCGTCACCACTTCACCTTATGCGACCAATACCGCGCACTGAGCTTGTCCGGCTTGGAATCCTGCGCGTTGTGTCGAGCATAGTAGCTCTTTCTCCTAGCCTTCTCGCTTGCACTCCTTGGATTCTTCCCGGCCCCGCTCACACCCTGCTGGCCGAACCTGATCAGCTTGACATTGCCATCGTTGTCCTTTGCGACAACGGCATGGCTCTTCGTCGCATGACCGGGAGTCTTTACCGGTTGGTTGTAGCGCGTTGCTCCAATCTTCTCCAGTCTCTTGTCCTTCATTTCCATTCCTTTCTGTGACACAGCAGGCCGATCATAGCGTGGACCGCGAGGTCGCGCCATGAATCCTCAAGAGACTCAAAATTAGGCTTCGCCCCTCGGTTGTCCACCAGCATATTCTTCAGCCGTGCGACCTTGTCGCTGCACCGCACAAGCACGCCGAGTTCGCCGAACGTGCTGATATTGCCAGTGCCGTAGTCGCGATTCTTTCGGTCGAACAACCCGAGAAGCTCGGTCTGGACCTCCTCGATTTTCACGCCCATTGGGGTGAGCGTTTCCTCAATTTCATTTTCCATCCTGTTTGTCTCTCCGCTCATTTGCTTTTTCGTTGCTATATCGCGTCCCGTAACGGACGCGCAGCTTCTCGATATTCTCCGTCAGCACAAACCGTCGCGCAAGGCGAAGTTCTTGCCGGATTCCTTGCATGTAGAATTCAAGGTCTCCCAGTTCCTCGATCACGTTTTCCACGTCGAGTTGCTTGCCGTAAATGGCGTGTTTCTTGATCGCGTCGAGCAGTTCCCCGGCCTCCCCGGCAACACCTACGGCCATGTGCAGCAGGTGCGCCTTTCCGGGGTCGAGGTCGCTGATGATTTCTGCCGCCGGTTTGGACAAGGCGGCAACAATGTTGTGATGTTCCAGTTCTGTCTCGTTCATTTTTTCGGTATCTATTGGCCAGCTTGATCGTTAGCTTTCCGAGCGGCCCGGTGGCTCACCTTTCGCTGTTCGGCTCAATAATTCGCACGCTGCCGGGACGTGGTTGCCCAAGGCGCATGAAGTTGGCGGTCTTTTCCGCGCTCTCCCGTGTCCACTCAGCGGACAGCAAAACCCATTTCTCTCCGTTGAAGCACTCCACCTTGTATTGGCGCTCAAACGGAACAGAATCAGCCGAACAAGTCGGCGCACATGAATCGCTGCCCGTCCCTTCGTTGATGCTGTTTTTTATGATCATGGTTTCTTGGTGTTGGACTCGCTCGCTGTCGGCAGCGATCCGTGGCCTTTGGCGTTAGGCGCAGTGAGCGGCAGTCGCTCCGACCACACCCATTCTTTGTATCTCCACAGTTCTTCCGATTGCTTTAGCGGCTGGCCTACAACATCCACTACCCGCTCGCCGCGCTCCCCATCGTAGCGGACCCGCACTATGGCTTCGTGCTGTTGTGGCGGGAAGTAGACCGCATACCATCCGTCGCCGTCTGGCAATGCGCCTAACCATGCGCTGGAGCGAACTGCCTCGGCGTTTTCGTCTTGTGTGTTTTCCATAGTCTTTTTTCGCCGAGTCAGTCGCTCCACGGCTTTCTTCAGTTTTCGGATTTCACTGTCCCGCTTGTGGTATCCCATCAGGTAGGCAACATGTAGATCCTCGTCCGCATCTACCAAACAGGTAGAGCCAACCGGGGCCGCCTCGGCTCGCGCGTGGTTGGTTTCGTTGTTCGTTTTCATGGTCACCTGATCCTCTTGACGGTTGCTCCGCGCCAGTAGGTTTCGCCCTCAAGGTAGCCTTTAGCGATCAAGGATTTGAGACCTTGAACGGTGAATTTGTTGCGCGGTTTCCACCCCGTGGACGGGATGGGGATCATCGAGTATCCGCTCGTAGCGATGTGAACCTCTTCCCCTATGGGGAGGCCTTCTAGGAAGGCGGCTTGTTTTGGCGTAAGGTCTGTTTCTCTCTTGCTCATAGTTCAGTCGTTGGTTTAAATTTCAGACTGCGAAATGCTGCTGAATAGCCTCGGGGAAAACCTTCGCCACCTCGTTGAACAAGGACGGCATAATCTGCTCAAGGTCCACCTTGTCCCAGAGGTCAAGTCCTCTCGACCGCTGATGCTCAAGGGTCTTGCCGTCCCACCTAAACAGGTTTGCGCTACCCATCCCGCAAGAGTTGGTGACCGCAGTCCGGTAACCAAGGTCTTTGTTTCGCATCACCTCCCGACCAAAGAAATTCCAGTAGGATTGATACGTGTCATTTGGTTCGGTGAGTTCGGTGCAGCATTTGTTTTGTGTTTTCATGCGCTCATACTACCATGCTTCACATGCTTTACAAGTGGAAAGTTGAAAATATTTTCGATCTGGTTCGACACCTACAAAACAGGTGGAGCCAACCGCTGACGCGGCGGCTCACCTTTCGCTGGTAGGCTCAAAATCATAGATGTCTGAATACCCATACATTTCGCGCACCATCGCGGCGTGGTATTCATTTGGGTGTTCATTCTGCTCATGTCGCGCCAAGTCATCGGTTTCGGTGAAAGTATGCGAACAGGCGAAGCACTTAAAGTGCCGAACAAGGCGCGGCACATCAACTGCCGCCTCGCTCCGCTCGTTGTCAGTGTGTGCGCTCATGCGTTCGCTGGAGAATCCTGCCAATTGTCAGGAGGCGTGCCGACCCATTCAAGGCGGAAGCCGTCAGGGTATCGTTCCCGATAATACTCATGGTGGCTCTCCCTCATGATGTCTTGTTCTGCCCACCAAGGGGACGAGCAGACGTGGCTTGATAGGGTCTTGCCCTCCTCATCTACGGCGAAGGCCAGCACATCACCGCGTTGTATTGGATGCGGTGCGGGGATGCAGAAACAGCGAACAAGTCGCGGCAGATCAACCGCCGGGTCGCTCGTAGTTTGGACGGTTTCCGCCGCCTCGGGGTCTTGTGGTTTATTCATGGTCTTGTGTGCCGGATTCCGGCGGTGTCTGCGCTTTGGCGGTCGGTGCTTTCAATGTCCGCAGCATGGATAGTCCTCGCAGTTGCAGGGTCTGTAGCCGGGGTTATCTGATATCGGATTTACACACCCGCAGATATCCCACTGACTATTGCCTGTCCATCTCCCGTTGAGCATGATTCCTCCGGGTCCGTTGTCTCCTATTTTGCCGGTGCCGTTGCACTCGTGGCACACGTCCGCACCTACCAAAACAGTGGAGCGCAACCGGGTGTGCGGCACTTCGCCGAGATCCGGTTCGGTCTGTAGGTGTTGTGGTTCGGTTTCTTTCATGTCTTCACATTCACTCATGTCGTAGTTCCTTTCTCGATTCGGGTGCGCGTCTCTCCGCCCGGCGGCTCACTTTCGCTGTTCGCCTGACATTCAGAAAAAGGAATCCCGGTGACTTCTCTATCTGCACCCGGTCCATCCATATTCCAGACCGTCGCATCCACGGTTCCAGCATTGGCAGCGGTTACCTCTGTCTCCACCGCAGTATTTGCAAAACCGCTCGAATATCGGAGCGAGCATTTCGCTCCGTTGGTCTGGCGTCATTGCGGCCAGTTCCAGCATGAGGTCGTTCTCCAACCGATTGCCCGCTACCCGTCCTTCAGGTCGGTATTCCGCTGACACCGATTGCAGTTTTCCTCGCCCAAATTGCGCCAAAATATTGTCGATGCACTCGATGAAGCGTTTTGCGTTTTCGTCGCTCGCGCAGACCGTGAAGTGCATTACCCCGTCGGCTGTAATCTTGGCAACCGGCCCTGGATTATTGAACATGAAAATGCCTGGTGTTTGTTCTGTATTGGGTATGAATAGATTATTCATCTGGTTGTCTTTTTAGATCCTATCCGTTTCTCCGTGCGACCAAACAGGTAGAGCCAACCGGGACCGCCTCGGCTTGCGGGTGATTGTCTTGTTGTTGAGTCTTCATAGTTTTACGCCCGGTGGCATAGCTTCGCTGGTAGCCTCTTGTTGTTTCAGTATAGCCTTCCTAGCGTCTCGCTCATTATCCCACCAGTTTTCGTCACCTTTTACTCCATCGGTCCACTCGCCGCCATGAGTCAAATAATACCGACCGCTGGGATCACACACGTATGCACCACGGCACACCTCGCCGCGTCGGCGGGGGCGCTCTGTGGCAACAATCGCCGAGGCTACCAAAGTGCTGATTCCAACCGGAGCCTTCGGCTCTCGGTTGTCCGATTGTTTGTCTTGCTGTTCCGTTTTCATTTTGTTCGCTTCGTCTCCGGTGGCATAGCTTCGCTGGTCGGCGTCTTCATGGATCTGCCTTTCGGTGTTTCGACCACCTTGCGGCTGCCGCCTTTCTGGCCCGTTCCTTTCGCACCTCCGCGCTCGGAAGACCGGCTCTACTTTGGCATAGCTGCCCCCAGAGGCGTTTGATTTCCTCCGGGGTCAGCTTGTTTTGGCAGTGAGGGCAGTTCACTTCATCTCCTCGACGGCTGCGACCTCTTGCACCGGTCGCGCCTTGGCGTT
>Ga0208161_1001970_pt1 | contig 10607 bp, 16 predicted proteins | sample CB_VirMetaG_3_FD_184538 | JGI IMG/M metagenome (GOLD analysis project Ga0208161, IMG submission 184538) | Freshwater to marine saline gradient viral communities from Chesapeake Bay - CB_1508_1S Viral MetaG (SPAdes) (version 4) | ecosystem: Environmental > Aquatic > Marine > Coastal | place: USA... | reverse complement strand
CAGTTCCTTATAAAATATGGAATATTGACATTGCTTTTTTTGATGGAATAATTGATATTGTTGAGTGTCATTTTCATTGTCAACATCTTGGGCATTACCTTGATAACATTAAACATTTTGAAAAATATTTTGATTAAGAATATGTTTACATTGATATTTAAAATTTTTTTAAAACATTTAAAACCTAAAAAACATAAATATAAACAAGGAATAGTTGGGTTAGATGGAAAGTCATGAACGCAAATGAAAGATTCAAATTGATTGATTAAGAATATGGGAAAAATAATAATTGAAAATACTTCACTTGCAAAAGCTTGTGATGATGTAGTCAAAAAATGGAAATTTAAAGACACAGAAGCATTATTAAAATATGCAGTTGCTGTTATGTTGGAAGCGGATGTGAGTACTTTAATAGTTAAAAAGCGTAATGATTTTGGACTTCACGACCGTATTGAATATGAGCCAGCCGATACAAATTTAATTGATTGAATCATGTCAACAATAAAACAACTTAAAGAATACCTTTCACAATTTCCAGATGATATGGAAACGGATATTGATATTGTAAAACTTGAACCGTGGAGACTTGAACTTTTGCAATTAATGGAAAAATTGGGGTATAGTAAAAAGCTGGAAAAATATAATAAAAAATATGAAAATAATAGATGATTACTACAAAAAAATAAGAAAAGAACGGAAAAAAATTGCATTTACAGGCACACATTGTGTTGGTAAAAGTACCATAATTAATACTCTTGCAAGTAAAAGCTGGTGCGAAGTTATACCAGAATGTTATCGTGAAACTGCGGATTTTTTTGGTTTATTATGCAATGGAGACACGAAAAAACAATGTTATGATACCACCTTGCACTGTTTTTTCTTACAAATGCAAAAAGAAATACAGTATGAAAAAAAGAGCAATAAACACATTATATGTGATAGAACAGTGTTTGATTGTTTTTTGTATGCAGAAGCAAATAACAAAGGGCATTGCTTTAAAACAAATTATAAATTATATAATGATTGTAAAAAAATTGCCATAAACCATCTAAAAACATACGATATTATTTATTTTGTAAAATACGAACATTATCCGATAAAAGATGATGGGTTTAGAAATCTTGATATTGATAATCAAAAATGGGTTCATCAATTTATGTTTAATAACTTAATAAAGTTGCCCAATGTAAAATTTATATCATACCAAGAGGGACTTGAATTGCAAGCATTAGAAAAAATTAATTTTTAAAAATATGAACAAAGAAGCCCCAATAAATCAAAAACCAATTATTTACAATGCAGATTTAAAGTCAGCAATGAACTTAACTCTTTTAAGGCAGAAACCTCAAGAAACATACATTCAGCAATCTTGCAAGATTATTTTTGATAGAATAAAACTTGAAATGCGAGACAAGTTTGAAATGGATTTTATGCAAATTGATAACGGCGGAAAGCAAACTCAAGGCGGAAAATTTCGTAAAAAATCTGAAGGAACTATAAAAGGTGCTTCCGATGTGCAATTATGGTTTCACTGTAAAAAGACTGGACTTTCAAAGATGGTTTTATGTGAATTTAAACGCATCGGAACACCATCACAAATTGACATCAAAGAAGAACAGATTGTCTTTCAAAGGCAGTGGAAACAATTTTATAATTGTGAAGGTTTTATAACTAACAATCCACTTTATTTTGAATGGAAAATATATGATATTTTAAAAAAATATTAAAAACTTGTTGATATAGTGCAAAAAATATGTTATACTTATATATAACTATTTAAAATTATATGCAAAAACTAACACAACTACAAAAGTTGAACTCTTTTCACAAGATTATCCAGAGAAACTTTGGGTACCATTTAAAAAAGTATGATTATAATTCATACAAAGATTTTCAACTTGCATCAAATTTGATTGTTGAAAATATCCAATATTCAGCATTACAAAGATACTTACCAATACATGAGCTTGATATAACAAATGAAAAACAAGTTAGAGAATTTTTTGAAAATCCAGATAATTTTCAAAAATTAAAAAGTGCTTTTGCATATATTGCACAGAATAATAACAAAGTTGATGGTATTGGTTATCATAAGGTATATAATGATGATTTTGAATTTATTGGAAATGCAGGATTTATTCTTCATAAAATTAATGAAGACAATAAAGTATCGTATATGGAGCGTGGTATTCATATTGATAACAAAACAAGAAATGCAAAAGATGGTAAAAGTAAAAAACAAGGTTCTCAAATAATGCATTTGGTTATTGAAAATTTAGAAGACAATTTAGATAAAGTTGACATGAACGGAACACTTCTTTCATCAATTTTAAAAAGTAATACAAGAAGCCAAAATTTTACACTCAAACATAAATTAAATGTAGGAAATCCAACAAGCGAAGACGACTTAACTTATAAATGGGAACAGCCAATTAAAAGTTTTGTTTCAAGAATAAGTGAAATTAAAGAGTCATTAGAAAAGGATATTCGCAAAATATAGAATATCCTATTAAAATCTCAGGGCTTCCAGAGTGTTCTAGAGTTGGAAACTGGACGCATTAAATTCAAGGAAATTTTTTATATTAAAAAAAATAATTTAAAATATTACTTGACATTTAAAAAAGTATGCATTTAATATTTGAAATATTTTTTTAATAAAATGCGTACTCGTGGTCAGAAAATTCAATCAAATGAATATGATAAAAAATATGGACTTGCATTAAAAGCTTTCAGATTATTGCAAAAATTAAATTAAATTGATATTGCAAAAAATATTGATATTACAATGCAACAATATCAAAAATATGAAAACGGTAATAGTAAAGTTTCAATTTCAACTGAAAATAAAATTGCACAACTATATGGCATGACAAGAGTAGAATTTGTGCAAAACATTGAAGATAAAATTAATGAACAAAAATAATTTTCTTAGAAATACTATGATATATAAACATAAGAAAAAAGATTATCTTGTCTTTGAAATAGAGCCAGAATATTTACAAATAGAAGAAAATTTTGAAATCGCACAAAAATTGCAATTAATTCATTTTAAAGATGATAGAGGGCAATATTATATAATGTATAGACAATGCTTTAATAATGAATATGAAAAACAAAGTTAATGAAAAATAATATGACAGACCCACTTGAACTGCAACGCAGAAATATGATTGAATACCAACAAATTGACAATCAAGGTAATGAACTTTTTAAAAAAAATGGTAAAAGTAAAATGCCAGACTACTTAAATAATCTTTTTATGGAAGAGTATAAAGAGGGGCAGGAAGCAAAGCAAGAAAGCAATGAAGAAAAACTTGCAGACGCAAGCGGCGATATGTTAATCTGTATTGCAGGTGGCATTATTCAACATAAAATACCGATAGAATGTATGAAAAATTTAAATTCCAAACCATTTAAAAAAGATAATATTAGTGTAATACAACCAGTTGAGAAAGTTATTGCACGCTTAAACGAAGCAACAGCACCATTTCAAAAAGCAGTATTATTTGAAAATTTATGGTTTGGTGTTGTAAATGAAGCAATAGACAGTGGTTTTGATATTGAAGGAATTTATAATGCAATTGCAGAAAATAACCTTGCAAGAATTCTTAGAGACGAAAATGGAGACCCTATAACAGATGAAAATGAGAAAATAATGCGTAAAGATATGCACCCAGATTTAAAACCTTTTGTAATGTCATAGTTTAAGGTATTTAAGAAAAGTCAAGTTTTTTCTTAAAAAGTTCTTGACATTTGAAAATTGCATATTATAACTACTTAACAAAGGTAAAACAATGAAAGGTTATAACATTAAAATTTATCCAAACAAGGAACAAAAAATCTTGTTAGATAAAAATTTTGGTGCGGTAAGATGGACTTACAATACTATGATTATTGTGAACCAAAAAAAATACCACAGAACTGGCAAAGGGCTTTCAGGTTATGATATGCAAAGTTATTTGCCAAAACTCAAAAAACAATACAAGTGGCTTGCAGAAGTTAATTCACAAAGTTTGCAGATTGCTTGCCAACAACTTGATAAGGGGTATACAAAGTTTTTTAAAAAACAAGGTGGCTACCCAAAATTTAAAAAGAAAAATAGCAAAAATTCATTTTCTTGCATTACAAATTGTCAATTACTTGAAAAGCATATAAAACTTCCAAAACTCGGATTAGTTAAATTCCGTGGCGGAACAAAACCGCAAGGCGTTCCAAAGACATTCACAATTTCAAAAGATGCAACTGGTTATTATGCAAGTATTATTTTTGACAACGGCAAGCAGGAAATAAAAATGCAAGAAATTAACAATGTTATTGGAATTGATGTCGGTATAAAAGACTTTGCAACGCTTTCAAATGGTGTTGTAATACCAAACCAAAAATTCTTACTACAGTCTCAAAAAAGGTTAAAAAAACTTCAACAAAAATTTTCAAGACAAGAAAAAACAAGTAAAAAAAGACAACAAACTAAAATCTTAATTGCAAGACTTCATAAAAAAATTGCAAACCAAAGAAAAGATTTTAATCATAAAACTTCAAAAGCAATTCTTAATTTGTGCGAAAATCAAACACATATTGGAGTTGAAAATTTGAATATTCAAGGAATGATGACAAACCATAAACTTGCAAAATCGATTGCAGATGTGGCGTGGTCTCAATTCTTGAACTTTCTTGAATACAAGTCCGCAGAGGCTGGCAAGTATGTTTTAAAAGTTGGTACATTTTTTCCCAGCTCAAAAACATGTTCCTCGTGTGGCGTTGTGAATAAAAGCTTAACATTAGCAATGCGTGTGTGGGAGTGTTCTATGTGCAAAGTAAAACACAATAGAGACAAAAACGCCTCAATCAATATTGCAATGGAAAGTGTAAAAAACTGGTTCAGTAAGTACCAGAGTGGAGAGAAAACCGTAAGTCTTGAAATGATATTGAAAAATATTAAATCAAGCAGTCTCGTTGAAGCTAATAAGTTATACCTTAAAGTATGACATTACGAGAGTAATTAATTAAATATTTTATGATAACAAAAGAGCAATATGAAAATGCAAAGCAATTAATTAAAGACTACAAAGTACAAGAAGACGATAAACAATGTGATACAGTAAATTTTTTGTACACATTTCATGCAAAAAATGAGCTATTTCAAGAGACACGATATTTTTACGATCGACCTCAAATTGAAATTACAGCAAATTTTAGACTCACTAACTTTAAATATAATATACAAAAAAGAGGCAAGACAACCTGCACCAGAACATACATAAATAGCTTTTTAAATAAAGAATTTACACGAACATACACTTATTCCGAGCCAGATATTAAAGAGGTAAGAGAAATAATAGAAAAGAATAAAGAAGAGACACTTTTTAATACTATCAAAAATACTCTATTTGATCACAATGATGACACACTTATATTAGAACATCAAATGTTACAAAAATATTGGAAAGAGCATAGGAAACTTAACAAGAAAAGCATTCTATGTAAAGAAATCTTTATATCATCTGCAAGTGAAGAAATATTAAATATACTAGAACAACTAAACTTTTAAAATAAATTTATGCAAAACTGTAAAACAAAAAAGACTTGATATTCCTAAAAAACCATAAAGTCTAAATATGTACAAAACTCGTGGGGCAGGTAAGGTCTGCTCCACACTTAACCTTACTAAGTAATTTTAACCTATGTCAAATTTCTCACTTCGTTATTATCAAGAAAACGCAGTTAATGTCTTTACAGAGGGCGGTTGCAATAATGGGATTATAGTGCTTCCCACTGGAACTGGTAAAAGTCTTGTTATTTCAGCAATAGCACATTACTTTTCTGATAAAAAGATTTTAGTTTTACAACCATCAAAAGAGATATTAGTTCAAAATTATGAAAAATATCAAACATATTCAGATGATGCTTCTATTTTTTCCGCATCACTTAATACAAAAGAAATAGGAAGAGTTACATTTGCAACAATTGGCTCAGTTGTCAAGCTTCAACACAATATTTTAAAACAGTTTAGTATTATTATTATTGACGAATGCCATTTGGTTAATAAAGATGGACAATATTCAGACTTAATTAGAATTATTCAGCCGAATAAACTTATTGGATTGACGGCAACTCCATATCGTAATAATACAACTGGTATTGGTATGAGGTATGAAATGCTTACAAGAAAAAGAGACTCTATATTTCAAACAATAGCTTATAAATATGAAATACAAGATTGTATAAAAAATGGTTTCTGGTCGCCAATAAAATATCATACTCCAGTTGAATATAACGCTGGCAAGATACAATTAAAAGGCTCTGACTACAATGATGTAGCAATTGCAGAACATAATTTTGAAATAAAACTGCATGAGGTTATTCAGCAAACCATAGAAAGTTCAGATAGAAAACATTTTTTAGTTTTTTTAAGCACGATAACAGAGTGTGAATACACTGCTAAATTATTGCAAGGCGTAGGTATTTCTTGTCGTGAGGTTCATTCAAAAATGCCAAAAAAAGAAAGAGACGGCATTTTAACTGGCTTTCAAGATGGCACTATTAAGGTTGTTTTAAATGTTGGAGTATGCACCACTGGCTTTGATTTTCCTGCCCTTGATTGTTTGATTTTAGGACGACCAACACTTTCGTTAAGTTTATATTACCAAATGCTAGGGCGCGCCGTTAGAACGCACCCAAAGAAAAGCCACTGCGATATTTATGATTTATGCGGTAATGTTAAACACTTTGGAAGGATAGAAACGCTCAAATTTGTTGGAGATAATTATAAAGCACTTGGATTGACGAGTGAAAAACAAATTTTAATACCACCAACAAAAACATATCTTAATAAAATTGGATATATTGGGTATAATAACATCGCAGATACTGTCTTAAAACATGGTAAATATGAAGGAATGACTGTGAATGAAGTCTACAAACAAAACCCATCATATATTGATTTTTGCATTGAAAACCAAACATCTTTTACAGGTTTGTTTCAACGATTTTTACAGGAGCGTGAAATGGCGGCGAATGCTTTAATGAAACAAATTTAATTTTTAAAACTATGCAAAATAAATGGTTGATTTTTAATTTAATTACAATTTCACTGTTAATATAATTGTAATTAATAATATATGTCGCACTCAATAAAAATAAGGATATTTTTAATTACGACTATTTAACAAACAAATTCTACTTGACATTTAAAAATCATATTACATATATAAAATATTATTTATTACTTTATATATGTATCTTTATGCTATACAAACATCATTATTCTGTAAAATAGGTATTTCTGAAAAAATAAATGACAGAATGGCGGCATTAGGGCGTGAAGATGGAATTATTAATAGAAAAATATATAATATACCAAACACACCAACAGAGGTATGTAATTTTATTGAAATTTCAATAATGCAAAAATTTAATTCAAATTCCGAATATTTAAAATATGCAAAATTTAATGAAATATGCAATTATATCAATGATTTGTTATCAAATTTATTTTATCATTATTACTTTTTAAATCCACTACAAACATCGCTATGTTGTATAAATAATTTATATTATGATTTAAAACCTGCTGTAAATTATATAAATTATTTAAGAGGTCTTGATGGCAAAAATACTTTTAAAGTTAATGACTTTGCAAAAACAAAACAATGTCAAGAATTTAATAAAATTATTTGTCAAAATAAAAAAATACAAACTGCAATTTTTACAAAACAAGGCTCTTATGGTTCAACATATGGAACAGCTGAAATGGTTTTTGATTTTATAACAAGCTCCCACCCAGTTGCTAAATATGAGATCATGAATTGGGCAATAAATTCAACTATTGAATATAAAAATTTTATCAATCCTGCATTTTCTGCAAATAAAAGAGAGGCAGTTCGTATTGCATTAGAAAATAATTAAAAAATAAAATATATGTCAACTATTTATTACGATATTGAGTGTGATTTTACACAAATACCCAATCATATAATTTTAAACCCTGAAATTTCTGGAACTGCAAAAGCAATATATTTTTATATTATAATGCGTATTAGACAAAACAAAGCATGGGAATTTTATGATTATGATATAATGAGCCATTTAAAAGAGGGAAGAGATGCTTTTAGGAACGCAAAAAAAGAATTAATTGAATACGGCTATCTTGTTAAAATAAAACAAAATGTAGGTGGCGATGGAAAATACAAAGGCTGTGAGTATGCCATTAAAAAAGAGCCGATTACTGGAAATCCGATGTCGGCTGAGCCGACTACGGACAAACCGACTACGGAAAACCAGTCAACTAATAATAAGAAACAAAGTAACAATATAAATAAGAAACAATCTAATAAAGAGATAAACACCGCTACCGCTTTTTCTTCCTCTTTGGAAAATTCAACTATTTCCAAAATGGAAAGTGTTCAAAGCAGTTGTAAAGAAAATCTTGCCAACTTAACTTGTAAGGAAAATTTACAAGTTCAAACTGGTACACAAACTGGTAAAAATACAAAAAATTTACCATATTCTTTGCCATTTCAAGAGTGGTATATTGCTTTTGCAGAGCCATTAAAGAGTATTGATTGGGGAAAAAGAACCAAAAGATTTGATGGACTTTACAGGCAATTTCAAGCACGCCTTAAAGAAATGTCTTTTGAGGAATTAATGCAAAATACAAGAGACTACCTTGAATACAAGGAAGTTGAAACCTCAGGAACCGCAAAAATGGGGGCAGAAGTATTTTTAAATGGAAAATGTCAAAATGATTACAGACAACTGATTAATGATATACTTCGCAAGAATGGTAAACCCCCACCAGTCGCACAGAAAAACCCCGAGAAGCAACAAGAGGAGGTTAAAATGAAGGAAGACACACAGAAGAAGGTAGAAGCCATTAAAAGCCGTTTAAACGCAAAGGAAAAAGAATTTAATGATTATATTAAGGAAATGTTGAAGTCTAATTATGATGTAAAATTTCACGAACCTTGGATTGATGATTTTGTTTTTTCTTGTAGGAAAGAAGTTGCATATTTTGGTTTTACCGAACAAAAACATATTGACACAGTCAATAGAAATTTTCAAAAATTTGAACAAATTATTATGCGTGAAATTGCAAATACGGAGTTGGTAAGAGAAGGTGGGGTTTTAAAATTAGAATTAAAATTAATTGATTGATGTATGTATGAGTATATTTTGTAGACATAAGTGGAAATGTAATATAAAAAAATCTTTTGTGACACACGATTCATCAGATTCATACTATTGTATACCGCAATATATGCAATTTATGTGTGAAAAATGCCATAAATTTGAAGATAAAACATATTATATTTGCTACGGTGACTTCGATCCCCTATCTCATGTTATTATTAGCGAAAACTGGGGTTTTATAAAATGCCTAAGAAAAGATGATCTAATAAAAATTTTTGATGATATGCAGACAATGATTGATACAATTCGTGCAGATTTAAAATATCAATCTTTTATAAAGAAATTAGAAAAAAAATACGGCACAACTATTGATTGAAATATGGTAAAATTAATAAAAACAGATATTGGGTTAATTGATGTATCCGATGTAATAAATGTAACCATTGGATTTTTTGAAAATCCATTTGAAACACTGCCTACAATATGTTTACATAAAAAAGGGTTACTTTGGAATAAAAAAAAATATATACACTTTGAAACGGAGGAAACCCGTGATAAAGTATATAAGCAAATTGTAAATAAAATAACTATTGATTGAAATATGAGAAAAATAGTGTTTTTATGTTCGCATTTTTCTGAAAAAATACAACAAATACAAAAAGCAATTGGGTTTAAAAGATGGTTGGAACAAAATACACAAATTCATGAAGGTTATGATTTTTGTGTTTTAAAAGAATGGATAACAAAATGTTATATTTGTGAGCAAAAAAATATACCAATTTATTTTAGTGAAATGCCACAAGATTGCATTTCAATATTTGATGTTCCACAAACTGGAATTAATGTTGCGTGGAATGAATTAATGAAAGAAGACATTAAAAGAAATATTCAAACTGGCGACAAAAAAGATGTGTTTAATTTTGTCAAGGCACATAAAAAAGCTTTTGTGAAATCACTTGACAAGCCAAGTTGGAACTTTATACCGCACTCAATAATTGATGTTACAAACCCAAAAGACAAACTGAAAAATATCATTAAAATGAATGAATATGATGTGAGGCTAATGGAAGATATACAAAATTGGAAAGCCGAAGGAAAAAGCAACGAAGATTTTGTAATCTTGTCAGAATTGAAAAAAATAATACCATATACACCAGACAATCCACTTTTATTTTGTGAGGTTTATGATGTAAAAAAAGAACGCCGTTTTATAATGAAAGAAAATCAAATCATTTCATTTTCACAAACTGGGCTTGATTATGATAGATACCGAGACAATGCAACGGAGCGTGATATTAACACAATGATTGAATTTGTGAAATACTTGGCAAATAAATACCACAAAGCAGTTCCTTATAAAATATGGAATATTGACATTGCTTTTTTTGATGGAATAATTGATATTGTTGAGTGTCATTTTCATTGTCAACATCTTGGGCATTACCTTGATAACATTAAACATTTTGGTAAATATTTTG
>Ga0208161_1001969_pt1 | contig 10609 bp, 9 predicted proteins | sample CB_VirMetaG_3_FD_184538 | JGI IMG/M metagenome (GOLD analysis project Ga0208161, IMG submission 184538) | Freshwater to marine saline gradient viral communities from Chesapeake Bay - CB_1508_1S Viral MetaG (SPAdes) (version 4) | ecosystem: Environmental > Aquatic > Marine > Coastal | place: USA... | reverse complement strand
ACTGATTGTCGATTAGCACGTACCCTTCTCTGGTGATATAATATTACTCTAATATATATGTCATCACAAATATTTAAATTTAACCCGCCCATAGACATGTTAATGGATATACTTACAAATTATGCTCACAATGATAATAACAAAAGATATATTATAGATTACCATAGTTTTAAGAAAATAGTTTATCACGAATATCATAAATTATGGTTATCAAAATTACAACCTTATTATTTTCAATGCAAAACAATCTATGTAACAAGAGAATTTACATATATAAATTTTATTACGATAATAAGACAGCTTTGTAAATTCTTTGGAATAAGATACGAATACGAACATGATAAATGTATAAGTCATAAATTTAAGAAATATTACTTGTATTTAAACAATTAAATGCTAAAATGATAAAAAAAGCATATAATTAACTAAAAAAGTGCTTAAATAATGTATTAAAATATTTTAATTACTTATATTATTAAATTTATTGTTTAATTAGTGCTATTTATCTTGTTTTTTAATCATTTTAGCATTTAATTGTTTAATATTTTATACTACACGATAATAATTATATATAATATTTATATATGTCTCTAACTATTAAGAAGTGTGCTAAACCCAATTTACCAATATGTCACATGTCATGTGATAATCCACTACATCCCAAACTAAATGACTTTCCAATGACAGAATGTTGCTTACAATCACATTCTACGACTGCCATAATTGGAAAACCAAAATCCGGAAAGTCATCTATGCTGTGGTCTTGGTTTAAGAGTCCCAAACTTTTGAAGAAGTGTTTTAATACAATATTCTATATAGCCCCTGCAAATTCTATGGAATCCATGTCGGACAATATTTTTGGGAAACAATTACCCGAAAATCAAATCTTTGATGAACTCAACGGGGAAGTTTTAGACGAAATAATAGAGAGATGTAAGAACCGAGAAGAGGGTGATAAAATTGCAATTATTATCGATGATATGGGGTCGCAACTCAAACGGCAAGATGTCATGTCGAAGATGAAACTCATATCGCAGAACAAACGTCATATGGGAATATATCAAACATTTATTTTACTCCAGACTTGGAAATCTTGCCCTTTTGAAATACGCAGATTGTATGACAACATATTTACATTTAAGATAAGTGCAAATGAAATGGATAGTTTGATGACTGAAATATTACCACATATGAAACCATACGCAGAACCACTTCAGAAGATGGTGTTTGACAAACCACATACAGCGTTGGGGATTAACACAGGAAGCGGTCGTTTATTCAAAAACTTTGACGAAATTATTTTCAACGAAGAATAAAATATAATATAAATATATAATGTCATTTTTCCGTAAAGCATTTAGAAGCGTCGGTCACGCATTATCAAAAGGCGTTAATGAAGTCGGTTCTGCATTCCGTAAAGGCGGTAATGTTATAGCGAGGGGTCTTGGGAGCATGGCGGGTGGCAGTCTGGGTGCAGAACTTGGTTCGGGTCTTGCCCTTGCAATCGGTCAACCAGAACTTGCGCCTGCTTTTGGTGCTGTTGGTGGATTAATCGGGAGAACAGCGGGTTCAGAGGGTGCTGGCAGAATTGAAACAACTACTCGAGGCATAGCATCTGGTAAGCGTCCACTATTGGGGCAAAACGTCCATAACGTTCAAAGAGCACATGAAATGATGGGTGCTTTACCCATTCCCGATGGAAAGTTTTTTCATGTACAATATCCAGAAAAGAAGAAGGCTATGGTCGGGGTCGGCGGCGCTGGACAGCGACGCATGATGAGTCCAGAACAAAAGAGGAATGAGTTGGAGAAAATGAGAACCCAACAAAAAGAAAGACAACTTTTTGTATAAAATAATTATATTATAGTATTATATATATTATGAGTTTTAACGTAGTATTGAGAAGTGCTGATTCTATATCATACGCAAGTGGAAAAGCTCAGTTCAAAGTTCATTGGGGGCAATTCTTAACTGATGGGGCAAAGTATAAACTTTCTTTTTCTTTTATTAGTGCTGTTGATGCTGCTTTAAATGAAGACGATTTATATGAACTTCATTTAGACAATATTGGAGCAACTCCCAAAATGATTGCTGGAGGTAATACAAGTTCATCTACTTCTATGGCTGTTGGATTTATATACAGCGAAGAACCCCACAGCAGTCATGCAAGATTAAGAGCGGAATATAGCACAAATCCCCCTGTTGATTTACTTGGTAGACCCGATTTAGATGTATGCAATGTTTCTTTTCGGGATATCACTGGTTCTTTAAGTGCTAAAAGCCCAGAGTTTACTTTGTTCCTTCGCTTTGAACATTGTGGTTGTGTTTAAATTTTTATTATATGTATTATATATAATAATAATGAGTAGTAATGAAGAATACAGCGAAAGGTCTATGTCGGGTGTGATATCTGTTTATGCAGCCGATATAAATTGTAATTCATTAGATGCTAATAGTATTAATGTTGATGATATTACTATAAATAATTCTATGATTGTTAATTCAACAACTCTTTTACCTGTCGAACTCCAACAAATAACTGGGGTTAATACAAACGAGACCATTCAGCAGCAGATAGACCAAATAAATACAGATTTAAATAATTATGTTGATCTTACGAGCAATCAGGATATAGCGGGTGTAAAAGATTTTACTCAAATTTTAGAATTGACTGGCAACATGAGAGTTGATACTAATTTTTCGCCAAGTGAAGTTGATTTACAACCGCAAGAATTAGCAGTCTTAACTGGAATTGACACAAGTACCCCGTTATATTTACAATTACAAGCTGCAGGTATTAGCGGACTAATGACGCTCGACACAGACCAAGTTGCGCAAGGATATAAGGTATTTGAAAATTCCATACAACTACCGAGTATATTTTCGCAACAGACAACGGGCACTATAAACGGGTATTTTATTGATAATCAAAATTTTATTTATACAACAAAATCAGGTTCATTTACTCCCGGAGTGAGTATTTTAAACGGGATAGATTGTTTTAATAAGACACTAGCAACACTCACAACATCCCCGAATACTGGTTCTATTAGCACAGCAACATCACGTAAATCAACAATAGCAAACTATTATGGATATGTGAAATCAAGTAATCAAATTTATACTGCTAATGTTGCTAATATATCAGTTGATGATGGAATACAATTTTCAGGAAATAGTGATTTTATTGGGACATTATCAAATAATTTAATTACTTTACAAATAACAACTGGTTTGACACCATCAAGCACAGCAAAATCAGCGACTATTGTTGAAATTGGAGGAATATTTTATTTAAATACAAATAATAGTTTTGATTTATTTGATTTTATAGAATCTGCTAATACAACAGACCCGACAGAAATAACAAATAACCCATATCCAAATTTGTATTTATTGAATTATCCTGTAGGTAATCCAACAACTAATTTTGTAATAAATATTACTGGGTTTTTATTTGGAAATAAATTATACTCTAATCAAACAACATTTAATTATAATAATACGTTTCCATTAGATACAGCTGCACTTGGTTCAAACAATATCCAATATGGAACTCAAATGTCATATGTGGGTGCTACATTAAACTCTGTTTATTCTTTGTCATTGTCCCCAAGCAGTCAATCATCTATTACAGAACTTTTTGGATTCAACAATGGCGGTTTATATATATTCGATTTAACTGGTTTAAGCAGTCCATCAAATAGAGCATTGTTATTAAATGGCACTGATAATCAGGCGTTTATATCAGGAATAGGAGCAAATAATGAACTTAATTTATCTTTTGATAGATTACCAACAACTTCATCTATAAGTATAAAATCATATGTAAAAGATTTAACAGGAACGCCATTCATATTGACTCCAAGTAATCAACAAAATAAATATTTAAGTAAATTTTATATATCATTAGTAGGTTCATTTTTGGGTGGGTTCTCATACGAAATCACAAGTCCAAACACAATTACAGCCGATAGTCCTTCATCAACATTTTCACAAGCATATCAACGCAGTCCAACAACACTATATACGAGAACATCATCAAGTTTAAATGTTGGAGATTGGTATGAAATTAATAGTAATAATTATGGGTTTTATATTAGTTCAGTAGTAAGTGCATACGAATACGTCACGACAACAAACGGAAATGTAAATCCTTCTTTTGTAGCTAATGGCGTTATAACGCTGATGGGAAGTACATATACATTCTTTTATGGTGGTTCATCAACTCCAGCAATAAATGACGCCGTTATCAATACACTTTATGCACATGATGCAGATATATGTTATTTGAGTGCTTTAACAAGCGATAATAATTTTACAAGTAATAGTTTAACATTTAATCAAACTCTTAATTCACCCCCAAGTCTTAAAACATCAAGAGAGAACAAAGATTTTAGGTTTATTTATTATTTAGGTCAGTATATTATCAATTGTGACAATCCAAGTGCTTTTTCGGTTAATGATATTATTGTATTCACGAACTCACGAGATGACAATTCTTCAAAATCGGGCGAATATATAACAAGTGTAGATTATGGAGTAAATAGCACAGAATTACCCGAGATTACTACTAATGTATCAAGAGCAAATAATACAAGTGCTTACAGAACAGAACTAATATCATATTCTACAAAAAATGGACCTTATTTTACTGCTTTGATGAGTAAATTTTCAAGCGGTCAAATACCGCAGCAAAACGATTTTATGAGTTTCACTCTCGATGGTGGAGTTCAACATACATACATTACATCAGTTTCAAATAACGGCACAAGTTATTTTTTCTATACAAATTTTAGGAGCAGTAATACAAGCACTACATTATATGTAAGTTTTTATGACCCCGTTTTCGCTTTTACGGGGTTTCCGCCAATTCTACAAATTCTAACACAAAGAATATATGAACCATCAAGTTTTGAAGTTATTACTCCAAGTCAATTAGACGTTTATAATTATTCTAATGATTTTTATAGTCCACAAACGTATGATGTTTTTGTAAATCAAACAATTCCATTATATCAAGAAATTAGTATGGATGAACATGATAAAATAGACTTGGCGTTTTATTCTAATAATGCTTATAGTGCTAGTTCTCTTGGCGAACTTTTGATGCCAGGCACATCAGTCCAAGACACTCTTGTTGCAAATGATGCTGTTGCTACTCTATCTCAAAAGACATTTAGCGATGACACTGTTTTTCAACAAAATATTAGTTGTGTTGATTTAAATGCTACTGGGGTTGTTAGTGGAGCATCAGCATCTTTTACTGGAAATGTGGGGTGTGTTGATGTTAATGCTACGGGTAATGTGGGTTGTGTTGATGTTAATGCTACGGGTAATGTGGGTTGTGTTGATGTTAATGCAACGGGAGATGTAGATTGTAATAATTGTGATATAACAACAAAATTAACAGCATCTAATAATAATGAAACTCATGAACTAGGAGATTGTTTAATTGGAAAAACAATTGGTTCGTCTAATTATCAGGGAATCAGTTTTAATAGTAGCAGTAGTGTAACTGACTATATGATTGTTAGGAGTAATTCATCGGGTAGCACATTATTAAATTATATTGAAAGCGGGAGTTCAGGGGTTTATATTAGAGGAAGTAATGCCGACAGAATGGTTATAACACAAGACACAACAAGGTTATTTAATCAATTGTATATTTACCCTGAGAATGCTATGCTTTTCGGCTTCGAAGATGGGAGGACTATTACAAATAGTTTTACGACATGTAAATTATCTTTTTATAGTTTGCCAGATGGATTTTCAGTTTATAGCATAGGTGGAATTAATGTCGGTTTTACAAACAACAGCGGACGAACTGTGAGAGTTATGCTGAACGGATGCTACGCTTTTGAAGGTTATACTGCTTCAGCATCGAGAGGCATTCTATTTGGTATTTTCATTAACGGCACACGTAATCAGGTTTGGTCTATGAATTGCGGTTCAACAAGAAGCAATACTATAAGTGTTTCATTAGATATTGAAGTCGACGACGGGGATGATATTACTTTTGAATCTTACGCTGATACTGGTTTTGGAACGATTACTTGTCAAAATGACAGCACGAGAAAATCCAATTTAAGAGGAATTATATATTAAATAAATATATACAAAATATATATATGCCCAGTATTCAAGTAACAGAACAAATAACATTTACACATTATACTTGGATTATACATGATGTCATTAAAAACACTTCTTGCCGTCTTTTGATACAATTAAGGAATAATGCTTTACCCGAGGGTGACGATATTGTGCACAAAATATGGTTTACTATGATTGAAAGTGACTATGATAATTGGGGCGAAGATGACACACACATTGACGAAATATGTGAACGAGAAATAGCAAAATTATAATTTATCTTCTTACATATATATGGCTGATACAAATATATTTAAGAAATTAGGCAGTGCCGTTGGGCAAGTGAAACATATTTTTAAAAAGGGCAATCCACAGAGAACCATGCTGCAAAAGGGTTGCCTTGGTCTTTATGATGCTATGAAAAACACTTATGCTACTCAAGACAAACAAGCAGAGTTCGGAAAAGAGTGTGGATATGAGTATGATAAAGAACTTTCTAATCATAATCAACAAGTCTATTATAATAAGGATAAAGGACATTTAATGTTCTCTGTTACTGGAACTCACAACATTAGCGATTTAGGTACAGATGCTATGTTGGTTTTAGGAAGATTGAAAAACACAGATAGATATAAAGAAGCAGATATGACTTTGAAGAAAGCAAAAGCAAAATACAACCCAAAATTTACTACTGGTGTAGCCCATAGCTTGGGTGGGTCGATTTTGTCAAAATTATCTGTTGATAAAGCAATCACTATGAATAAGGGTGCTGAAATAGGTGCACGTACACGTAATAATGAGATAGCCTTTAGGACAACTGGAGACGTTGTTAGCGTATTCGCTGATGGGAACAAAAACATGACAACTATACACTCAAAAAAAGATTCTTTGTTCGATCCTGCAACATGGAGAAGGGCTCATAAAACAGAACAAATCAAAAAATTCAATTATAAAGTTCCTGACTCATAATATTAAGAAATTATTTAGGAGAAAAGTATTTAGAAAAATATTGATATATATATATAAATGGAACACGAAAAGAAAAGAGGTAGGGGTAGACCAAAGAAGTATACTACTGATGAAGAAATATCTGCTATAAGAGCAGAGTATAATCGCAGACATTATCTTAAAAAAATAGAAGTAGAACCCAATTTTTATAGAGGTGAAAAGGCTTATTATAAATTGATAAGAGAATATGATATTGACCCTTTTTGGATTGAACGATATGGACGAGATATCATATTTTTAAAGAAACTTAAAGAAATCAAAAGTGCCGTTGATGCGGGTGTTTTTATTAATATGTTGGAACATTGTGATGCCGTTAATTTTCAAAAAAAGCCTGAAGTTTAGGAATTTTTAGGAATTTATTAAAAAAATTGATTTAATAAATTCTTTTTAAGAAAAAAGTATTTAGAAGGATATTATTATCTTTATTATATATATAATGAGATATTTGACTGGTTGGACTTTTGCAATTGACAAACTCCCTGCTTATGATGAGTTCAAGAAACCCTTGAACGAGATGATTGACACAGACCTTTTAGACGCTATTATTGAGAACAAAGAGACAGATTATGATTTTGTAAATGCTAATGGTGAAATCACAAACTGCACATGGGCTATTTTAAGAGACAAAAGGAAGGAAATCAAAAATAATAACAATGTTTTGAAATGTAATCAAAGTTGTGGTCTTGGACGCTTTCAGTCCAATAGTTTCATTACTCTACCAAGAAAAATCAAACATACTATGTTTAGTTATGCTGGTATGGTTGACATCGACCAAGTCAAAGGACATCCCCGTATTGCTTATGGTCTTGGTCTCAAAAATGGAAAATCATATCCTGCTTTCAAAAAATATATTGAGAATACCGATTCTATATTTGCTGAAATGGGTGATTATTATGGTGTGGATGTTTCCAATTCCAATACAAAGGACAGATTAAAATGGTTCTTTAATTTAGCGATTTATGGCGGCGGGTTTAATACTTGGTTAGAAGGTATTATTAACCCGTCAAAAAAAGACCAATCATTAGGATATAGACCGCTTACTTTGAAAAACCATGATATTATGCCTTTTATGCAACAATATATGAACGAGTGTCATGACTTAACCGACAAACTATGGGCTAATAATGACGGGTTACGTTCTCATTTGGAAACATATCACCCCGAATATAATACAAAAAAAGAACATGAAAAAAAACGCTGTGTTGTATCTTATTGCCTTCAAATCGTTGAAAATGACGCTTTACACAAAGCATTTATATATTTGAAGAAAAACAAATATATCAACCCTACGCATGTCAGTCTTGAGTATGATGGTCTTTGCTTTGTTCCAAAATCTACAATAAATGATGATGTTATCCACGAATTAAATACATATGTTGCAAAACAAACTGGGTTTGATATAAAATATGCTGTCAAACCTTATAGACCTGAAAACATTTATGACGATATGATTGATATTGTAAAACAAATGAAATTGGATAGACAAGCAGAAAAAGCGAGTCAGTCTTATGAAAGTATCAAAGAACGATTTGAAAAAACTTATGCAAAATTGGGTGATAAACACACGTTTGTCAAAAAAACAGATACAGAATGTTTATTCTATAATCGAGCTAATTTTAGAGTAAATCACGAAGATATTATTTATATTGAAGATGTTGTTGATAAAGATGGTAATGTAATTGGTACAAAAAAGAAGCAATTTATTGACGAATGGTTCAAAGACCCAGAGAAAAAAACTTATATTGATGTGGGGGTGTATCCTGATGCTTCAAAATGTCCTGACAATGTTCTCAACTTATGGATGCCATTTGCTATGGATTTGGTAAAGGAATATACTCCCACGCTAGATGATAGAGAGTTCTTTCTAAATCATATTTTACAATTGTGTGATTATGACAAAGCTGTTTATGACTATTTAATTAAGTGGGTTGCACAAATGATTCAATACCCAGAAGTAAAAACTACTTGCCCTATTATGATTAGCGAGGAAGGTGCTGGTAAGGGGACTTTTATGGAGCTCATAAAATTGATGATCGGTAAAGGGAAATATTTATCTACTTCTACCCCAAATGAATCTGTTTGGGGGTCAAAAAATGGATTGATGAAGGACGCGTTCTTTGTTAATCTTGATGAACTTTCTGGGAAAGAAGCAGTCGGTGCTGATGGACGTATCAAAACTCTTATTAGCGAACCTACTATTGAGATTAGACAAATGTACCTTGAGCGTATTGTTATCCCGTCTTTTCATAGATTCTTTGCAACTACAAATAATGATGAGTGTATTGGTAAGAAAAAAGGCGACAGACGTAAATTCATCATTTATAGTAGTACTGATAAATGTAGGGAGAGATTTAGAAATGACCCTGAAAAATACCAAGAATTATGCAAATACCACGAAAAAACACATACTTTATTGAAAGATGTGAATTTTGTAAAAACCATGTTTGATTATTTTAAATATGAAGTAGAAGACCAACAACAATTCTTGAGTTTGGAAATGCCTGAAACAGAGTTTGACAAACAAGCTCAGGAGATACAAAAACCTGTTATTACTTCATGGGTTGAGTATTTGGCATTGGAAAATAACACTTCATGGGATAATCAAGAACCTGAAAAATGGTCTGCAGCTGTTTTATTTGATGAGTTTAATAGATGGATACAAGAAAATAAAATAGCATATGAGTGTAATAGTGTCAAATTTGGTGTTAGATTGTCAAGATTGAAAATAAAGGGAATCAGCGAACCATTACATTCTAAAAAAGGGAATTATCGTATGATAAATTGGAGAGAAATAGTCAAACATCTTGGTATTGATGGATTTACTGATGATGAAGAAGAAGATTTTTAAGTAAATAAATCCATTGTCTATCTTATATTATACTTTTTATAATATAAAACAAATCCTTACCTATTATCCTTTTATACTTTTATTATATTATATAGTATAGTATAGTATAGTAAGGGTGTATGGTTGAAGGGTGAAGGGTTGTATTTTGAAAGTATATGGGAAAATATAAAAAAAATAAAAATCAAAAAAAAAAATATTTATTTTTATAAATAGTCGTCCCCGACAGAACTCAAGCATACAACCCTCCCCCCCTATTTTCCACAGGGATTACAGGATTTTAAAAAATTGAAATATATAAAAAATATAAAAATATTACAACATTGTTATACAGATATGACTTTTGAGTTTAAAATACCAGAAGAATGGCTATATAGAGGCAAAAGAAGATTTAAAGATTGGAAGAAAAATGTTTGGTGGAATGACAAACAAACAGAACATAATAGGCAATTTTCACAATATTGTGAGCAACACAACATTGTAAATAGGGAAGACGCAATAACATGTGAAGTGTTTAGAACAGCGTTGTTTTTAATTTATAAAGGTAAAAAAAGGTGTACAGCATACTCGCCAACATCAGGAAGTGCTAAACACACGATGGAATCATTGTTAGGAATTTATTTTACAAGAGAGAAGTTTGATGATTATATGAAAAAATAT
>Ga0208161_1001968_pt1 | contig 10615 bp, 14 predicted proteins | sample CB_VirMetaG_3_FD_184538 | JGI IMG/M metagenome (GOLD analysis project Ga0208161, IMG submission 184538) | Freshwater to marine saline gradient viral communities from Chesapeake Bay - CB_1508_1S Viral MetaG (SPAdes) (version 4) | ecosystem: Environmental > Aquatic > Marine > Coastal | place: USA... | reverse complement strand
GTCGTCGATGCCGGACAAGTCGTGCGTCTCGAACTTGGTCTGGTCGTCCCAGTAAGCCTTGATGACGCCGACCTTGCGAACGAGCGCATCCTTGAACGCCGAATGCGTGACCAAGAAGCCGTCGTTGTCGCGGTTCATAATGAAATTCACGTATGCCGTGGCCTGCTCCGCGGCCGCCACATCTTCGGGGCCGTTGGGCGCGAACTCAACGGTGCGCTCCGAGCCGTGGAAGATGCGCATCAGCGACGGCATGATCGCCTGCACGGTGTCGCGCACGTCCATGCTGACAACTTGGCTGCGGCCCTCTTCTTCGTCGCCAAACGGCTCGCCGCGGTAGTATTGCGTCGCCGTGGCGCGCACTGGCGAGATCCAGTTGTCGATGAAATCGATGGCGTCGTCGATCTCTTTGCCGACGATGCCCTGCAGCTCGTCCTCATCCATGACGTCGAGGAACTGCTCCTCGATGTCCTCAATCATGTCGCTGATCTCGTTTTTCATTGGTCAAGCAGTCCTTTGGGGCGCATTTTGGGGCGCGGGCTGATGTTGACAGGCATCGTCTGCCCAGTCGCCTGATTGTAAAACTGGCGCACTTTCGACACGTATTCGCGGGTCTCTTGCGGCATGCCTGCGGCGCCGCCGCCCATGCCCTTCTCGCCCGGCCCCCAGTTGTAGGCAGCGGCGGCCTCGTCCATGTTGCCAAACTTGTTGAGCATGCCCTCGAGATACGCTTCGCCAAAGGCGCGGTTGACCTCGGGGTCTTGCAGCAGCATGCGCGCGGTGTCGATGTCCTCGTTGGCGACGTCAAAGCCAAAGCCGCGGGCGATCTCGAAGATGTTAGGAACGCCGTAGCCGGGGTCGGCCGCCGTGGGCGCCTTCACCTGCATCGGCCCGATCGCGCCCTTCTTGTTCCCACGCAGCTGCGACAGCGGCTTGGTCTCGCTCGTGGTATACGGGTCAACGCTGCTCTCTGCGCGCTGGATGGCATCGAAAAACGCCATTTTGTCGAGTATGCCTGCCATTACTTTGACCCCCGTTTCCTTGGTAGAAGACCCTCGCTCGAAAGCCTTTCATATGTCTTGCGCAACGCCTTTTCGCCAGCCTCGGTCAAGCCGCCAGTTGGCGCGTTTGGGTTTTCCTTGCGGAACAGATATTGCAGCTCTCCGCCTACGCCCTTGCCCTGCATTTCGCTGACAACGGCCAGCTCTGTCATGTCACCGCGCGGCATGATGTATCCAACGACATCCTGCTCACCAACGTCAGGATTAAACGCAGTCGCGTAGAAATCGCCATCGGGGCCACGATAGAAGCTGACGTCGCCCTGCTTCCCTACGCGCTTAGCATTAGACGGCAGCATGCCATACATGTCGCCCATCATAAGATTGGGGCGATCTTCTGCAGCAACGCGAACGCCACGCGGATTGACGCGCTTCAGGTAATCCGCAAAGCCAGATGGGCCGCTAGCAACGTCATCTAGCAACCCTTGCGGTGCTGGCTCTCGATACATCGTCTCTCTTGTCGAGAAATCTTTGTTTCGCCCTTTGTTTTCCACAAAGCCGAAACGCTTGTAAAAGTCCTTCAAGCGCGCAACGCTGCCGCCAAAAGCCTTGCTTGGTGTCAAATTTATTTTTGCGTTTTGAGCGTCGGCCATGGAAACAAAGTCTTGCATGATGTTGCTTCCAATGCCGCTGTTTCGCATGTCTTTCGGCAGCTCAATTTGGCTTAGCGTGTAGCCCCTATTCGCATCTCCAGATATATAAATTTTTGCATCAGGATATTTTGAGCGAAGCGTCGCCTCAAGCCCATCATCCGCAGCACGCCCCACCGGATTACTATACATCGTCGGCACAGGTCCACGTTGGTTAGCTCTGGCGAGTAGCCCATCGCCAACGGCGCGAGCAGGAACAGAGAAGCCCATGAACGCCTCCTGCACCGCCTGAGCGGCAGGCATAGCCGCGCGACCAGCAACGGCCGCTGGTGCAGCCACTGCGGCGGTCTCAGATAGCATCTGCCCAGCGCTGCCAATGCGCTGCATCGGCGTGCGGCCCGGTGCCATCATCTCGCGGCCCGCCGCGCCGGCGCGGCTGAGCGTCTCGCTCGGTGTCATCTCGGCAGCGAAGCCAAGGATGCCGCGCAGCTCTGGCGGCACGTAATACTCTGCACTGCGGCCAAGATCCCGCAAGGCTGCGGTGCGCTGTTGGCCAGTCATGCCGGTGATTGCGTCGAGGATGTTCACCATTTCGCCTTATCCGTCACAGCCGCGCACATTCTTACGAAGTCGTCTTGGCTGTATTGCTGTTTGCACATGTTTACCATTTTATGCACCAGTTGAACATTCCCGCGCATATAACCAAAACTGCTGTCGATCCTGTCAATTGATGCGTCTATGTCCTGAAGTCCGCTGACTTCTTTGATTTCTATACACCAGCCAGTTAAAGCGCACTCGCCCCCCTGCTCATCCATCAGGTCAGCTACATCGTCGATAGTTATAGCAAAAGGCAAACCCCTCAGATTTGCGCTAGTCTCAAACTTTTTAAACCATGAAACGCGGATGCCGCGGTGCATCCCCCTGTTGCAGTTTTCAGTGATTTTGTTTGAACAAGATTTGCACAATTTACCTTCTCGCAGGGATGCTTCAGCATACCACTTGCGCAAATATGTTTGCTGCTCGCCGCATTGCGGGCAGTCCTTAGCAAATCTTCCGTTGCTCAAACTAATCACTTCCACGGCATTTCCCACTTTGTTCTATCCGACCACCAAGCCGCCGACATCTTGCCCTTGGCGATGTTGCCCTTGTGGCGCGCCTTAAAGGATGCGCGGCGCTTCTTCTCGGCTTCGGTCTTCGGCGCAGATCCCGCGCCCTTCACGCCCTGCTGGCCAAAGCGGATCGTCTTAACCTGATCGCCGCTCTTCGCGACCACGACGTGGCTCTTGGTCGGGTGCGACGGGGTGCGCTTGGGCTTATTAACGCCCGCAACGCCCGCACGCTTCACCGCGGCCTTCGCCTTGTCTGCGGTTGATCCCGCCATCACTTCTTCGCTTTCTTTCGTTTTGACTTGGCCGCCTTGGACAGCGCGATGGCGACGGCCTGCTTCTGCGGCTTGCCAGCCTTCATCTCGGAACGGATGTTCGCCGATACGGTCTTCTTACCGTAACCACTTTTCAACGGCATGCGTCGCCTCCAAATAACTCACGCACATAATACAGTAAAAACACCGTAATGCAAAACCCCGTGGCGCGGGGAGGAGGAAAACACGCCACGGGGGAGCGCTGCTCTGGGCCAGCGGATGTGGGAAGCGCCGACCTTGTGCTAAATTTAGCACGAAATATCGCACTACGCCATGTGCGGTAAAATAAAGTCGCCGCACCACGCTACAGAGGGGGTTGACTTTACCGCACCCCTGTTTTACGCCTGTGAAGGCGTAACAGGTGCGGCAAAGGCCACTTTCGCGCCGCAAAACTTTCACACAATCCCACGTATCGAACGCTTCAGCGGCTTACTCCAGCCGCCTGACGCGGATACGCCGTATGCCATCGTCGTGTGGTCGTTGGCCAAGGTCAGGCACACCGCATCGGCGCGGTCTGGCGAGGCGACGCCGCGCTTCTTCATCGCCTCCTTGCTCTCCACCTGCAGCTTCCCCGCGCTGGTGAAGAAATACCGTGGCGCCGCCAGCTCGGCCCACAGGGCGTCGTCACGCGGCAGAGACACGTCCATGCCCTCGAGCCACGCCTTGCACTTGAACCACAGCTCCGCGCGCAAGTTCAAATACGTATCCTTCGCCATGGCGCGCTCCGACACGTTCAAGCCACGCGCCGGCAAGCCCAGCTCCCTCAAGCGGTCCAAGACGCCAGCGCCAAAGCCGTTGCTGTCCACGATGATCTCGCTGGGACGCTTGCTCGGCGGCATGGCGTCGTATTCCGCCTTCACGGCGCCCGTCAGCTGCATGAGGTCGAGGTTGCGCCACACCGTGACTGGGTGGATCACTGGCCCCTGCCGCTTCGCCAATACGCTGCTGTCGCCGCCCTGCCGGGCCACGTCCAAGCCCCACACGGCAGCCGTATCCTCGTGGATCTTGATCGTGTTGGCCATGGCATGCTCGATCAAGGCCACCGGAATAACCGTGTCCTCCTCAGACGGGGGAAAGTTGCCAAGGACGCGCACATGATACGCGGGGCTGTCCTCGCCGTAGCGCTTCTTCATGTCCTCGACGAAATCGTCGGCGACGCGGGGGCTGGTGACGCAGGAAACGTGCATCGTATACCAGTCAGACTTGAGCCTGTTGTGCGTGTCGTAAAAGAAGCCCGTGTTCCGCGTGGGGTTGCCGGTCAGCACCGTCGTGGCATTGTGGCCAGACATCGAGCCGGACGCGGCCTCGAACACCGCGTTCGGCACGCCAGACGCCTCATCCGCAATCAGCAGCACGTTCTCGCTGTGAACACCCGCCAGCGCCTCCGGCTGCTCAGCGCGCGACGTCCGCACCGAAATAAACGTGCTTTCGGGGCTGCTTTTCAACTCAATGCGGTCAGACTTGACCTCTAGCAAGTCGTTGAACGGGGGCTTGAGCCGCTTGGCCACGTTCTTCATCTCGGCGAAACACGCGTCAAAGAGCTGCGCGGACGTGGGGGCCGTGACCACCGTCTTGCTCGGCACGCGCATCAGGACGTGCCAGATCGCAGCCATGGCAACCGCAGTCGACTTGCCGACGCCGTGGCCAGAGCGAACGCTGATGCGCCTGATCGCGGGGGCGGCGACGGCGTCCAGCAGCTCAACTTGCCACTCGTCAGGCGTGATGCCGATAACCTCCTCGGCGAAGGCCACGGGGTCGTTGCGGTAGCGGCGCATCAACGTGACAAAGGGGTTCTCTTGCTGCTCTAAATTTTTTTGCGGGGGCATGTTAAATCTCCGTTAACAGGGGGCGGGGGGTGTGGGGGCGGGGATGCGTGTTGGGGTCATTGCATTTGCACCGGCGTCGATCTGTCGAAGGGGGGGTCCAAACGCGACCGCCGAAACCGCGATGAGGCGTTTTTTCGGCGAAAATGCAACCACAGGCACACATTTGGCCGATAATCGTGATTATGTTAAATGTTTTCACGTAAAACGTGCGCAAAAGCACATGCCACCACGCCTTCCGGTTGCGAGATACGGCGCGATCGCGGGCAGACACAAGATCTTGTGTCCGTCGCTGCGTCGCGGCGTCACTGCGCGGTATCATGATACCCCAACACTCTTGACCGCGCGGTCGGTTTTGTGTCACGCGCGCACGCGTGTGCGCATCGCTGCATCGGTGCGCGATTTCGCCTCTCACACGTCATCCTCGGCATCGCTCCACTCGCCCTCGATCACGTCATCGTTCGCTTGCACACTCGCCAGCAGCGCAGCCGCTTGCGCGTGCAGATCGGTCACGCTGATGTTCACGGCCACGTCTCTCTGGCGCGTATCGTATTGCTGGTTCAGCTTAGCCGCATACCATTTGTCCGTATCCACTTGCAGCCTCGCCACGTTCACAGAGCCAACGTCAGCCTGCTGAGCGGTCTGCACAGCCCGTGCAGCGTAGAAATGCCCAGCCATGTCCAGCGCCTCCTGATAGCGCTGCCTGCGACCCTGCGCCTTGTCGAGCCAGCGATACCACAGTCGCCAGCCCACGTTGTGTTCGCGGATCAAATCCGTCACGCTCGTGCCGTTTGTCAGCTTCTCGAACAACTCCTCCTCGCCAACCTGATCGAGCGCAGCCAGCTTGGTATCGCCTACCTCACCCATCGCTGCCTCCTTGGCCAAGTTCGCCAGCAATAGCCGCGTAGCCGCATATATCGACTGCATGATCCGCATGTGCCGGCGTGTTCTTGTAGCGCACCACCTTGAGCAGCACCATCATCATGCAAACGTCCTGCGCCGTCACGGTCGCGCCGAGATACGCCGACCACATAGACGCGATGGCGCCGAAGCTGTCCTCCGCGCCACCGTGTGTCGCCGCACGGTCAACCGTGATGCACCTGAACGCCTCCTCTAAAAAGTCTCCACGCTTCATCATCTATCCTCTCAAAACGGAATGTCGTCTCCACCGAGGTCCAGATTAACATAATCCTCGCCACCGATCACCTTGGTCACTTTCGCATGCGGAAACGCCGCGAAGGCTTCCTTGAGAAAGTTCTCACTGAAATCACGCTTCAGCACGCACGCGGCATCCTCGAAGCTATACACCGCCCACTCTGGATGCGCATGCCTGATCTCCACCGCACCCGTCAGCGCGAAGCACACGATCCCGTCGCCAGTGTCCACGCAATACGCGTGCGGCGGCAGCGGCTTATGTCCAGCGTCCAGCGCCGCCTTCTCCAGCACGTCCCACGCGCGCATCAGCTGCCCCGCGATCTCGTGAACCTTCGGCGCGTCGTTCGCCTCCACGAACACCCGCAGCGCGTCGTATGCCGCCTCGAAGCGGCCAGCGAGATCAGGCGGCACCAGAGAAGGCAACGTGTCACCCCACCTCGCCATCTTCTCCCGCGCCACACGATCGAGCGGAGCCAGCTGACCCCACACGTTCGCCGAGATCTTCTCGCCCTCTTCGCCAAGCGGTCCGCCCTTGCGCATCGCCTCGCTCTTCGTCATCCGCTTCTTCGCCATTCCCTTGGCCATGGTATAACTCCCCTATGCCAGCCACGATGTTCAGCTTTGCTGTCCAGCTATGTTAACACTCTGCTAACCGCACCTTGAGACCGCACATCCAGCAGTCCGCGCTAATTCCGCACCGCACCCCGCACCCCTATAGAGGGTGCGGTGCGGAGAGCGGTTTTACGGAATATTTCCGCACCTTCGGCAGTCTTCCGCACCTTGTTTTTCGTGGTGCGGTTAACACATTGTTCACACATCAATGCACCTCGTCGCTACCTTGCAGCGTCGGATTAAGCACCCCGTCAAGCAGCTCCATAGCCATGTCGATTTCCCACAGCACGTCCACAAGCATCTTCGACAGCGCGGCGTAACGCTCCAGCGTCACCTCGGCCTTCGCCAGCGAGAATTCCGGCGACCAGCTGATGAACGCCTCGTCGCTCTCATCGCTCCACATGATCTGGCCCACAAGCCGCAGGTCATGCATCGGCACGCCCTCCCCGTCGTCATGTTGCACTCGGCACCTCCAGCACACGAAACTTGGCCACGTCAAAATACACCATCGGCTCGATGTCTTGCGCGTCGCCACGCCTCACCGTGCCACCAAGCTGCACGTCCATTTCGTCTGGCGGCAGCTTAGTTATCCCGACGGCATCCGTCCACCGGACGGCGAGCATCGAAGGCAGCCCCGTCACCAGCGTCAGCTGCTTGGCCATGAGGCACTTGTGCAGGCCGACCATGTATGTCGGGAAGGCGTGCATTGAGTTGCGCCTGTGCCGCATCTCCACGAATGCCACGGCCTTCCCGTCTCTGGTTGCCATGTAGTCGAGCTGCAGCTTGATCGGCATCTTGGTCAGCTGGCAGCGGTAATGCCGCTCGACGATGCGCGCCAATGCCTGCTCGTTGTCACGATCCGCCTGCGTCTCGTAGTATGGCCTACCGCTCATCCTTCCACTCCTCGCAGAAAAGTCCACACTCAAAGTCGAGATTGCGCATCGGCGCCCCCTTTACATCTGCTGGCAGCTCATCCAAGAACATGCGCTTGTTGTTTACTCTCGTCAGCTTTGCCCCAAGCCTGCGTGATTGCTCAGCGCGTTCTTGAAATACGTCTGGGTGCATTTCGCGCACATGGTTCCAGTAAGTCGGCGATGTTGCCTTGACGCAGCCGATGCAGTTTGCGTTTGGGTAGCCCATTTCGTAAACGCGCGGCGGTTTTATGCCGTTTTCACGCAACAGCATATAGCAGTCTGCCTTTGCCATCTTGGCATCGATCAGCACTGGCAGCACGTTTTCTCGCTCAGTTTTGATGAAGCGCTCATGCCTGTTGACCTCTTCATACGTAAAGCCAAGCACATGCCAGTCTGGCTTATTAACGGCTTCCCATTGCTGGCGCGCTTCCTTCTTGAGATGCAGCGTGCATGGCGCGCCAGCGACGCCCGACATAAACTTTCTACGTTCCCACACATCCACTGCTGACGCCGTAGGATATTTTTCGTTGATGGCGCGCTCAATGTTTACGCCGAGCCACGCCTCAACGTCTTTGAGAAAGCGCTCGTTGTCATCATCCTCTTCGGCAATCGGGTTGTTGATGATGCGCACATCGTAATCATCGCCATACCTTTGCAGCGTCAGGTGTGCAGCAGCAGCGCTCGCGGCACCACAGGAAAACCAGACTGCTATCATCTCTTTACTCACAGCCCCGCCTCCTCTGCAGTTATCCACTTGCCCACGACCACGACTGGCACGTCGCGGCCGTCACGCTTGCTCGGCCACACGTCATTGCGCAGCACGTCCTTCTCGATCCACGTCTTGATGATCGCCTTCGTCTTGGCTTTGCCCTGCTTTTCCGAGAGGTCCAGCCCCAGCACCTCCGCGACGCAATGGCCCACCCACTGCCTCGCCTGCACGTTCTGGCGGAACGGGTCGTCGCCCTGCGCCGCCTCGCCGACAAGCCGCTGCACCTTGCGCGCATCTTTGGCCGTGATGCCGTCAAACAGGTCCGGCATCTTGAACTCCGTCGCCACGCCCACGTATTCGCCGTTGGGCAGCTGATACCCGACCATGCGCCTGTAAGTCGCCTGCGCTGCGGGCGGCGCCAAGTTCGCCTTGGCATCGTCCACGCGGAACACGCCCTGCGCCTCCGTCTCGCTCACGCCCAGCTTCATCACGTCATCCGGCGACACCTTGTTGATGACCCGCGCCGCGCGCGCCGCCCCGATCAACGACCCCGCGCCGCGGATGTGGTCCACCGTGGCTTCCTCGCCGTTGGCCTTGCGGATGTGATGCACCAGCACGATGGCCGCGTCGGTCTCGTCTGCCACGCGGCGCACCGCCGCGACGGCTGCGTTCATGGCTACGTTGTCGTTCTCGCTGATCTCGTTGGCGCCGACCCACGGGTCGATGAACACGAGGCCGATGTTGTTTTGCTTGACCTTGTCAATCATGTAGTCGACCAGCTCGTCGTCGATGCTGATGCCGTCACGCCCCTGCGCCGCGAACTTGATCTGCATGTCGCGGCCCGCGTCGAGGAACAGCCGCCCGCGGATCTCGTCCGGCTTGACGTTGTAATACATGCACGCCGCCATGAGGCGACGCTGCATCTCCTCCATCGGGTCTTCGAGGTTCACCATCCACACGTTGCACTGCTCTCTCACTGGCTCTCGGAGCAACTCGCGCCCCGTGACAATGCTGAGCGCCTCCACGGTTTGCAGCGACGTCTTGCCCGCGCCACCCGCTGACGCTAGCACGCTGACATACGATCGCACGTAGTGCGTGCCGTAGATCCAGCGCCGCTTCGGTATCAACGCCGGGTCGATCCACTCGAACGGCGTCGGCCACTGCCTTGCCTCGCTGATCTCCTGCTGGCGCACCTCGTCCACGGGTCTGGCTTGGCTCAGCGCCTCGCGCAACTTGTCCTCGCCGGCCTCTTTCAGATAGTCGTTGGCATCCTTGACGTTCTCCACGCCGAGCCTGTTGAAGCGCACGACGCTGACCGACGTCGAGCCGTCGCCGCGCAGGACATCGGCCACCGCGTCCACGTCCAGATCTGGATCTGCGCAGATCGTCACGTCGGATGCGCGCGGCACGTTGTATGTCTGCATGCCGGACTTGCCGAATGTGCAGACGATGGTCGCCTCTGCGTGGCCATGCACCGCTTGGCGAAGGCTCAGCGCGTCCTCTGGCCCCTCGACCATGATGATCGGGCCGGCGTTGCCGATGCGCATGACGTTGCCCACCAGCGCGCCGCGCGAGTATTTGCTGATGCCGTTGTGTTCGCGTTTCTTGCCGTCGTTTGTCAGCAGCACGCTCTGGATGCCTTGCACCTCGCCCAGCTCGTTGACGGCGGGAAAGATGATCGCCGGCCCGTCGTATACGTTGGGGCTGAACCGCGCGATCTCCGTCGCCGTGCTGGCGCGCAGGCTGCGGCTGTTGAGATACAGCAGCGCCGGGCGCACCGCGTCCATGTTTTCGCGCGTGATCGGCACGCTGCGATCCCACGTCTCGCGCGCCTTGCGTATCTTCTCGTCGCGCGTCTCGTCGTCCTTGGCCAGCAGATCCTTGGCAGCGAGCCGCGTGATGAGGCGGTCGAACTCGCTCGGCGTGTATGGCACCGCGTCCGAGTTCTCCAGCACCTTCGGGTTCTCGCCGCCGCGCTTTAATCCGCTGCCGATTGTTGACTTGATCTCGATGTCGTTGAGGCCCGCCTGCCGCGCGGCCGCGTGTAATTCGATGATGGCGGCATCAAGCTGCGCCGGAGCCAAGTGGGCATGCCGCCCGAGCGTGAATGCTGCCTTGTTTAGCGTTTCGTTGCGCCCACCCTTGCCAGCGTGCATGACGTCTGCGGCGACGTTCTCTCGCACCCTGTGGAAATATGCTTCAGACATTTGTTCATCCCAAGTTAAATGTGGTGGGCGCCCCACATCGCGGAGCGCCCGTGTGGCTTAGAAGCCGAAGTCTGTGCCTCCTGCAGCTGGTGCTTGTGCGGGTGCGGGCGCAGGCTGCGGTGCCGCTACG
>Ga0208161_1001967_pt1 | contig 10615 bp, 10 predicted proteins | sample CB_VirMetaG_3_FD_184538 | JGI IMG/M metagenome (GOLD analysis project Ga0208161, IMG submission 184538) | Freshwater to marine saline gradient viral communities from Chesapeake Bay - CB_1508_1S Viral MetaG (SPAdes) (version 4) | ecosystem: Environmental > Aquatic > Marine > Coastal | place: USA... | reverse complement strand
CCTTGCATAATATACCTCCACGACGAATTATAACGAAAATATGTAGGTTGTCAAGTCAGGGCGCGTAATTCTTGAACGGATGATCTGACGGAAGTTTGGAAGCAAGTCCCCACTTGTGTGCGAGGTAGCCTTCGATCTTTCTTCTCTCTGAGTCTGTTGGAGGGGTATCAAGAATGATAAGTTCACCCACATCACCTGCATACTGGTAATTTGTGCTGGGGGAATAAATACCTATCTTAAAATCATCCCAACCAGAACTCGGAAGTGAACCTCCCCAACCAACTTGAAGAATATTCCAGTTATCATTCATTGAAGCGTGAACATCACCCCAATCATACCAAGCAGTCTCCAATGATCCGTTTAGGTATTTTGTAACCGAACTATTTGATACATCTCTCACAAATGTACCAAATGTTGATGTACTGTTCTGTTCACCAAGAAAAAGCCAACCATTACCGCTTCCACCAGTCGCAAGCATCCACCGAACACGCGATGGCTTACCAACCCAAATCATATTAAAATCACTTGGTCCAGTATTACCCATAGACATGTTATCACCTTCGGACATCGTAATGACATTCAAACCATTTTGTCCTGACGATGTTAGTACGGGAGGACCAGCAGCACTCATATGATAACCGTTTCCGCTCTTGTCTGTCCATTGTGTAACATCACTACCATTCGTCACAACATCAGTAGATGCGTCATACCATGCGTAAAGTGATGAGAGACTCGATGGACTGAATGTACTAGTCAATGGTGGTTGTGTGATGAATCTTCTCCACACGGGAGGATTCTGATTTACTTTCTGGTACGACTTTCCACTCACTGTTACGGTGTCACCGACATCTCCAGTTCCGAGTGAGAGAGATCCGCTTGTTGTGGTGGTGAACAATCTTCTCTGTACATGCGATCCACCGATTGGAACTCCATCAACCATAGAATACGAAAACAACCTAGAGTCGTGAGGAACACTGAAGTCCCCAGAATACCCATTGTTGAACTCAGGATCAAACACATAGTTACCACCAGAAACGCCTGGGAGAGTCTCCATCAAGTCTGGAATATCTTCGACTGTGTTGTTGTAGAAGACGTTATTCACCAAAGCAGAAAATCTCAACCCTGGCTCATTTGTCTGAAAATCAATCGACTTGTTATTGTAAGCAAAAACATTTTCGACTAATCGAGAAGCGTAGTTTGAATATCCATATTTCGCATCATTATAATAACTATTACTAATCTGAACTGCGGTTCCACTATTATTAAAGAATATGCAGTTTGCTACTCTATGTTCGGCGTATTGATACGAACCTTCCGCAAGAACACATATAGTGTTTTCATCGTATCCGTTATTATAGAAAACACAATTCAAGAAGTCAACACCATCATCAAATGATGCTGCATAACCAGTTACATAGTTTGAACTACTCGCATCAGTTTGGTTTGAATCAAAAACACAATTTCTAAAAACAGATAAATTACCTCTTGGGGATCCTGTAGTTGAATATGTACTGAACATCGAATGTGCTGTTGCATAAGTATTGTTTCTTATGATTCTACAATTCTCAAATGTATTTCGGGTGCCATATGAACCAATTGCAAAAATTGCCTCGTTTAATTCATTATCTTCAAAACTACAATTCAAGAACTTAGAATATGATATGTCATCATCATATGAAGCATTCAATATACTTTTTGTAGCAGTTGTGGCATTCTTCCATGTAATATTACGAAAAAGAATACCTTTGTCTGACTGTGCAGAATTGAATGCAGCATATAACCAGTTTTGACCAGTGAATCCAGATAAATCAAACTCAAAGTTAGTCTTTGGATCATAACTACCATCTGCACTCAATCCACATATCTGGAAAATGTAATTTGATCCGTATGTGCTGAAGTAATAATCTACTGCACTACTTTCGCCAGGTCCACTGTGGTAAGGACCAGTGTATGCACCACCTTCGTTGACTAGAAACAGAATAGCATTGTCTGCGGTAGCACCAGTGGTTCCACAGAGTTCCATACACTTGGGCCATGTCTTCCATGCGGTAGCAAATGATTGACCGTCATTCGAGTCATCACCATTTACTGGACGAAGGTAGTATGCTATTTCTCCTGCTACAGTCATCAGACTCTCCTCCATACTCTTGGATTATCCTGAATCAACTGATACGATCTTCCACTCACACTGAGTGTGTCACCAACTCCGCCTGTTGATCCATCGAAAGAACCTGAGTCGGTTGTGGTAAAAACTCCCTTGATTGGTCCAATATCGTTTCCAAACAATCCAGTACCATAAAGAACACTCGAAGTCGTTGGTGCATATCCATAAGTTCCACCACCAGTCTCATCTCTGAATACTGGATCTGCGGTTGCTGCTATTGCTTCTGGATAATCGTTTATGTCGAAGTTATTTTGGAAGTTGAAGTTACCAGAGACACTTCCGTGGAAATGATTGTTCAGGAAAAATGCAAGGTAATCGTCTTCTGTGTTATATGCGTCTTCTATTGCGTATGATGGAGAATCAACGAAAGAACAGTTGATGACAAATGGGTGAGCATATCCATCTGGCATCGCTGATCTGTCGCCTAGTTCTAATCTACTGTTCTTAAATAGACAGTTGATGAATGCGTAGTTATTGTAAATAGTATAGTCAACCTCTTTATCTTCTATAATACAATTAATCATAGTAAGAAGAGTGGCACCAGACTGACGCGATCTTGGTATACAATTTTTAAAATGGGTGTAAGCACAAAGTCCCAAAGAATTATATCCAGATGCAGGGTAGTTAAAATTTCCCATATTTTCTACATAACAATCTATAAGTTGACACCAATGGTTATAACCTCCTGTATTAGAATATATAAAATCACCAGAACCAATTCCATAAAAATTACAACTTTGAAATGTTGTTTTCACACCACTTTGCAGTTGAATACCACTACCATAACCCATATGAAAGTTAAAGTATTGGAATAACATATTGGGGGTTCCCCCAATACCATAGTCTTGGATATATCTTGCAGTACTATTCGCCCACGGTACTCTGGTGCCATCTGGAACAAATGATTCATTCGTTCCAATAAACCTAATCTGTGCCGTAGGAAACCCAGACAGATTTTCTTCTGAGTATGTAACACCAGTTGCTTTCACATACACAAATGCGATGTTTTTCAGGTCGCTAATATCAGCAGAAACACCATCTACCGCTTGTTGTATGGTATAGAAAGCATCATCAGGACCAGTGCCACCGTTACCAGTGGCACCAGACACATTATCGACATAGTACTTGTATATCGCCATCAGATTCTCCTAAACACAGAAATACCATTGGTTTTACTTGCAAGTTTCCATGTCTTTCCAGATCCCTCGAATGTAATGGTCGAGTTGAGTGCTAGACTCGAATCGAAATCAGCGGTAGCGGCGGAGAGTTCGACTGGTATATCTGGTCCAAGTCCCAATCCAGCGGTAGTGTTAAGTAATCCAAGTTGATCTAGAGATGAACTTGTTTGAACTCTGTAATCACCAGTGCCTGTTGTTGAAAGATAATCAATGGTGCCTGAATAATAGTTCACCACACCAGCAGTAGTTCCGATTCCTCCACTTCCACCAACACCAAATCCGATGGTGAAAACATCCTCTATCGTAGAAGAACCGCCGTTGATTACTGTATTCGTGTTGTTAATCAGTATGTTTTTATCACCACCAGCACTAGAGTAGGTGTGAGTTATATCATTCAAATCAATGACAGATCCATTTGAATCAAATATATTGTTATAGATGAACATTTTGGATAAAGACTGATCATCGAAGGTTTTTATGCAAGTTCCGTTGTTGTTGTAAAAAACATTGTTAGCGATGACATTGAATGAGTTCTCGTTTCCTGCCGATTCGTCTAACTTGATTACTACATTTCCTTGGTGGTTTGAGAACACATTGTTCATTATAGTTCCACTGCCATACATCTCCCAATCTATGACTGATTTCAGATTGTCAAAAACACAACCAATAATCAGAGGATCTGGCATTGAAATATCTGCGGTAGTATTGTCATCATGAAAATAGCAGTTGATCAGAGCGATGTCTCCACCGTATCTACTATGTCTAGGAAGTGCTGGACCAACACCAGTCATCGGACCCATCTCGCAGTTGTACATGATTGGTCGCGACGATGCCATATAAGAACCGAGCGAGAAGTAGACATTCGATCCACCATGTGTTGGATCTAGAGTTTTGGTTTCTGTGAACCGAAGGTTCTTGAGAATCATGATGTACGGGGCATTACCTTCGTAGGTGCTAGTCAACTCTGGGTAGTATGCGGAGAAGTTGTTGCCACCTTGCGAGTTTATGCTAAACCCCTTCCATCCCTGTGCCATGTATATCGTGAATCGAGTTCCATCTTCAACACCATTTTCATTTACACCAATGAGACATACATTCCCATTCTCAAGAGGCCAATACCAATTAAAAGAGTCATCTCCCATGAACTCCCCGGCAGTTGTTCCTTCTGCCCAGAGAAAAACTCGATCACCATCAGTGACTTGGGCGCAGTTGTAAGTACCGCCCTGACCCCCAACAGCAGGAAGGAAAAAAGTCTTCCATGCGTTGTCTGGTCCAGTGCCACCGTTGGAGTCATCTCCATTTACTGGACGAACATGATAATCTGTCATTCATCAACCACCAGCGTCAGGAGTATACAGCAAAGGACGAACGCATGGTTTGCTGATAACTGCTTGTGCGGTTGCACCAGAGATCTCTGAGAGAAGAAGTGTGAAGACACCTGCGACTGCATTGATGTCAGCACCAGTGAGTCTTGATACACCCTGTCCGTCTCTTCCGTCTTCTACTGCTTCTGCTGCACTGTCTGGGAACAAAGCAGCGACTTGTGCCCACTTGTTTCCAAAGTCTGTTCCTCTTGCGCCCATGTAGCGAACATTCTCGCACATTGGACGAATATACTCGTTTACGAACTTGATCGCTTCAGGATCTGTGATTGCCATAGTTATTATCTCCTATTATGGTTGTGGATTAAATGTGACACCCTTGAGTGCGTCTGCTTCTGCGATGATCTGTGTTGCACTTACATTGAACTGATCAATGAGTGCTTCATCAATTGCAGTTCTTTGTTCTACATTTGCATATGTATTATTTAGGTTTGAAACTTGTGCTTGAATTCTTTTTAATGATTTAAGAATATCAGCAAAAACAAATAATGAATCCATATTGGTTCTCCTTTTTATTATTTATATTAGTCGTTATATATCACCAACATCAATTCATCTCCTGCGGTGATACCAGAATTAGTTTCAAAATCGGTCCAGTTAGAATAGATACCAGTCGTACTGAAATCAATGGGAACTCTTGGCGAACCAGTACCCTGACCAGAGTGAGTCCAAGGTGCTTCAGAAATCTTGGTTCCATTCAAGAACACTTGAGTGTCAAGAACACCGAGTGCTGGACTTTGAGCATTCACGATCCATTGACCATCTACATTATTTGAGTCTATTCGGATTGGATTAATGGTATATACGTCAACACCGGGTGCTTGCCCATACCGTGTCAAATCATTGGAGTTAACGCGATCACTGGCTGTGTCTACATTGTTAACAGTTCCGTAAATCACGATCGGAGGCTTCGTCCAGTGATCAGTGCCACCGGACCCAACCGGGTCGTTGTACTCGTCGAGGAAGACGACGATAAATCCAGAATCACTTCCCGATTGAGAACCGAGATATCCGTCGTCGTTTATATTTACTGGGTTGCTTGTTGAAGTATCACTGGGCCATGCAATAGGTGTCTCATAACTTGTTCGACTAAATGCCCCACTTGAAGGCGTGTCATTCTTGAACACATACCACCCTTTGGCATTTGAAGAATAGTCATTCTCAACATCATCCGCATATTCGTGCATGTATATCGCTATGTACGGAGGTTCGTTCCCGTCATAGTTTGCGGTGTAGTTTGCATTTTCTGGGAAGAAAAACCCGCTGCCATTATTTACCAGTCGAATAGTTGTCATTCCATCCGTGTAGGTTGTAGAAGAGTATGATGGGACAGATGTAAGTCCAGACACTGATGTCGTAAGACTAGGAACAATGTACACACCGTTGGCGTAGGTGTCCCAGTTCGCCACAGGTCCGTCGTACGCGGGCCAGTAGCGGATGTCTCCGATTTCTTCGCTGTACAGAGTCAGCACCATCGGTGCGTAGGTATAGAAATTGTTGAAGTTAAGATTGCTGGAAACTGTGAACGGGTATGACTGTTGAAATGTGTTTGTTGAACTCGGCGTACTCCACAACCATCCGTTATACGGACTGGTGTAGTTCGCCATATGTATTGCTGCTTTGGGAACCAGCGACGTAAACGTGCCGTTATTCATTGAACTTGAACCCGAAGCATTATTCATAGTCAACCGATCTACTGCGTCACGGCTGAGTGTTCCGGGAATAGCAGTTCCGGGAGAGTTCTGGACAATAGACGACCAGAACGAAGTATCTTCGTAGTACTCAACGTCAACAACAGAACTGGAAACTTGATCCACTGCCGACACAAGAGTGTGCCTTGCAGGTTCGTCCCACGACGCAAACAGAGGACCGTCGTAGTCTCGCCAGTTAGAAAGATCGTTTGGTTTACGGGAGAGATTTACGATAGCGAATTGACCTGTAGGACCGCTTCCCACATGGAAAGTAACCTGACCATTCGCTGCTTCTACGAACTCGTATGTGTTGACTGATCCGTCCTTCAGTTTGGCAACAAACCAAGTTCTAACCACTTGGCTTCCAGTTCTTTCCCACCAAAGAGCGATGTACGGAGGCGGATTTTCAAGAGCCCCTCCGTTTATCGAGTTGTCAAATTTATTTATCTGAAACTCAGTAAGACTATTTGCTCTTGCCCTCAAAGGCACTTCGTAGTTCGTGCTGTCTTTGACATTCTTGGGATAAAAGTAACCGTTGATCCCAGATATCGGATCCATGTCGATCGCAGCAATACCGTCTTCCCAAGTGTCCCAGTCATCTGGACCGTCGTAGTCCCTCCAGCCCGAAATGTCTCCGGGATCAGCGGTCAACGGGACGAAGATGCAGGTGTTTGTTCTAGAGGAAAGGTTGTCCGCAAACAGCCTGTTTCCAACACCATCATCGTAGATCGCCCTGTTTGATCCAACACCCACAAACGGATCAACGCCCAACCACTGACCCAAAACGCAATCCCAAACAGCAACATATGGATCCGCATCCGCCAACGTATAACCAACAGACAATGCTGCGGTAGGACGAGCACTGTATGACCACCATCCGAAGATGTAGTCTCCCCATGTAGATGCGTTTGTTGTAGGAGACTTCAGTCGAGTAGCACCATATTTTGTATAACCATCACTGGTATATTGAGAGTTTGTCGCATGGTTTGGTGACTCCTGCCAAACACCGTTCTCGTAGGTGTCCCAGTCAATCGCAGCAGACGCAGCACCGCCACTATATGCACCACCGAACCATACAATACTCATTGAGTGAACCCTACAACGAACCTGTAATCAGTACAACTGTTGTTACCAGATACCACCATGTCAAGGGAAGCACCAGCAACAATAGTGTTGTTTGAAAGTGAAGCAGTGGTTCCCGAAGATGAAACAGATAATGTTCCCATCGTCACACCACCAGAAACAAGAGAAGCATCGCAAGTTCCAGAAGCAGCGACACCAAAGAATTCAACAAAGGTTCTTCCATATGGAATCTTTGCATCGAGATGGTATGTCTTGTCTTCTACAGTTTCAAGATGCCCAACATATGTCTGAGTATCACCGAGAATTGCTGCGACATCTGAAGCAATTGAAGTTGCATCAAAGTTCTGTCCTAGTCGTTTCCACTTAGCACCATCGAAGCGGAATCGAGTTCCACTTCTTACGATTTCGTCATTTAAACTTGCGTCTGATCGGAACTGTGACATTTATCATGGTCCCGTGAAAGTGATACCCTTGAGTGCGGTTGCTGCCGTTTCAAGTTCGTTTGCTTTAGTAATAAATGAGTCGATGAGTGATTCATCAGTTGCTGTTCTTTCTTCTTGTGATGTATAGATCGCCTGCAACTTAACGATGTTACCTTCGATCTTGTTCATCAGTGTCATGATGTCTGCAAATGGATAGAGCGATTTCATTCTGTATTCTCCTTTACTCTATTTATGAATCTCTGCGATATGGATTCGCAACATGTCGGAATCCTTTGTCTTCGTATAGAAAGTCATCCACCGAATCGGTGAACAACAAATCGTCTGTGGTTGGTTCGGGTGGAATCTCATCTTCCTCTGGGAGTTCTACCGCAATACCGAGTTCCGTGAGTCGTGATTCCCACTCGGCACGATTGTAGAACAACTCCAGATTCGGTTGTCCTGTGGTGATGACTACTCCTTCTCTCACCTGTGCATAGTGAATCTTATCACCAAGTCCGTGAGCGATCCACCATGTCGTTTGTGTAGTTGTGTGTTCGTGCATCATACTTGTCCTGAGTCAGTGATGGTCCATCGACGAGTTCCTGTGAGGTATGCTCTTGCGGATACTGCATCGGTATATTGACCCGATCCGATTCCCGTGTATGTCGTGTTGTTGTATTGAAGTCCAGTTGCACCGAGAGACTCGGTGATTGTATAGTTGTTGTCATATGACCAGTTCGCAAGTGCAATCAACCACTTACTATAGTTCTCTACGGACATACCGCAGTTGTTGAGCATGTTAGTAAAGTTAGCAGCGGTTGTTCTGGGACTCCATGCACTGATGTCTTGGTTGAATGAGGATGCGAGATTGAACATCTGCAACATACTCGCCACACTCGAAACATCCCAAGATCCGATATCTTGGTTGAATGAGGATGCGTTGTAGAACATACTCGTCATACTCGTCACACTCGAAACATCCCAAGATCCGATAGATCCAGTCCCACCATTGTTGAATGAGGATACATTACTGAACATCTGACCCATATTCGTCACATTCGAAACATCCCAAGATCCTATGTTTTGGTTGAATGGTGTGCCACCGAACATATACTGCATATTCGTCACACTCGAAACATCCCAAGATCCAATGTCTTGGTTGAATGAGGATGCGTTGTAGAACATCTGAATCATACTCGTCGCACTTGAAACATCCCAAGATCCGATGTCTTGGTTGAATGAGGATGCGTTGGTGAACATATAACCCATACTCCCAACACTCGAAGTATTCCAAGATCCGATGTCTTGGTTGAATGAGGATGCGTTGGCGAACATACTCTGCATATTCCCCACACTCGAAACATCCCAAGATCCTATGGATCCAGTCCCACCATTGTTGAATGAGGATGCGCCATTAAACATACTAAGCATATTCGTCGCACTTGAAACATCCCAAGATCCGATATCTTGGTTGAATGAGGATGCCTGATAAAAAGTGCTGGACATATTCGTCACATTCGAAGTATTCCAAGATCCTATGTTTTGGTTGAATGAGGATGCGCCATTGAACATACTGTTCATAAATACCACACTCGAAACATCCCACGATCCAATGTCTTGGTTGAATGAGGATGCGGCATTGAACATACCGAACATATTCGTCACACTCGAAACATTCCAAGATCCGATGTCTTGGTTGAATGAGGATGCGTTGGAGAACATAGAAACCATACTCGTCACACTCGAAACATCCCAAGATCCGATATCTTGGTTGAATGAGGATGCGACACCGAACATATTCTGCATGTTCGTCACACTCGAAACATCCCAAGATCCGATGTCTTGGTTGAACGAGGTTGCGTTAAAGAACATCTGACCCATATTCGTCACATTCGAAACATCCCATGATCCTATATCTAAGTTAAAATCACTAGATCCAGCAAACATTGAATCTGCATCACTATTGCTAGCAAAGATCGGATTCTTTTTCTTAAGTTGAGGTTGTGTTATGTCTAGGAGATTATCCAATTCTGCAAGAAGTCCATAACTAGACGAACCGTAAACAAAAGTAGAATTTCTTATCGGAGCATTCCCATATGATACCAAGTTAGTAATTTGTTTATTTGTTGTTCCAGCAAAATAAAAACCGAAACCGGGAAAGAACTCTTGATAATCAAGCCAATGTAATTCTATCTTCAACTCATGAGGAGCATGAATCTTTACCAAATATTTTTTGGAAGTATCAGCATAGGTGTGTCTAATAAAACCATAAATATAATCAATAGTAAGAGAACCAGACAATGTATTGGAAGTACCATCTCCCCAATCAACAAAATAATCTCCCGACCATCCTCCTATAGCACTGTTTGGTCCGGCAATACTATTAGTAATAGACGGATCTATCTCGAAGCAAAAAGCAGACTCTTCGCCACAAAGTTCTCCCCCAAACCAGTTGCTCATTGAGTGTACCTCACCGCAAATCTGAAGTCATAACAGGCACTATAGTTGGATGTCACCAGTTCGAGTGTTCCATCTTGGGCAAGTGATGTGTTTGACAGAGATGCGGTAGCACCCGTTGGTGTGACATTGAGAGATCCGACTGTTGCACCAGAGTTGTAGAGATCCGCAGAGATTCCACCTGTTCCACAGATGGCGTAGAACTCTGTGATGGTTCTTCCGATTGGTGCCCGTGGAT
>Ga0208161_1001966_pt1 | contig 10616 bp, 13 predicted proteins | sample CB_VirMetaG_3_FD_184538 | JGI IMG/M metagenome (GOLD analysis project Ga0208161, IMG submission 184538) | Freshwater to marine saline gradient viral communities from Chesapeake Bay - CB_1508_1S Viral MetaG (SPAdes) (version 4) | ecosystem: Environmental > Aquatic > Marine > Coastal | place: USA... | reverse complement strand
GTCATTACAACCGTAAGTTTTATCTGCACTTCCGCAGATTGATAACAGCTTGTTTGTTAAATTTGATTTCATAATTTATTTGTTTTTTTTAGTTAGACAATGGTGCTTTAATATGTGGGTGTGATTGGTAGTTTTTCATATTAAATAGGCCAATTTCGTATTTTTCCATATCATAATCTAACATGCCAGTATGAATATCTAACGTAGGTAACTTAAATGGTTCTCTTGTTAATTGCTCCTTTGCCTGTTCAATGTGATTTAAATATAGATGAACATCACCTAAGTTACCAATCAATTCATCAGGTACCATATTTACCTCTTTAGCAATGATTTCAAGTAATAAACCATAAGAGGCAATATTAAATGGTAAACCTAAGAATGTATCGACTGAACGTTGATTCCACATTAAGGAGATTGCTCGTGTTGGTACATTTTTTTCATCCATTTCTTGTTCAATATGGTCATGGTGCATGTTTGAACCAATTTTATTACAGTACCAGTTGAACCTTTCACTTTGACTCAACTCCCTTGTATAAACTTGAAATCCATAATGACAGGGTGGAAGTACCATTTGGTCTAATTCACCTACATTCCAAGCGGAAACCATCAGTCGTCTTGAGTCTGGATTTGTTTTAAGGTCGTTGATTAGGTTTGCGATTTGGTCTATATTTGTCTGACCCTCTGGAAGGGTATATCCATTCTCATGAATTGTTGGATGGTATTTACCCCAGCTTCTCCACTGCTTACCGTAAACGGGACCTAACTCACCCCACTTTTTAGCAAACACATCATCGTTTTTGATTCGTTCAATAAATTCATCTTTTGAGTATAGTTCAATAGTAGGAACTCCTTTTGTGTCTATTGAATACGATTTTAGATATCTTACAATATCCTTGTCGCGTGTAACTTTATATAAGTAATTCTTATATGCATCACCATCCCAAATATGACAACCATTATCTACCAAGTACTTAATGTTAGTATCTCCTTTCAAAAACCATAACAACTCAGTTACCATAGTTTTGAATGCCATTTTCTTTGTAGTAAGTAGAGGAAATCCTTCACTCATTTTATGACGGATTTGTCTACCAAATACTGAGATAGTTCCTGTTCCAGTTCTATCACTCTTTTCAATACCGTTTTCTAAGATGTCTCTAAGTAGGTCTAAGTATTGATATTCTACATTATTTTTCTTCATAACTTGTTTTGCTTGCTGTTCTGCTAGTCTTTCTATCTGAGGGTCTCCGTGTTTTTCTAACCATGCGGAAATAATGCTATTTTTCTTCATTTGGAATCCAATCTATTTGTTTGAGGTGTTGTAGTATTCTGATTAATACTTTAATATCCGATTCTTCTAAATCATCAATTTCTTGTATTGATTCTGTGTTTTCTTCAATTAAACCTTTAATCCAACTTACGTTATCCCAATCGTGTTCTGTCCAATCTTCTCTATCTGAATATCTCTTATCTGTGTATTTAATTGATAAAGTATCAGGATGATTATCTAATTTGCTAACATCAAAACAACTGGTTTCATTTTCATATACACATCCTTTGTAGAATGTTATATCCTTAATATTAAAGTCTAAATCAGATGGTTTGATAGAATCCTCTCTTACATACCATACCCCATCTACTTGTATTCTAGTTTTATTCATTTTTTTCTATTCTTTGTCTTCAAAATTTTCCTTTATACCACATATTTTACATTGGTCGTATAAAAGAGGGTCAAAGCCCATATACCCTACATAGGTACAAGCAACACCTTTTGTTTTTGGTGTGCTTCTGTAATACTTACAAGGTTTTATATAGTAACTACCTATTTGAGGATCTTTTTTATTACGTTCTTCATCCCATTCGTAACAATACACACCTTCAGGTATGGGATCAATACTAGGCTCAATACCAAATAAACGTAACAGTTTTGTCCACCTTGTTTCAAGCCAGTACCATACTAATCTAAATCTTTCTTTCATACCTGATACGTTACTCTTTCCTTCTGGTATAAAAATGTACGACGTAAAATTCTTTAACCCTAATAATATCTGCTTTAAGTATAATGGTATCTTGACAAGCTAATTTAAACCTGCGCTCTACTCTATCAATAAAATGTGTAAGTTGTTTTTGCGTTATTTTATCGTATTCAAATACAATATGATCAGTTACTATAACTTGACCTACACTAAATAGTTGATCAATTACAAAATCTATTATTCTTGAGCTTCTTCCAGTCTGTCTCATTCGATTGCATTTTTTGAGTTTATTATTTTTAGAAAAAAAAAGCCACCCATATCATACATTTCTAATGATCTTTGGGTGGCTTATTGTAATTACTATTATTTATATTTTTAGTAAACCATCTTATCCCTATAATTAAGACTACGATGTTAAATACTATACCTAATATTGCAATTGTTGTATTCATATTATTTTTTTTAAAATGGTCGGCTGAGATTACACCGTTTACGTTATCACTTTAGTTCCCGTACAATATGGGGGCAAACCCATACTTTAAGAACGTATCCACATAACTACTTACGTCAGTTAAGTATGATAACAACACCGCCTTTTTTAAAGAGTGGCTTTTCTCTTGTCGTTATGAAACTACTCAACGTTCATCCTACCTTTGACCTTGCGAGCCATTCATCTCCGCTAAGAGATTAAGTGCGGAATTCCATCAAACTCTCTCCACCTTGCGAGTTTCGAAAGTTCCGTATTCTCTTTCGAGTACGGAATTAGGTGATTTGTTTTCCATAACCGTTGGGGTCTTTGCGTTTTTTCTATCTATCGTATTAAGGATAGTAAGTAAAGGGATCGAACCTTCAACTCTCTGTGCCTAAAAACAGATGCTCTACCAATTGAGCTAACTTACAAGTTATTTAACCTACGAAGATGTGCCCCAACAGTTGTTTCATAACCTTTTGAGTTACGAAATGCAACACACCTTATGTGTTTCGGATTGCTAATCCTACTGTACGGTATTTCAAGACTACTACGGGTTTTTATATATTCCCATTCACCTTTCATACTGAATGATTGCTCTTATTCTAGCGGAATTTGAACTCTCATTCTACAACTTATCTTCTTTTGGTTTCATTGGTTTGGTATGATATATAGAAGAGTACCACCTCGTTTGTTCTCACCGATTGGCTCTGAACTTATCCTTTCTCAAGGGTCTACATATCTCCAACTTTCTCCATATCCACTACATTGGTCGTAATGGCCACATTGAGAATGTGCAAAGATGTTGCTTGTTTGAATGAACTTATTGCTAAGCGGGATAGTGTAGGACTATTCCCTTTCGGTATCTTACGATACATTATTCTTTATCAAACTATTAACTTATTGCCAGCCGAACTGGTACACATCGTTAATAATCTGAAGGGATTTCAAACAACCCCAATTTCATTAATATTTCAAAGAACTACTTTTGAGCGAAAGGATGGAATCGAACCACCATCTTTAGGTTGGAATACCTAACGAGTTACCCCTAACTCTTCTCTCGCATTAAATATGTAACAAATATAAGTATAAAAATTTATTTATACAAACTATATATGTTAAATTTATGTTAAACTTTTTTTAATTTATTAATAACTGTATTATCTATTTGATTATTAATTGCAGTATCCCATGCGTTTCTTAGATATATGATATGGTCATTATCAAATTCAAATCCAATCTCACCATTAAACATATTGTTAGAACCACTTATTAATGCATTTACTACTGTGATATCTTCTTCTTTAAATGTACCTTCTACAGTATTACCCATAAGCGATTTTAACAAATGAATATTAATATTCAGATAGTGTTTATCATATTTAAACATTTCATTATTTATTATTTGATACAAATATAAGTATAAAAATTCATTTATACAAGCTATGTATGTTAAATTTATGTTAAATTAATCAAACCATTGTGAACGATTCGTTTTGATGTTCTTTACTTGTTTATCTGGCTCCGATAATCCCTTTTCACTCATTTTATCAATAATTCGTTGTTTTGAAATTGAATCACCTTCTTTACCAATCTTTTTTGCAACTTTAAATTCTTCATCTGTTAGTTCTTTACCACTAAGTTTAGCTGATATAGAACTAAATTGCTTTGTGTGATATTCACCCAATGGTTTCGTAAACTGCTTTAAGTATTCAGCTTTAGAATCTAAATACTCAAAAAAATCATCTTCCGATAGTGAAGACATTTGTTCATCAGTAAGTTCATTATTTGGATCGTATTTCATATTATTTTAATCCTTTAGTTGTATTTCTACCTAGTTGAATTGCGATTTCCGATGGTGTCATCTTCATTTTACATTGATTTTTATACCACCAATACAAATCTTCAGTACTACCCTTACCGATTTTTTTTGTTAATGCTAAATCCCAAAGGTCTTTACCGAATTCCGATGCAAGTTCTTCTCTTAGTTTTCTTAATCTACTTTCTTCTTCTTCTAATCCCTTTTCTTCTAACTTATGCGCTTTAATCCGCTTCATTTTAGCATATTGATGAGCCTCTACCTTTCGTTCATTGATATCTGTGATTAATGATGTACTCATATACTCATTATACAGCTTATCATATAGATTATGATTATCAATTGCTTCTTTATAAAATGGTGAGTATTCAAAATCACCATTTCGTATTTTTAATAGCAATGGTGCTTTATTTGGTAATGGCTTATTCCTATACTTATTTGAAGTATACCATCTATAAGGATTATACTTACCCATTAATTAATCATTGATAATTAGTGCTTTTAATCCACAATCAGTTTCATAATTCCATCCATAAATATCTTCACCCGAACCATCTTTATCAATACTCTTCAAATTAAATATCTTACTGTTACCAGTCTTTGGATTATGAAGAGTGAAATAATGCATAGTATCAATACTATCAGCTAATAATGATATTTCAGATACAAATGTTTTTGTCTCTTTGTGATAAGAAAAGTGAGTTGTTAGTAACATCTCTTTTGGGGTTTTGATTACAGTACAAATATAATAAAAAAAGAGGGACTATACAAGCGCCTCTTTGTTAAGTTTATGTTAAGTTTTTTTACTATTTTTCCGTATCATATTAATTATACGTTTCCATAGCTCTCTACTAGCTTCTTTACCGTCACCCATTTAAGTTTTTGTTTTTTAATTCAAACCAATTTGATATTAAGTATGTTAGTGTACTAATTCCGATAATACCAGTAACAAATATAATTACTCCGTTATCTGAATATACAGCTGAGGTGTTAATCATATAAAATGAAAACACTGAAAGAGATAAAATCCATATACCTGGCCATACAAACAATGGTATTTTATTAACCACTTTGGATACAGTTTCAACTTTCTTATCATGAACTACTCTATTAAGAGCGTCTTGTAAATCCTTACCATATGCTGGTACATTTTCGGTTGTACCATCTTCATTTAATAATGTTATTTCATATTTTAACCAATCGGGAAAAGTTTTACTATCTTTTCTATATGAAACTCTAATTACTTTTTGTTTTTTTCTCATTATGTATTTGATACTTTTTTAACTTCGTATGTACAATTGTGATTACTATTTGCTTGAAATAAATCAGCTATTACTTTAGCTTCATCATATGTATCCCATTCCATAGGAATACCCTCAGAATCATTTACAATAACTGTATGATTACTATTTGGGTTGTATTTAAAAATCATATAACTCATAACTTTTATATTTTAGTATTAGTAGCGGGTGGTAGAATTGAACTACCCTTCATCCAGCTTATGAGACTGGTAAGTTCACCAGAACTTTAACCCGCTTTATTTATTATGATGTAAATATACGAACATTAATATTGATATACAAGTCTTAAATGTTAAATTTATGTTAAATTAGTTTGTAGTTTATACTAAACCCAATGGTTACTCCTGGTTTTATTTTACTATAAACTTTATCATCTGATTTATAAGATTTTGTAATGGTTTCAATTGAATCGTTCAAAAGATTTTCTACACTCATTCCAAATTCAAAATTATTGTACTTTTTAAATAGATTCGCATTTAAGCTATGGAATGGTACTGAATATACATCTGGTGTTAGATTAATGCCAACACTAAATAACTGTGGTCCTTGTATATTATAGTAAGTTCCGAATTCAAATCCATTTATTGTGTATGTGATTCCGTTATTAATAATATACGGTGATTGTCCTTGCATATCCCTATATGTACCAATTGATTCACCACTTCTCAATCCACCTTCTTTACCATCATAATCACCACCGGTTCGTCTATCAAAAGTAACTTTAGCATTTATGATTGATACATTAGTGTTAACTGTGAAGTTTTCTATACTTAATCTACCTTCAAACTCCATACCAACGATTGTACCATTACCTACATTTCTTGGTTGAAATGATGTTGATGCTTGTTGATACGAAATCATTTCGATTGGATTTTTTAAATATTTGTAAAATGCACCGATAGAATACATCTGATTACTATCATAGAATTTCTCATACCTAATATCTAAATTATGTATATCAGTTTGCACTAATTCCATATTTCCAATAAAACTCATACCAGATAAAACATCTACAATTTCAGCTGTTGATTTTTCTTTAAATGATGGTCGTGTTGTTGTCTTTGACCAATTAAGCCTCAAATTGGTGTTATTGTTTGTATACACTAAAATAACGGATGGTAATATTTGTAATAAATCTAATACTTTACGATTATTAAATATCTGTGCTTGTGGTGAGTTAGGGCTATTATTTGCTATTTGATTCTGACCTGTATACCATTGTGTATATTTTTCTATTCTAATCCCAGCTGAAACTGTAATATTTGTATTTATCTTTACATCTTCCATTACATATATGGCCATTGTATTTTGAGAACCAGAATATGTGTTGTTTGCCTGATATTGACCATGTATGAAAGTTCCCCATTCGCCGCCAGACCAAATGTTATTATCATTTAGTAATTCATTACCGTTTCCACTTAGATTTGGGTTATTACCAAATGTTCTCAATTCATAATCAAGTATTGAGTAGAATCTTCTTTTGGTTACATTATATGCACCGAATTTTAACTCTGATGTGTATTTATAGATACTATGATTATGTGATAAATCTATTTTAGAAGATAAATTCCATTCATTTAAATTTCTCCAAATCCTTTTAGGAAATGATGCTTCTGATGCATCAATATAGTACTTTACACCACCATTATATCTATCTACTATATAATTAGTCATACGAATATCCTTATCTTCTATATTAGAATACGTCGGTGATACTTTCCAGTCTAAGTACCAATCATTTTTTAATATATGATTGCCATATAGAAGTAAATTAGATATTGATCTTTGTGTATATTCTAAGTTATATTTTACCTGTTCATTATTAATACTTATGAAATCAATCTGATTAAATTTTCCAGCTTTACTTTCACCATTTTGTATATACAATAAGTTAATTCCATATATAGATTTATTGCTTTTATAAGTAGCACCTACCATTGTGCTTAATACATTATTTTTAACACCAAGCTTTCCAATTTGATTACGTTCAGTTCTAAGTTCAGTGATATTGGTATCCAAGTTTTTTCTATAGTAATTTTGTTCCCAATTACGAAAAAATTTGGTTTCACTTTTATATGATAATGATGATAGTATGGAATACTTACCAATTATATTTCCTTTTGAAACTGAAATACCAAAGTCCATTGGATTCATAAATTCATATGGTGCTAATTGGTTATTAAATAACTTCGTATCTTCAGTTGGATTAGGTTTTAATTGTGGTATCGTATATACACCAGTTGGTGTCGGATTGTTAACGTTCATATTTAATGGATCTGACCGAGTACCATCATCAAACCCTAAAAAATCAAAATTACCACCATTATATTTTAGATAATCATTTTGAAAGTGCATTAATGTATTATATGAGGTATTGAATGATATGTTAAAGAATGGCTCATACAATTGTTTTGTTTGTATATCAACAACACCACCAGCAAAGTCACCTGGTATAGATGGTATAAATGATTTTTTTATTATGATGTTTTCTATTATAGAGCTAGGAAGAACATCCATCTGTACAGTATTTCTATCTGGGTCTAAACCTGGAATATCAATTCCATTAAGTATGATTTTAGTATATCTATCGCCAAGACCTCTAACGAATACATACTTCCCATTCTGTACTGATACGCCTGTAACTCGTTTTATAGCAGAAGCTGCATCGGAATCGCCACTTTTACTTAATTGTTCAGATGAAATACCATCTAAAAGTAAAATTGATTTTGATCTGATATTTAGTATAGATTGCTCTGTGTTTGTTATTTTACTTGCTGTGACAACAATCTCAGATAAATCTGAATTTTCATTACTTAAATATATGTTACCAATGTTAGTATCACTATTTGGTATATACAACATAACTTCTTTGAGTCCTAAAAATCCAATATGTAATACAACACTATCAGGGGATTCAACGCTAAAATTACCATCCATATCAGTAGTAGTTCCAATCCTAAGATTTTCTATCTGAATGGTTGCATAAAATAATGGTAAGTTGGTTTCTTTTTCAAAAATTCTACCTTTAATTTGAGATATAGAATTTATTGATAATAGAAGTGATAAAAACGTTAATAGTTTTGTAAGTTTATTATTCATATTGATTGGCTATAAGTTATATTACTTTAATAAGTAGAGGCACCAATTGGATTCGAACCAATGAATAAGAGTTTTGCAGACTCCCCCCTTAAACCAACTTGGGTATAGTGCCGTTTTGGGTGACCGGTGGGAATCGAACCCACGACCTTAGGTGCCACAAACCTACGCTCTAACCAACTGAGCTACGGAAACCATATATTAGTAGCGAGAAGCAGAATTGAACTGCTGACCTTCGGGTTATGAATCCGATGTTCTAACCAACTGAACTACCTCGCCATTAGTAGGGATAATAGGAATCGAACCTATAACCTTCCGCGTATCAGGCGGATGCTCTAACCAATTGAGCTATATCCCTTCAATCAAGTGGACTCAGATGGAATCGAACCACCGACGCTTACCTCTTCAGGGTAACGCTCTACCAACTGAGCTATGAGTCCAATTTGTACACCTGGAAGGATTCGAACCCTCAACCCTTTGGTCCGTAGCCAAATATTCTATCCAATTGAACTACAGGTGTAAGAATTGCTCTTCGGGGGAATTACGATATCCCGACCCTCTGATTAACAGTCAGATGCTCTGCCTCTGAGCTACCGAAGAATTTGTTTGAGCCACCAGACGGACTCGAACCGCCGACCTGCTGATTACAAATCAGCAGCTCTACCAACTGAGCTATGGTGGCATTAACTACCGTTTCCGATTAATGATTTATGACTTTTCTTCTAGAGCTTTTAAACGGTAGCTTAAAAGATCTACGAACGCTGTATTGTCATTAAATTTAACGTTCAAGTTTGACTCTAGTTTATCCACTCTTGAGTCGGTATGTGCGATTGATCGTTCAAGACTTTCTTGAACCTCGTTAAATAACCTATCTTCAACGCTATCAAGATGTTTTTCTAAATCATCAATCCTACGATGTAGTTCAGTTATTCGTTTTTCTAGATCTCCAGAGACATTATTGATGCATTCTGAAAAATCTCGTTCTGTGTCTTCTATCAGGTCTTTGACCATCAAGGCAACATCTCTCTTAATCCTAAACACGCTCACAACGGCTACAATAGTAATCACTGAAAGCGCACCTAACATAAAATAAAGTGTTTCCATATTATATATCCTTTTTGATTTTTGATGGAAACGGTAGTTAGAGCGAGTAGACGGAATCGAACCGACATCCTCTGGTTGGAAGCCAGACATAATAGCCTTTATACTATACTCGCGGTTTAGTTTTATGTTTTACAACTAACATAAATATTACAAATGGGATGATTACATAAAGTGAATCATAATAATACATACAAATTATATATTTGCACGAGTGAGAAGATTCGAACTCCCATCAACGGTTTTGGAGACCGCTATTCTACCATTGAACTACACTCGTAAAATTAAAAGTGGGCCAACCAGGGCTCGAACCTGGGACCATCTGATTATGAGTCAGGTGCTCTAACCTACTGAGCTATAGGCCCGAAATTGCGGAAAGCAGAGGACCCGAACCCCAGCCAACTTAATGACCCCTAGTTTTCAAGACTAGTCACCGCTCCATTGCAGTTGCTTTACTTTCCTGGTAACAATCCGTTTAACCCTCGGTACACAGGTGTTAAGATTGCTGGCCTAACGATTCTGTCGTTAGGGTGGTTCATCCGATTGCAACACTTTAACCAATTTCTTACCAGAGCAGATGTAAACGAGAGCTATTGGTATTGTCCCTCTGACCCAGTTGGTGGGAGCTACCCATTCCGCTGTCATCTGATGCGCCAGTTTGTCTTTCACCTACTTTCACTAACCTATCTGTTATGGGATCCTGGCAGTGTTCCCGTTAGTATACTCACAGATTACTTTTTCAGTGTTACTTAGTAGAGTAGACAGGACTTGAACCTGCAACCCCCTGGTCCCAAACCAGGTGCGCTACCAATTGCGCTACTACTCTGAATCTGTACACCCAACAGGATTCGAACCTG
>Ga0208161_1001964_pt1 | contig 10626 bp, 12 predicted proteins | sample CB_VirMetaG_3_FD_184538 | JGI IMG/M metagenome (GOLD analysis project Ga0208161, IMG submission 184538) | Freshwater to marine saline gradient viral communities from Chesapeake Bay - CB_1508_1S Viral MetaG (SPAdes) (version 4) | ecosystem: Environmental > Aquatic > Marine > Coastal | place: USA... | reverse complement strand
GGATAATGTGTCATCTCAATTACCAGAATATATTAAGAATGATCCTCAAAAACTAGCTAACTATGAAGCTAACTTTAAACGTCAACAGAAAGCAGCAAGAACAGTTATTGCAGCTTCGCTAGGTATGGGTGCTTCTGTATACTTACTAGCCGCAGCATTATCAGGCGACGACGATGATAATAAAAACAAAACGTTTGGTGATGACATGAGACGTTGGACTCGTTTTGCTAGATTTGCTATACCCGGCACAGATATAGTAATACAAATCCCTTGGGGTTTCGGTAACGGTGGTCTTGCAGCGTTTGGTGCACAGATGGCAGGTATGTTTACAGCTAAAGAAAACCCACCAAGAGAAATATTTGGTAACATGATTGAGATATTTATGGACTCTTACTTACCACTACCAATATCTCGTATTAATCCATTAGAGTCATCTGACCATGCAACTGCATTTGTATTAGATTCTTTTGTACCATCAGCTGTTAGACCTTTATATGAATATAGTATGAACATGAACGCTTTCGGTCAACAAATATATAACAGTCGACAAACTAGAGTAGGCGATGCTTATACTGGCGGAGATAACATTCCTGACTTTTATAAAGATGCTTCTATAATGTTATTAAATGCAACTGATGGAGCTATTGATTGGAGTCCTAACGTTATGTTCTTTTTTGCAAATAACTATGCAGATGGTTTAACACGTATGATACAGAACGGATACGGTCTTGGACTAACCTTGGCTGGTAATAAAGATTTTGATTTTAAACGAGACTTACAAGTGTTTGACAGTTTTGTATCTAAATATTCTAAAGCAGACCAAAGAGCTTACTCTAGAATAAGAAATCTTGTAGGAGAGAAAGAAAAAAGACTAAATGCACTTTCACAAAACCCTGTTGCATATAGTAGATATACACAAGATAACCCGTATGATCCTTATATTGTACAAAGATTTAAAGAGGTTGAAGCTAAACAAATCAACCCTGCTCGTGCTCAAACAAACGAGTTAAGACGTATGCCAGGACTTACGCCTAAAGAAAGAACAGAATTAGTAGATCAAGGAAAATCTGTAGTAGATGCATACACTAAAGGATTAGTTGCAGAAATAGAAGTTATTTTAGAAATGGCTGAAGACTAATTAACCAATACGCCACGTTCTTACACCAAGCATGCCTTCATATACTACAGCATAACATCTAACTTTTATCTTTTCTTTTTTAGCTTTCGTTTCTATAGTATAAATAAGGCTAGAGGGTCTAGTCGTAGGTATGAAAAAACTATCCCCCTTTTCCATGTATAAGAACGGTAATATCCATTCAGGCTCACTTGTTCTCAGCATTTATTTCTTTCACTATCTCATCTAAGAACTTAGCAGACTCTATTTCAATACTAGATACAGCACCTAAACTAGCAGCAGGTTTCCATTGGGCACCCATACGCTTCTTGTGTTTACGAGTCTTATACCCTAGCTTGTTCATGTTTTCTATAAATGCATCTACACTTGCGCCTTCTTTAGCTAAGAACTCAGCAAACGCTCTAGTCTCAATATTGTATAAGCTCTTGTCTATATCAGCTCTAATAACTAAGTGTGATGCTCTAACATCTGCAGAAGCGTTACCATCTTCAATAGTTAAAGTACCCAAGTGATTAGAGTTAAGGAACCTTTGTAGTACGTCAACGTAATCCGCTTTGTTAATCTCAATGACATTGTTCTTAGTATTAATCATATCATTAACTACGTGATTGTAGATACGCTCTAAGTCATAATCAATAATACCTAGCTCATTAGCTATTTCCGCTCCTGTAAATGTACAAGCTATAGCATTGTGATAGAACCTATACACAGCATCTTTTGAATAGTCATTCATAAAGCGTTCTACCCAGTAGTCAAACCTAGCTTTTATTTTTTCTTTTGGAGTTTCCATTAAGTATCTAATATATTCACGACCTGCATGACCATAGTTTTTAGTAAATGGATTAAATATCTCTGCCCCTATCAAAGCGTCATTTTTAAGTAGGCTAGGAGAACCAACTTTAAACTCAAGAACCCTTGCTAGCTCACCGTTAGGGTCTATCTTCAACCCAGCTAATTTAGTTATGACCGAGTGGTTTGATGTAAAGATAACAACCATAGATGCTTCACCTTCATGAGGACGCTCTTCATCTACAGATGCTTCCATTCTAACTTTAGGTTTACCTTGTGATACGTTGTGAATAAAGTTACCTGTCTCTTCACCGTTTTGGTTACCCATCTCATCAAACAAGAATGGTACGTTCTTCAAAGCTATGATACGTTGGTTCAATGCATTAGGTGTCGCTTGTGCATTTCTCTTACCATCTTTTGTACCAACCATATGTAATGGCTTAGGGTGACCCCATATACTAATACTACCAAATGCTGCACCAGTCTTAGCTGTACCAGATTCTGTGTTGTATAAAGTAATAGTAATAGCAGGAGTAGAACATTCTAAAAACTCAAACAACGGAGATGCGAAACCAGTCATCAATACAAAGGCATGTAATTCAAACTCTTTTTGATTTAGTTTTTGAGCTGCTTTTTTCCATTCATCGTAACTGCCTGTAGGTTCCATGTATTTAGCTAGTGTTTTAGCATTACCAGCTAATGCAGTATCAGCTTCAATTATCTGTCCCTCTACATTTCTTATTTCTGTTTTACCAAACACATAGGATGTACATTTATCAGCCCACCCAAGTTGTTTACGTAGCATATCAGGATCAGTATGGTCTATAAGCCAATCTGCCCACTCATAAATGTAATCCATAATATAACTTCCTTGTTTAGTTTTTTGGTCATATATAATTCCGTTCTTTGTAACTATCTCTTTGAACTTAGATAAATCATATAACTCATTCATCTTCATTCTAAATATACGTTCATTACCTTGTTTGTTTGCTTTAGATGGTAACACCGCTTTCATGTCTAGCATCTCTCCGTCTTTCTCACAATAGATACGACGTATAGGATAGAGTAAGTGCTTTAATGCAAGCACAGGTTTTTGTGCTATTGGGTTACCTTCTTCATCATGTACTACTGGAGGCTGATAATATATACCACCTGAGTTAGCACCGATAGACCAACCCTTCTTAGCTATTTCCGACGGCAGACCTACAAACTCTTTGTTAGTTGTTAGTTCTCCTCCTTCATCTTTTTTAACTATAGCTATAGGCGCAGGTATAAATTCTCTAAACATATTGATAGGCGATTTGATATTACCTTTAAACTTACACCCATCACATAGTCCTGCTTTGTATTTACTAAACTGTTCACAGGTATGCGGTTTGCCTTGTGTTTCATTAGCTTTGAACTCTGTCTCACTAGGCGAATAATCATTGTGCCCTTTAGATAGTTCGTGTATAGCTTCTGCCCTATCTTCACAATGTTGAGCAATAGATAATATAGAGAACCATTCATCGTATTCAACATCGTTAGGCTTAGTTCGTAGTATGCGATCAATCTGCGCACAGCCAGTGCCTGCTATACTTTCTTTTGCAATCCTGTCAAACGATACTTTGAAGTTGTCTAACTTAGCGGCTTTCTTTTCTTCGTCAGACATAGGTAGTTTAGCGGCTTGTTTTAAAATATCATTTACTGATAGCTCAACCTCACCTAGTATCTCTTTGAACATACCAAACTTATAGACCACTAACTCGTCAGACATTATCTTAGCTGGAGCTTTGTCTCGTTTTGGTTTGTTGTTAATCGTGTCAGGACAACGCATGATCCTAGAGATGTCGCACATAACGCTCTCGTCTACTAACAAATTATTGTTTTGACAAAAGGTTAAGAACTTTTTAGCATAAGGCTCCCACTCGGTGATAGGTATGTCTTCATCAAATAAATAGTATGCATGTATACCATTACCTGAGTCTATCCATACAGGATCAGGCATGCCTGTATTTTTTATAAAGTTAGTTAAAGCATCTATAGCATCTTGTTTAGTTTTGTATGTTTTACCAGCTTCTGCTTTCTCAAGATCAACGTCTAGATCAAGATATAAACAACGCCTGTAATCTACATTCAACTTCTCTTTTACTCTGCCCTTACGTACAGGACTAATGTACGAAGATATAGCAAAGAAAATATTTTTGTCCTCTCCCTGTTTTTCTTGAATAGATTTTACAGTGTCAGATATTTCAGCTTTAGACTCGACCCACTCATGAGCCATAGTGCCTTTGTCTGTAACCCAAGCTACACAGTAATTCTTTCCTGAATCAGGTAGTGCTTTGTTGTAAAATTCTTGTGTCATTTTTCATGGTTTCTATATAAAAGTTAAAATACTAAAGACTCTCCAAATAAACTTTTGCAAACTTAGGCGTCTTCGCCGGCAGGTGACCTGTCTTCAAGTCATCTTCCACTGTCTTAATAAAGTTTTTAATCTTAGTATAATTCTTTTCTCTTACATATTTACCACGAAACCAACTGTGAATTGACATTCGAGACACCCCGAAAGCTTTGGCAACATGCGTAGCAGGTAGATTTGCTATTACACATATCCTTGCAAGCTGTACACCTATTCTTTCAGGGTCGGCTCGGTCTAACTCAACTAAGAATTGTCCGCTGTATGGTCTTCCCATAATATCTCCTAGTCTTTGGTTGCCCACTTATTCATAATATCTGAAATATCATTTGCCTTTTCTACTGGCTCAGATTCCTTTCTTACTACAGGTTCTTCAACAACTTCATCAGCTTGCACTGGTTCAGGTTGAGCCTGCTTAACAGGTTCCTCAGCTTTTGAATCGGTTTGATATACAGTTAATTTAATTGCTTGTTCCGCTGCAGAAGACTTAGCTTGTTTCTGTAAAACTTCTATATCTTCAGCATTTACGGCAGCTGCGGGTGAGAACAATAACTTCGGCACTGATGACTTAGGGTCAAACTGCATTCTAGTTACTACTCTACCGGCACTTACATTGTTGTTTGCAAGCATCTGAATATATGGTCTGAATGGGTATTTACCACCCTCTTCTTTACCAAAGCATGACGTAGCAGGTAACACCATTTGCATAACATCACCTGATGGATCATTAGGTAACACTACGGCTATACGCCAGGACAATCTACATGCGCTCCCTGTACCACCCACGCCTGAACCCTTTACACTAAACTGACACGTGTCGCATGATTTAGCTTGTGGAGTTTCACACTCAGGTGAAGGAACGTTTGAATCATTTGACCAACAAGTTGGGCTCACCTTCTCCCCTTCTTTATAGGTCGATGCATAAAATGTTCGTGAGGCATTGTGAGACATCTTAACAATGATGACATTCATGAAATTATCTTCAATTGTAGATACCTCTTTCCCGTTGACCACTTTATGAAAGTTTTTACCACGTATCGAAATACGCTTTGCACCACCACTACTGGCACCGCCAGCAACAGCAAGTGTATCTTCATCCAGCCCTGTTTGAACAATGGCTGAACTGTTCTGTAAAATAGTTTGTAAATCTGTACTCATTTATCTTCTCCTTAAGACTTGGTAGGTTTTCGTACTACGACTTTGAATTCTCGCATACTACTTATACCCGGTGGCAAGCCTTCATCGTCTCGGTTGGTTAAAAATTCTTTAAAGTTAGACTGGTGTAGTCTTTGTTGCAATAGTTCAATTGCTTGATTCTCCAAGACAAACTTTTTAAAGTTATCCCAATCTCCACAAACAAAGTTTTCTCTTGTGGTTTTAATTACAGTACCGTTACCAGTACGGATACTGTCAGCATTTATTTCATTACATGAATTTAGTAACACTTGTTCTAACTGAGCTAAATCGTTTGCCAATTCTCTATCTTTTGCTTCATGTTCTCTAGACAATCTATCACGTTCATCTCTTATAGTCAAATAAGTTTTTACTAATTCATCAAGGTTAACATCACTCATGATTCTATTTCCTCTCGATATAAGTCAACTAATTTTGTATGTTGGTCTACCTTACCCCGTAGCATAGCATACATCCTCTTTTCAACATCAGAACCTTCTAGGTGAACAACAGTCATCTTGTTCTTTTGTCCTACCCTATCCATCCTAGCAATACACTGTAAATAAACTTCAACGGACATAACAGGAGACCAAAACACAACTGTGTCTGCTCTAGTCAACGTCACTCCATGAGAAGCTGATTGTGGTTGTATTACCAAGACTCTGGGTTCGTCCTGAGATTGAAACCTTTGAATGATGTCTGCTCTGTCTGTGGCTTTGACATCACCATGTATCAGTTCTGTAGTTATATTATTATCTATTAAGAACTTAGATACAAAATTTATTGTATGCCTATATGGCACAAAGACTAATACTTTATTGTCTGTTTCTTGTATTGTTTCTAGTAGTGCAGATAGTCTAGGTTTTATATCAAACTCTACAACTTCATGACTGTCCGAATATACTGCGCCACCTGATATTTGTAATAGCTTATTTAAGTTAGCCGCCGCATTAACTGATGTAATCTGCTCACCAGCTGCTTCAATTAGCATTTGATCTTTTAATGCTCTGTAATATTTTTTAGCTGATGGTGTTAGTTCTATTTCTCTTGTTTGATACATTACGTCAGGTAAATCTAGACATTGATTTTTTGCAAACCGTATAGCTGGATTCAAAGCTTTGAACACGTCATCTTTTGATGTAGGACGTGGTAACCATTTAAATCTAGATATTTGATACATGACTTTATCTCGCCATGCGTTCTTAAATTTAGGTATACGTTGTGGGCATACTAACTTAGCTAGACCATACGCATCTAGTGGAGACTGAGACGCAGGTGTACCTGTTAACATCCATAGCCTTGTATCAAGATTAACTATTTTATTCATAGTTTTAAATCTTGTGGTTGTAGTAGATTTATAAGCATTACATTCGTCTATTACGATCAAATCAAATTTAGCTCGAATAATTTCATCTCGTACTATGTTTACTCCATCATAATTAATAATAACAAATTCATAGTCTGAGTTAATTATCTTACGTCTTTTATCTGCTGTACCATGACACACTATAGAAGTTCTGTGCATACAAGTATTAAAGATGTCGCCCTGCCATGCTGAATACATAATAGATAGAGGACATACAATCAATACACGTTTGACTTTACCTTGGTTCATTAGGTAGTCTGCCGCCCATAATACAGATGACGTTTTACCTGTACCAGCTTCGTTAAAACAAAACGCTTTTTTGTTTATAGATAAAAATTCTGATGTTACTTTTTGATGGTCAAACGGTTTGTATAAACCACACCACTCATAATCACGAGTAATAGGTGAAGGAAGATTTTTTTTAAATCTCATTAGCTGGTTTAGTCTAGTCATTTCTTCTAGTCCCCAGTAAATGAGAAGTTCAGTTACAGTATCATCTCTCTTTATAACTTCACTTTTAGCTATATCTTTTAATATAATATCTGCTGACTCGTTTTTTAAAGTTAGTTTTATAGCCCCGTCTTCTACTAATTCCATATTTTACCTACAGTTTAGATAACACTGTAAGTATATACAAACTTACTAATAAGTCAAGTTATATTTACGTTCTTTTTTTACGTTCTTTTTTACTTGTTTCGGATACAAGTTTACCTGATGAGTCTCTTTTGAATGAACGGTTTTTAGATTTAGACTGAATAGTCACACCGTTTTTATTTGATCCACCCTTAGATAATGCTTTACGATGAGCTATGTCTTTTCCTTCTCTCATATCAGCTTTACCGTTACCATTTAAGTCTTTACCTTTTGCATCAATTTTACGACGAGCACGTTGACGTTCCATTCGGTTAGAATGTTCACCTCTTGCTTTTTGTTGTTCATATTCTTTTTTATATGGTCTTTTTTTGTTTACGTAAGCCATGATCTGATACCCTCTTACACCAAGTTACAAATTCATCTACACTCAGATCGCCTCTAAAGTTATTAATTGCCCTACAGACCAACTGAATATTATCATAATTATACTCTTTTCCTGCATTAATTCTATCTATACTTGCATTAGTTAATATGATAGTACCACGTTTATGTATACAAGTTAACTCAACTCCTGACAAAGCACACTTATAATCTTGCTCTGCTATCTTACCTATTAATTGAGCAACTGTTAAGTTTGATTCTTTTTTAGATAGTAAATGTTTAAAGTATCTTTCCCAATCATTGTTCTCTCTTTCATATCTAGCGTTGACCCTATAAATAGAGTTACATTCGGGAGAACAATTAAGATATTTTGGGTGGTAAGTTTCAAACTTTGTATTACATGTAATACATGTTCTAGTATACACAACTAACTCCGATTAAACTCACAACTTTCTACTGGACACCATTTACATAACGGTGTTGGGTTTGCTTGCCATTTGTTATTATCGTATGACGTTTCTAACCTCTTTAATGGTTGTTCAAACATAGCCCATGATTTGTCCATGTCTTTTCTAAGATATTCTTCACTGATAAAACTATTGTGCATAACAAACAGTAATCCAGCTTTTATCTTTTTCACGTCAGGAAAGTAAGTAAACAACATTAGTGCCATCAAGCGTAACTGTTTAGGGTCAGGGTATTTATTACTTCCTGTTTTATAATCTATAATGAAAGCATAATCACCATCAACTATAACTAAGTCAGCTATGCCTCTAACCCATCTATCCTCACTCTTAAAATCACATGGCTCTCTGTTATAAGTTAAAGCCATTTCATATTCACAGTATTTCTCACCCGGTATTGATATTAGTTTATCTACAAAGGGTTTAAATCTTTGATAGTTTTTAGCTAATTCAACTCCGTCTCTTACATAGTCTTCTAAAGCTTTATGGACTTCGGTACCATAACGCATTTGTTCAGTTTCTTTTACGGTATAGTTTTTAAGTACCCTAATCTCATGATACTTTTTAGGGCAGTTTTGATATTCCTTTAGGCTAGAATAAGACCATGTAAATACTGCCATTACCTTCCCATTAGTTTTTTATAGTTATTAATAAAGAACAAACTAGGTGTTCTTAATTTTCTATATTCAAGTGAATCAACTAAATGTGTTTTTATTTTAACTTCTTTGTCTGTCATGGGAATAATATGTGCCATTGGAGTACCGGACTTAATTAATATATCTCCCTCCTCTGACTTATCTATAAACATATTTATATTTGCAGCGTGCTGATGTTTATACTCTGTAATAGCAGGAATAATTTTATATTTACTACCTAATTCTACATTAAAAAACGGATTAGTCCATAAGAAATCTACTTTGTTTTTAGTTTGAATATACCAAGGTGCTATTATTTTTAAGTGTCCATATACTGTTGGATTAGCAAACGCTTCCCATTGTGCAACGTTATGAGGTTTAGCATTAGTTTCTTCATCAGCGAATTGCCACCTAAATGATCGCTCAAGAGGATTGATTCCTATAACTAAATCACACCATAGTGGAATCATAAAACCTTGAGTCATCATACCTACAACTGCAGGGCATCTTTTCATTGTAGGTGCAGGGATAAAGCCATCAGCTTTATAAGTGCTTGGCATATCAGACATCCACTTAGGCATGAACTGTGACGCAGGTGCAATGGGATTATGTTCTATCACATAGTCTTTAGTAGTAAAGCAATCAACTACAATAGGTTTCTTTTTAAATATAATCATTTCCCTTGTCCCTTGTATTTTTTAAAACTATGTTTAAATGATTTATTCATAGAGCTTGTTTTTGCACGTCGTCCTCCCTGTGATGTCCGTTTGTGTAAAGTCTCGTGGTTATTTTCTGTCTGTTTTATCTTTGCCATCTTTTACCTCTTTCTTACCAAATATTCTGTCAAAGTTCTCATCAAACTTTTTTCTATCAGTAGGTCTTTGTTTGCTACCTTTTCCTCCATCACCCATAATTATACTCCTGACCCCATATTTTTTGAGGAATCCTTGTTATATGAGAGTTTTTAGTCACAGATATTTTTAGTCTATCTTTTCTAAACCCTCTATGATCTGAATAATAAGTGCCATCTCTTAGTCTAAGTGTTGCGCCCCAGTTTCCTTTTGTGTGAGACATATACATTACACCAACATTTAATCTTCCTGCTAGCCTGTCAAAAACTTGTATGTTATTTAAGTTAGTATGTGATGGATATTTTTTATAAAAATTATTTACGTTTTCATCTTCTACTATTGGAGCCAAAAATATAGGATAACTTACGTCAGGTCTAGTTTGATAAGCTACCATCTGTTCAAAATATTTAGCTAAGTCTGACCAGCTAGTATATCTAGATAAAGACTTCTTACACTCAATACCAAAAAATATATGTCCTCCTTCATACGGTGCTTTAACTAAATAGTCTAGTCTTGCCCACCCACTTTTAAGTTCATATTCTTCCTCATATCTCCAGCCATCTTTCTTTTTTGAGTTAAGATACTTTCTAACTATGTTGCTAGCAAATGCTTCATCTTTTATAAAGTGTTCAGGTACCATTAACAATCCCCATAGTTTTCTGCATACTCGCCTTCGCAAGTTATAGGTAAATCTTCACCCCACTTAGGTGGTTTAGACATCTCGCCCATAATAAATTTTAATGCTTCGTCCTTTTCTTCTTCAGGTGCAGTACATACAATAGCATCATGAACAGTTAACACAGGTTTGTATTTACCCGCTATTTTTATCATCTGTTCGCCTAT
>Ga0208161_1001963_pt1 | contig 10632 bp, 8 predicted proteins | sample CB_VirMetaG_3_FD_184538 | JGI IMG/M metagenome (GOLD analysis project Ga0208161, IMG submission 184538) | Freshwater to marine saline gradient viral communities from Chesapeake Bay - CB_1508_1S Viral MetaG (SPAdes) (version 4) | ecosystem: Environmental > Aquatic > Marine > Coastal | place: USA... | reverse complement strand
CGAGCTGCATTACTTCTATCGTCCGGTCAGTCTGACCGCTGGCAACGACGCCGGGACCACTTGGCTTAGCACCAATGCAGAGCTTACCTTGCTTTATGGCGCATTGGTTGAGGCGTACATCTACATGAAAGGTGAACCTGATATCATGGCGATGTACACGCAGCGCTTTGACCAGAGCCTAGCTGCGCTCAAGAACTTCGGTGAGGCCAAGGAAGTCACGCAGGATTATCGTGTGGGGCAGATCATCCGAGGTAAGCAGTGATGTTTTTGCTGGATGTGAACGTTCCGGATACGCCTATCGTCAAGGTCCATACGACTGAAGGTCGTGGGTTCACGCCAGAAGAAGTAGCCGCGCGCTGCGCTGACAAGATCGTAGCGGTGGCTGATAGCGCTCCTCCGGTTATCCGGGACCAAGCAAAAGCGTACAAAAAGAGCGTAGAAGCGGTAGTTGCGCACTATATAAAAGAAGCCATTCGCAGTGACCGCACAACTGTGTATAATGCGCTAATAGACGCAGGGCATCCTGAACTGGCTGCCGCAATAAGGAGACTCTGATATGGCCATTAGCCAAGCGATGTGCACGTCGTTCAAGCAAGAACTGCTTGAGGCCCAGCACGATTTCCGCTCCGGCGGGCATACGTTCAAGTTGGCGCTGTTTACTAGCGCGGCGACGTTGGATGCGACCACTACGCAGTACACCACCACGAACGAAGTTGTGGGTACCGGCTATACCGCGGGTGGCGGCACGCTGACGAACGTCAACCCCACAACGTCGGGAACCACGGCGTTTACGGATTTTGCGGACCTGACGTTCTCGTCGGCTACAATCACTGCCAACGGGGCCCTGATCTACAACACCACCACCGGTGGTGGGACCGGAACGACTAACGCCGTTGTTGTCTTGGCCTTTGGGGGCGATAAGACGTCTACAAACGGGGACTTCACCATTCAGTTTCCGACCGCTGACGCCAGCAACGCCATCATCAGGATCGCTTAACCGATGCCCATCCTCGCAAATCGCGCCCGAATGTCCACCGCGACGACGGGGACGGGGACTATTACTCTAGGCACTCCGCAACTGGGGTATCAGTCGTTTGCCTCCGCAGGCGTGTCTGACGGGGACACGGTTCGGTATGCGATTGACGACGGCAACAACTGGGAAATCGGTACAGGCGTATATACGGCCTCTGGCACTACTCTGACGCGCAATGTGTCTGAGAGCAGCAATGGTGGCGCGGCCATCGACCTATCTGGTACAGCGTTCGTGTTTCTTACCGCTGGTAAGGAGGAACTGCAGTTTGCTGCGGATATGGACCAGAGTGTGGCTACGACGGATAGCCCCACCTTTGCTGGTACCACGATCAACGGCAACATCACGGTTACGGGTACGGTTGATGGGCGCGATGTTGCCACTGACGGCAGCAAACTGGACGGGATCGAGGCCGGTGCTGATGTAACCGACGCGACAAATGTGGCGGCCGCTGGGGCCCTTATGACCTCCGGCGGGACGATGACGGGCAACCTCATCCTGAACGCTGATCCTACGACCGCGTTGCAGGCGGCTACCAAGGAGTATGTGGACACCGTCGCAGCAGCAAGCCTGCACTACCACTCCCCGGTTCGTGTTGAATCGCCGATTGCTTTGAACGCGACCTACAACAACGGTACGTCGGGCGTTGGCGCTACACTGACCAATGCGGGTACGCAGGCAGCGCTTGTCATTGACGGCATCACGTTGAACGTAAACGACCGGGTTCTGATTTATGAACAGACCGCCGCAGCCCAAAACGGCATCTACACCGTCACTGATGTGGGCTCCGGTAGCACCAACTGGGTTCTGACCCGGGCTACGGACGCAGACAGCTACGCCCCCAGTGACCCCGACTCGCTTGGTCAGGGCGACGCCTTCTTTGTCCAAGAGGGCAACACCGGCGCTGGTGAACTTTATGTTATGAACACTGAAGGTACGATTACCTTCGGAACCACGGCCATTAACTTCGTTCAGATTTCGTCGGCCGCCATCTACTCGGCCGGTAACGGGATCACGTTGACCGGTACGGTTTTCTCGGTTGCCGCAGGCTCCGGATTAACGCAGGAATCGGGTGGCCTAGCCCATGCCGATACCTCGTCGCAAACGTCGGTCGACAATAGCGGCAATACGTTCATTCAGGACATTACGCTGGACGGGTTTGGCCACGTTACTGGGCTGACATCGGCCACTGCGGTCATCAACGATGGTACGCTGACCCTTGCGACTTCCGGCATTGCCACTGGGTCGCAGACCTTCACGGCTAACCAAGGTACGAACGCCACCTTTACGGTGAGCGTGCCCGGTACAGATCTTACCGTTACGCCCGGGACCACTGCCGGACCCACTATCAACTCTTCTACCGGTGCAGATGTCGTTATCCCATCGGCCAGTGTGTCGGCGTCAGGTATCGTCACTACTGGCGCGCAGACCTTTGAAGGTTTGAAGACCTTTAACAGCGGCCTTGCGGGCGCGCTGACTGGCAACGCGTCGACAGCCACATCCTTAGCGACGGCCCGGACGATTAACGGCACGTCCTTTGACGGTTCAGCTAACATCACGACAGCTAACTGGGGCACATCCCGCACGTTGAGCTTTACTGGGGACGTTACAGGATCTTCTTCGGTAAACGGCTCAGCAAACGTGGCGACTGCCATGACGCTGGCAAACTCCGGGGTTACGGCCGCTACTTACGGCGGCAACAACGCTATCCCGTCGATCACTGTGGACGCCAAAGGGCGCGTTACCGCTGCGAGTACGGTTACGCCTAGCGGGACCTATGCCATCAGCATCACGGGCTCGTCTGCCTCTACCACGGGCAATGCCGCAACCGCCACGACCCTGCAGACTGATCGGACGATCAACGGGGTTAGCTTCAACGGCTCGGCCAACATTACTATTACGGCCAACACGCCGAATACGCTGACGCGCGGTACTTATCTGACAGGTAGCAACTTTGATGGTTCGGCCGCCACAACGTGGGCTGTTGATGCGACTTCGGCAAATACGGCATCTAAGGTCGTTGCGCGCGATGCTTCGGGCAACTTTTCGGCCGGTACAATTACGGCAACGCTATCTGGCAACGCTTCGACTGCTTCGTCTGCCGCCATACTTACTACGTCCCGGACCATCAACGGCACGTCGTTCAATGGCTCCGCGGATATCACGACCGCTAACTGGGGCACATCCCGCACCCTGACAATCGGCAACACCGGCAAATCGGTGAACGGTTCTGGTGACGTGGCTTGGAGCTTGGCCGAGATTGGTGCGCTCCCCCTCGCGGGTGGGACCATGACAGGAAACCTGACGGTTCCTAATCTTACCAACACAGGGACGATGTTTTGGCAAGTGTCCTCAGCAGACGCTGCCGTTCAGAGGGCTGACGCGCGGGATGATGCGACCAACTTTGCTCGGCTACACTGGTATGGCCAAAGCGATGCAGCGGCAACAAGCAATTTCCGCCATGCGTGGTATGATGGCGCAGCCTATATTGATGTGACTGCCAACTCTGGCGGTAGAATAGATTTCACCGGGTCTGCCGCGTCGATGTATATCGGCACGGATCGCGTGTTCGATGACGGCTACCACCCCAATGCCGATACGCTGACGACAGCTCGGACCATTGCCTTGTCGGGCGACGTTACGGGATCAACGAGCTTCAATGGTTCTTCTAACGTTACGATTAGCGCTAATGTCGCTGCAAACGTCATTGGTGCAAGCGAGTTAAACGTCACCGGGAATGGCACCACGGCGCAGTTCTTGCGTTCTGATGGTGATGGCTCATTTACATGGGCAACTCCGACAGACACCAACACCACCTATTCGGCGGGCAACGGCATCGGGCTTTCTGGGACGACATTCAGCGTAGCGGCTGGCGGTGGTTTGACGCAAAACGCATCCGGCCTTTCACACGCCGACACTTCCTCGCAGGCCAGCGTAAATAACTCCGGCAGCGTCTACATCCAAGACATCACGCTGGACACCTACGGGCATGTCACGGGGATTACATCGACCACTGTTCCTGCGTCGGCCCCAACTACTGCACAAGTACTAGCCGCTACGGCGGGCGCAACTGCAACTGCAGTAGGAACGTATATACCTGCTTGGAATAACGCCACAAGTGCGGTAGGAGTTAACTCTACTAGGGCCGGGTCTACTCTATATTACGCCTCGTCGGCACAACTACCACCGTTTCAATCAACTTCTTCGTCCTCCGGTACCAGTACGCTCCCCGGTACTTGGAGGTGTATGGCCGCAGTAATTGCCCAAACCGGCGGGGACAAGGTTGCTACACTTTGGTTGAGAACAGCATAACGACTATGAGGGTATACCGATGAACTACCGCAATCCTGTCTACCTTGAAAATGGCTGGATCGACTGCGAAATTGAACACCCGGATTACGGATGGATTCCATTTACTTGTGATCCGAACGATAAAGGCGCGTTGTTCGACACCGCGGAACTGTTTGCAGAAATGCAGCCGCATGCCGCGCCATACGTTCCGCCGACTCAAGAAGAACTTGAGGCTATGGCCGCTGCCGCCGTTCGTGAACAGCGGGACTACTTGCTGGCGCAAAGCGACTGGACCCAGCTACCGGACGTGCCAGATGCGACGAAAACCATGTGGGCTACGTACCGCCAAGCGTTGCGGGATATTACAGCCCAGCCGGGGTTCCCGCAGGATGTGACGTGGCCTGAAAAACCCGCAACATAATCTGAAAGGAGGATCATGATGGCTAAGAAAAAACCGAACACCGTCACGATCAATGGTACTATCTATACGGAAGACCAGCTTACTGACCATCACAAGACGTTGATCGACCACATTGCGGATTTGGACCGGAAGATCGGCTCCACGCGGTTTAATTTGGATCAACTGGTGGTGGGGCGGGAAGCGTTCGTCAACATGCTGACCGCTTCCTTAGCGGAGAAACCGGACGAATAAATGCTCGGCTTTTCACCACTAGCGGCCGCCGCGCTTGGTACAATAGGGGCTTCGTCTTCAGTCGTTGTCCCTGTTGGGGCGGCGGCAGCTGGTGGTGTGGGCAACGTATTTGTCACCGGCACAGCTAACCTCGACCTTGTTGGTGCTGTCGGGACTGGCCAAATCGGCACGGCGGTCGCCGCAGCCGCCGCAGATGTGCCGGTTGTGGGGTCTGAAACTACGGGCCAAACTGGCGCCGTTACGGTTGTTGCTCAAGCAGTTGTTATTACCACGGGCGCGGCCGCGACCGGCCAAGTGGGTGCGGCTACCATTGTCGCCGAGGCAAACGTTTTGCCGACTGGCGTGGCTGGTGTTGGACAAACGGGCGACGTCGAGATCAGTGGCGCTGCCGATGTACCTACTACGGGCATCCAAACCACAGGCAGCGTCGGCACTGTTTCGATTATCGCAGAAGCAGTCGTGCTTCCGACAGGCGTTGCGGGTACCGGACAGACTGGGACAGTCGTCGTTGTAGCTAAAGCCGTAGTCATCCCCGTTGGGGTGTTCGCTACCGGTGAGGTCGGCGACCCCGTAATCATTGCCGCCGCCAACGTAGATGTGATTGGCGCTGCGGGCACTGGTCAGGTCGGGCTGGCAACAGTTAAAGCCGACGCAGATGTTCCTGTGGTTGGGCAAACCGCCACCGGCGCTGTTGGGGATGTAACGGTTGTTGCTAAAGCGGTCGTTGTCCCGCAAGGTGCTGTTGGTATCGGCCGGGTCGGAAACGTATTGGTGTGGGGAAACATTGTTCCGAATCCGATAACGAGTTATACTCCCATAACCCCGGACCCCGGATCGGTCTGGACTGACGTTGAACCGAACACCTCGACCACTTGGACCGAGATCGCAGCATAAGGGTCTGACATGCCTAGTACGTATACTGGCTCCGGCATCGAAATAATTGGCGACGGCGAACAATCGGGTAGCTGGGGCACAACCACCAATAACAACATGCAGATCCTCAACCGCCTGATCTCCGAGGCGGGGGTGATAGCACTAGCTGGCACAACGCACACGCTTACTATCTCGGACGGTACGTTGTCTGATGGTCAGTATTCCGTGCTGGTGTTTGGTGGCGCACCTTCTGGAACCAACACGGTCACGATTAGCCCCAACGATGCCAAGCGCGTCTTTATTGTGTACAACACCTCTGGGCATAGCGTGGTGCTGACGCAGGGCTCTGGCGGCAATGTCACCGTGGTTAATAACGGGAAAGCCATTGTATACTGTAGTGGTGCCGGTTCTGGAGCTGCGGTGGTAGATGTTAGCCCTGCTACGCCCACGCTAGCCGCCATTGGGCTGCTAACTCCGGCAGATGGCAATTTCATCGTTGGCAATGGGTCTACGTGGGTCACTGAGAGCGGCAATACGGTTCTGCAGAGTCTGGGCGTAACCGCTACGGCAACCGAGTTGAACGTTCTGGACGGCATCACCGCGTCCACGACTGAGCTGAATTACACGGATGGGGTTATTGCCAATATCCAGACACAGCTAGACGTGAAGGCTGCAGTTACTACCAGTATTTCTGCCGGTGCCGGGCTTACCGGCGGCGGTACTCTGGAGGCCAACCGCACCATTAGCCACGCGGATACGTCATCGCAGACCAGCGTAGATAACTCTGGCACCACGGTTATCCAAGATGTGACGCTGGATACGTACGGCCACGTCACCGCTTTGGGGTCTAAGACTTTGGCCCTTACGGACTTCGGGGTAACGGCAACTTCTAGTGAACTGAACGTTCTGGACGGCATCACCGCCACGACGGCTGAGTTGAACTACGTAGACGGAGTAACCAGCAACGTCCAGACACAGCTGGACGCTAAGGCCGCTGGCGCAATCACGGTGTCGGCCGGTGCAGGTCTTACGGGCGGTGGGGATCTAACCGCAAACCGCACCATTAGCCACGCGGACACGTCGAGCCAAGCCAGCGTGGATAACTCTGGCACTACGGTTATTCAGGACGTGACGCTGGATACGTATGGCCATGTCACTGCGCTGGGGTCAAAAGCGCTTGCATTGACCGACTTTGGCCTAACGGCCACTTCTACTGAGCTGAACTACACGGATGGCGTGACTTCCAGCATCCAGACCCAGCTCAATAACAAGCAGCCTCTGGACGCGGATCTAACCGCCATCGGCGCCTTGGCCAAAACAGACGGCAACTTCATTGTTGGTAATGGAACGACTTGGGTAGCGGAGAGCGGGAACACAGTCCTGCAGAGCATCGGAGTGACCGCCACGGCGGCTGAGCTGAACATAATGGACGGCGTGACCGCCACGACCGCTGAATTGAACAAGCTTGATGGTGTAACTGCTACAACGGCAGAGCTTAACTTCGTTGATGGCGTGACCAGTAACATCCAGACGCAGCTTAATACGAAAGCTGCGACGGCTACTTCGATTTCTGCTGGTTCTGGGCTTACGGGCGGCGGCGATCTAAGCGCGAATCGCACGATCAGCCATGCCGATACCTCGTCTCAATCCAGTGTAAACAACTCTGGTTCGACGTTCATCCAAGATATAACGCTGGACACCTACGGTCATGTCACTGCTATTGGTTCGGCGGCTATTTCTTTCCCAGACCCAACAACAAATCAGGTTTTGTCGGCTACGGCGGGCGCAACTGCAACTGCCGTGGGCAGTTATATGCCAGCTTGGAATAACGGCACAAGTGCTGTAGGGGCCAACGGCACATCTGCCGGGTCTAATTTGTATTACGCCTCGTCGGCGCAACTACCACCGTTTCAATCAACTTCTTCGTCCTCCGGTACCAGTACGCTTCCCGGTACTTGGAGAGCACTTGCCGCAGTAATTGCCCAAAGCGGCGGGGACAAGGTTGCTACACTTTGGTTGAGAATATCGTAAGCCCCGTACCGTGACCATTTAAATCGGAGTGACGAATGTCCTTCATCAAACTCCAGTTCCGACCCGGTATTAACCGCGAGATTACGTCCTATGCGGACGAAGGCGGCTGGTATGATGGTGACAAGATCCGGTTTCGGATGGGGTATCCGGAAAGCATCGGCGGGTGGGAAAAGGTTAGCCCGTTTTCGTTTCTAGGGACTTGCCGGGCCCTGCATGCGTGGACAGCGCTGGACAACACCAATTACGTTGGTATTGGCACTAACCTTAAGTACTACGTGCTTCGTGGCTCCGACTTCTTTGACATCACACCGATTCGAGAAACAACGGCGGCCGGTGCAGTAACATTTAGCGCCACGGACGGTAGCGCCACTATCACCATAACCGATGCGGCGCATGGCGCGCTTCTCAACGACTTCGTTACCTTTTCCGGTGCGGCGTCCTTGGGCGGCAATGTCACGGCGGATATACTGAACGCTGAGCACCAGATCACGTCGATTATTGATGGCAACACGTACACCATCGAAGTTTCCGTGACGGCAAACGCGTCAGATGTCGGCAACGGCGGAGCGTCCGTTGTAGGCGCGTATCAGATCAACACCGGGTTGGACACGTCTATTCTTGGTACTGGCTGGGGCGCGGGTCCGTGGGGCGCAGGTGGTTGGGGTAGCCCGTCGTCGACGTCTATTCCCGGAGCGCAGCTTCGTCTGTGGTCGCACGACAACTACGGCGAAGACCTAGTGATGAACGTCCGGGATGGCGGCGTTTACTACTGGGACGAGTCAGGTGGTTTGAATGCCCGAGCAGTGCCGCTAACCGCTTTGGTCGGCGCCAACAGCGTCCCGACTGTCGCCCGAGATGTACTTGTGTCCGACCGGGACCGGCACGTGTTGGCTTTCGGCTGCGATGATGAGTTTGCGCCCGGTGTGCAAGACCCACTCCTGATCCGGTTTAGCTCACAAGAGGACATAACCGACTGGGAAACCCGCACGGATAACACGGCCGGAAGTTTGCGCATAAGTACCGGTAGCGAAATCACCGCAGCTATTAAGACCAAACAGCAGGTGCTGGTTTTTACTGATGTGTCGCTGCACACCGTGCAGTACGTCGGGGCTCCGTTTACCTTCGGCCTCAATGAGGTCTCGCAGGGCGTGAGCATCGCGGGTCAGAACGCGGCCGTCGCAGTCAACGACTCTGTTTACTGGATGGGTGTCAATCAGTTCTACGTCTACAATGGTAACGTGCAGGAGATCCCGTGCACGGTTAAGGAATATGTGTTCTCGAACTTCAACATCTACCAGACCAACAAGGTCACAGCTGGGCACAATTCCGAGTTTGGAGAAATCTGGTGGTTCTATCCGTCGCTCAACAGCGACAACATCGACCGCTACGTGGTTTTCAACTACCAGCAAAACATCTGGTACTACGGAAACTTGGCGCGTACGGCGTGGATATCCCGTGGAGTGTTTGGCTATCCGATTGCTGCCGGGACTGACGGCTATCTGTACTACCATGAGTTCGGCATCAACGACGGCAGCCAGAACCCGCCGGTCGGTATCAACTGCTATGTGCAGTCCACGAGCTTTGATATGGGCGAAGGAGACCGGCTTATGTCCGCGTGGCGCGTCATTCCCGACTTGACGTTCCGAAACTCCGACGGGTCGCCGCTGGTTACGTTTACGCTGAAGACACAAGACTTCCCGGGTAGTGGGTTCTTTGAACAGGAAGCCAATAACGTGGTGCGAACCAGCACGGTGCCTGTGGAGCGGTTTACAACGCAGCAGTACGTTCGCCTGCGTGGCCGGTCTATGGCCTTCCGAGCTGAGTCGAACCAATACAACACCGCATGGCGGCTAGGGGCCTCTAGGGTAGATATTCGTCCTGACGGGAGGCGGTAATGTCCCGGTCCGTCAATATCCCGTACTTTGCTGAACCGCCGCAGGAGTATAACCGTGCGTATTTTGCGCAGCTAACCCGCGCCTTCGCGCTATATACCCAGCAGATGAACACACCGGGGCCGTGGCGCGCGACGGAACTGACCCTTACCGAACAGACCGGAAACGTAGACCGGGGTCAGCTGTCGTGGAATGTTAACGAGGATACAGTCGACATCACGATGGGCGATGGTGTTGTGCAGCAGGTAGGCTTTGAGACCTACATGCGGGTTAAGAACGACACGGGCAGCACGATCCTCAATGGCACTGTCGTTGGTTTTTCGGGCGTGAACGCCGAGATCAAGGTGGCTCCATACATCGCAAACAGCTCGGCCAATGAGCTGTACTTTATCGGGGTGGCGACACATGACATGCCTGACCAAGACATTGGGCCTATCACTTTGTACGGCAAGGTGCGCGGCATCGACACCACAGGCCCCGGCGCAGAAACATGGAATGTTGGAGACATTCTGTATGCGTCTCCCACAACCGCTGGCCTTTTAACAAATGTCAGACCCACGGCTCCAAATGCGGTGATCGTGGTCGCAGCTGTGCTTAGCGTGGATGCCACGGATGGCGACATCATGGTGCGTCCGACTATTCCTATTGGGTTGGATTACGGTAGCTTTGACGCGAACGTGGACCAAACTCTTGCCGCCACCAATACAGCCACGCCGATAGCACTGCAGGTCACGCTGTCCTCCAATGGGGTGACCCTGTCGAACAGCTCTCGGCTGAACGTGTCGCAGTCTGGGTTCTACCAGATTGATGCAAACATCCAGATGGCGTCCACCAGCGCCAGCCCAAAGACTGCGTATTTCTGG
>Ga0208161_1001962_pt1 | contig 10639 bp, 3 predicted proteins | sample CB_VirMetaG_3_FD_184538 | JGI IMG/M metagenome (GOLD analysis project Ga0208161, IMG submission 184538) | Freshwater to marine saline gradient viral communities from Chesapeake Bay - CB_1508_1S Viral MetaG (SPAdes) (version 4) | ecosystem: Environmental > Aquatic > Marine > Coastal | place: USA... | reverse complement strand
CAGTACAACAATGACACTTGCCGCTGGTGCTTCTGGTACTGATGATATCTACACAGGTTCATCTTTGTATATTGCTTCTGGTCTTGGTTCTGGTCAAGTTAGTAATATCACTAACTATGTTGGTAGTACAAAAGTACTTACGCTTGGTAGTGCTCTTTCAATTACTCCAAATACTTCTTCAACATATTCAGTTGGTCCTACTATCACGATTACTGGTGATGGTACTGGTGCTACTGCATATGCAAACGTTGTTTCGGGTGGTGCAAACGGTAACACAGTCAACTATATCAATATGGTTTCAGTTGGTGCTGGTTATTCAGAAGCAACGGTTGCAATTACTGCAAACACTTCTCATGGCTCTGGTGCTACTGCAACTGCATATGTTTCACCTCCAGGCGGTCATGGTTCTGATCCAGTTCAAGAACTTGCTGGTCATAATGTCATTGTCAATGTTCAACTTGATGGTGATGAATCCGGTACGTTTATGACAACAAACGACTTCCGCACGATTGGTCTTATTCGTGACCCACTTCTTGCTAATGGTTCAATTGCAACTGGCACATCATTTGACCAAACAACTCAAATTACTGTTTCAGGCGTAACAAGTTCAGGTGCTTATACTCTTGACGAAACGATTACTGGTGGTACTTCTGGTGCAACTGGTAAACTTGTAAGTTTTGCAAATACAAATGCATCAAACACTGCTGGTGTTGTTCGAGTAATTGATACAGATGGAACATTCTCTGCTTCAGAAACAATCACAGGCGGTACATCAAGTGTAACTGCTACGGTTAGCAGTGTTGCTCTTGGTAGTCTGAAACCATATACAGGTGATGTACTATATACAGAGAACCGTGGTCCTATCTCTCGCGCATCAGACCAAATTGAAGACGTAAAACTCATCGTTAAATTCTAAGGAATAAGTTGAATGGCAACTGCTAATACGAATTCATTGACAACTGATTTCAATGTCAGTCCATACTATGACGATTTTGACGAGAGTAAAAACTTTCATCGTGTCTTATATCGTCCAGGTCTTGCTGTTCAAGCTCGTGAACTTACTCAAATGCAGACCATTCTCCAAAATCAAATTGACCGTTTTGGTGAACATGTCTTCGTAGAGGGAAGTACTGTTCGTGGTTTAGAAATGAACTACGACCGTAATATTAAATATGTTAAGATTCGTGATGCTGATCAAAATGCAACAACTGTAAATGCGGCTGCATTTGTTGGTTCAACAATTACTGGTGGCACATCTGGTGTTACTGCATATGTTATTGACTCTGCAACTGGCACAGAAGCCGCAACACCAAATACAAAAACTCTTTACATTCGTTATACTGGCGCTGGTTCTACAGGAACTGCTGCAGCCTTTCTTAGCGGTGAAGTTCTTACATCTAATACTGCATTATCAGCAAACGTTATTACTGAAGGCGTTCAATCAACAAATGTTTTAGGTTCTGCATCTCGTATTTCGTTTGGTGATGGTATCATATATGCCAAAGACCATTTTATTAATGTATCAGCAGCAAATACAATTATCGGTCGTTATAGTGCAAACACAAATATCAAAGTTGGTTATACTATCAACGAAACAATTGTAACATCTTCTTCAGATACAACACTGCTTGATCCAGCACAAGGTTCGTATAACTATGCTGCTCCAGGCGCTGACCGTCTTAAACTTGAAGCTGTTCTTACAACAAAATCTCTTACAGATGAAAATGATACAGCATTTGTAGAACGTGCTCGTATTCGCAATGGTCTTATTGAATTCAAAGCAGATAAGCCTCTTTATTCAGTTATTAACGAATACATTGCTCGTCGCACATACGATGAATCTGGTAACTATATCGTTAACGGTCTTACATCTCGTCTTCGTGAACATTTAGATTCTGCAAATAATGGTGGTGTTTATACTTCTGGTAACGGTGGTGATGTTAATAAACTTGTTGTTGATATTGCTCCAGGCAAAGCATATGTTAATGGATTTGAGAACGAAGTTCTTACAACTAGACATGTTGCAATTGATAAAGCAACAGATGTTAACTCAGTAGAAAATATTTCTATACCTGCTAACTATGGCAACTACACAGTAGTTAATGAAGTAGTTGGTACATGGGACGTTAATGGTCATGACCGTGTTGAACTTTACAATACTGCTGTAAATGCTATTTCAAATAACTCATTCACTACTGTTGTTCCAAGTGCTATTGGTACAAAGATTGGTGAAGCTCGTGTTCGTGCTGTTGAATATAACTCAGGTTCAAAGGGTGCTGCTTCTGGTCAATTAAAGTTATATCTCTATGATATCAATATGACTGCAAACAGTTTCAGTTATGTTCGGTCAATCTATCATAATGATGGTACAACAGATGGTATTGCTGATACAGTATTGACTGCTAACAGTGCAACAATTTCAGAAACAAGTTTCAATCGTGCATTGTTTAATATTCCTGCTGAGAATATCAAAACGCTTCGTGATACATCCGATCAAATTGATAACGAATTCCGTTTTCTTAAAGAATTCCCAGTCACTATTGCGGCTGATGGTACAGTAACAATTGCAACTGGTGATGCGACAGAACAGTTTCCATTCTCCACTGGTGCATTAAATGACACACAAGAACGTGAAAATTTCTATGTTGTTCTTAATGCTGCTGCAAATACCGCATCTGCTCTTGAAACAACTGCTGCTCGTGGTGCAGGTGCAAACACTATCACGGGTCTTACATCTGCCACTTCTAAGTATAATGTTGGCGATATTCTTAAACTTCAAGGCGAAGCAAACACATATGTCGTTTCATCTGTGGATAGCGCAACACAAGTAAGTGTTCACGGTAATGGCGAAGGTGCTGCTATCTCAAGTGCCACACTCTTCAAACAGTTTAAAGATGGTCAAGTTATTAGTCTTAATGGTGTTGGTGGTGATGCTGCTGCTCGTACAGTTACAATCAACTCCACAACAAGCGCAACGATTGATATTGAAGAGACATTAAACTCTACTGTTGCTGCTTCTGTTATTTGCGAACTCAAGAAAGTAAATGGTCAAGAGAAAGCGAAGAATATTCAAGAAAGTCGTTATGTAGAAATTAATGTTTCGGATTCTGGTACAACTGCTGGACCATGGAATCTTGGTGCTTCTGATGGATTTGCTCTTCGTGAAGTTCGTGTAAAGACTGGCAATACTTTCTTTACAACGACATCTGAAGGTACTGATGTTACAAGTAGTTTCTCGCTTGACACAGGTATGCGTGATAACTTCTATGACCATGCTAAACTCAAGTTAAAGAATGGTGCTTCACATACACCAGCAAATGGCAATGTCTATCTTGTTAAGTTTGATTACTTTACTCATGATACTTCACAGGGCGTTGGTTACTTCTCAGTTGATTCGTATCCAATCGATGATACAAATAGCGCAAATACAACTGCGATTACTACTGGTGAGATTCCTGTTTATACATCACCAACAACTGGCACTCGGTACGATTTACGCAATCATATTGATATTCGTCCACGTATCGCTGACACTGCAAACAATGTGACAACGCTTACAAATATTTCTCGTAACCCAGCAGTTTCAACATCGATTGTTGAGCCAAGTGGTGGTCTACGATTTATGGCTCCTAATGAAGACTTCATTACAGACTTTGATTATTATCTCCCACGCAAAGATAGAATTGTTATTACTTCATCTAATGCTTTAAGATCAATCAAAGGCGTTCCAAGTCTTGATCCAAAAACACCACCTGCACCATCTGATGGTATGACGATTGCTATTGTAAATGTAAAACCTTATCCATCTCTTCCACAAGATAATGCAAAGCGTATTAGTACTGCAACTGCTCCAGGTGGTCGTGCTGACCTTGCGATTAAACTTGATCCTGTTCGTATTCGTCGCTTCACAATGAAAGATATTCAAGGTCTTGAATCACGTATTGATAATCTTGAGTATTACACATCACTTTCATTACTTGAAACAGACACAAAAGAATTATTCCTTGCTGATTCAACTGGTGTAGATAGATTTAAAAACGGTATTATTGTTGATGAGTTTGTTGACTTCACATCATCCGATATCTATGACCCAGGATATGCAGTTGCTATTGATAAAGCTAACAAAGAAGCTCGCCCATCATTTAAAGTTGATGATGTTCAGGCTGAATTTAAATCTGCCAACTCAACAAATACAACCGCAACATCAAAAGACATCACGTTGGTTGTTGGAACTGGAACATATTCAAACGGCGAAGTAATCACTGCTGGTGCTGCTACTGGTACGCTTGATTATCAAGTTGGAACAAAACTTTATCTTTCAAATATATCTGGTACATTTAGTGCTGGTGCTTCAGCGGTTGGTGGTACTTCAACAACATCATCAACAATTGCTTCTGTAACAGCACCAAATGCTGGTAAGTTAATTATGCTTCCTTGGACGCATGATGAAACAATCAGCAATCCATTTGCGACAGATACAAGAAATGCTGCTGGTGAACTTTATACCCATCACGGTAGAATTACACTTACACCAGACACTGATTACTGGCAAGATGTAACAACAGTACCAACTGTCACAATTGATTTTGGTGGTCTTGCCGAAGCACTTGCTGAAGTTGCTAACTTTACTGGCATTCAGTGGGGAAGTTGGGGTGGTGGTTCTACTCGACGTGACGAAGATCGCGATCGAATTATTACAACTGAAAGTCGCACAGGTCAACAATTAATTGTTAATACTGGTAACGTAATTGAGACTGATTTGGGCGATTCACTCAAAGACGTAAACATTATTCCATTCATGCGCTCTCGTGTTGTACAATTTACAGCCGAAGGTATGAAGCCAAGTACTCGTGTTTATGCATTCTTTGATGGGTCAGATGTAAATGCTTTTTGTTCTCCAGCAAATACATCGTTTGCCAACACTGCTTCGGAGGGCAGCGCATTAATCACTGATGCTACGGGTATTATTCGTGGATTGTTTAGAATTCCAAATGAAGACGCTCTCAAGTTTCCAGTTGGATCTCTCAAGTTTATCTTAACTGATAGCCCAACAAACAGTACTGGTTTTGGAGCAGTCGCTACATTTGCTGATGCCACATATAGTGCTGGTGGACTAAGTGTTGTACAGCAAGGTACGATTGTTGCAACTCGTGAAATTGAAACACTTACAAGAACGGTTAACGAATCAAGAACAAGTGTCCAAACAATTCAACGACCACAGGCGGAGGAACGCGATGCCTCCACCAACAGCGATCCACTTGCTCAAACATTCAATGTAAATGATGGTCTCGGTTCTGCTGGTATTGCTTCACCTGGAATGTTCTTAACTAAGATTGATATGTATTTCCAGAGTAAAGACCCAGTAAAAGGTGTTGCAATTGAAATTCGTGAATGTGATCCTTCTACTTCATTCATTACAAATAGAGTTGTTCCATTTGGTCGTGTAATCGTACCTTCTGCTGATGTTAACGTAAGTTCAAATGGTTCTGCGCCTACTCCAGTAATCTTTGAAACTCCAGTGTATCTACTCAACTCAATTGATTATGCTATTATTGTAAAACCAGTAGATAACAATCCAAACTATACAGTATGGACTTCTCGCCTTGGAAGAACAGATTTACTTTCTGGTAATCGTGTATCAAAACAACCAGTAATGGGCACACTCTTTTCTTCTGCAAACGACAAGAACTGGACTCCTTTACAAGACGAAGACCTCAAATTTAATATGTACTTTGCTAACTTTGGTACCAATCAAACTGGTACTGCGGTCTTTAAAAATATTGATAAAGAATATCTTACAATTGATACTGTTGATACTACAACAATCTTTAATCGTGTTGGTGAAGAAGTACATGGTGAAACAACACTCACACTTTCGGCTGCACCAGGCGGTATCGCAATTGGTGATACTCTTGTTGGTTCAACCTCTTCTGCTAACGGTACAGTGACAAATGTTTCTGGAACAAATATTCGTGTAAAAGAAGTTACAACTGGTACGAAGTTTACAGATACTGAAACAGTTACTCTCTACAAAGCAGGTATTGCTGGTTCAAATACTGCAACAGTAAGCAGTCAAGCAACACCAACTGGTAAAGTATACTTCTTTGATGCTACAACACAATCAAACACAGTTGTTCATCTATCACAGCCAAGCGGTTCGTTTACTGCAAACACATATATTCGTGGGCAAGTAAGTGGTCTTGATGCTCGTATTAGCACGATTGATAACTTATCTATTGATACATTTAGAACATTCGTAAGTAAACTTGATCTTCAAGATACAACAACATCTGCTACTGCAAAACTTGCTATTACATCAAGTGCTCTTGATTCATCATTCCGAAATGTTGATATCAATGATGATACAACATATGATGGGCGTAGATATATTCTAAGTCGTTCAAACGAAATTGCAAATCTATCAAGTGCAAAATCTGCTGAGATTAAGTTTACTCTTACCAATGGTGGTAATGTTCGCCATTCACCTGCAATTGATAATGACCGTTCAGCGTTATTCACAGTAGAAAACTTAATTAACAACGACTCTACAAACGAAGATTCAACTGGTAACGGTAATGCGATTGCTCGGTATGTACAAAGAACAGTAACACTTGCAGATGGTCAAGACGCTGAAGACCTCAAGGTATTCGTTGGAGCATATAAGCCATCAACAGCAACCGTTAAAGTTTATGTCAAACTATTGAATGGTGAAGATGGTGAAACAATGGAAGACAAGACATGGATTGATATGACTCAGGTCACATCAGCCACTGTTGTGTCAGATTCTGAAAATACTCAAGACTTCAATGAATATGAATACGGTATTCCAACATCTTATCTTACAGGCGCTTCTGGTGAAGTTCAGTATACAGATGATGGTGTAACATATACAGGATTTAAACACTTTAAGATTAAGGTCGTTCTTCTTTCTTCAACACCTTCACGGGTGCCAAGGTTGAAAGATTTCCGTGCAATTGCTCTTCAAATTTAAGGTATAAATAAATGAAACTCCAACCCATTGAAAATGTAGACGGTTTTCAAAAAGATGAAAACAATGGTGCTGTTCTTTCAGTGGACAATAGAGCATTGTACGCATATAAGGCAAAGAAAAGCAAACAACATGAAATTCTGAACGATATCAATGATATCAAGCAAGATTTAAAAGAGCTTAAAGAAATTTTAAATCATGTTATTTCTTCAAATGCTAACGTACAAAAATTATAAATAAGTGTAGTTAAAAACATTCAATGAGAGATTCGTGTCAAACGATCTTCTCTTATCAACAGGAGATAAAACATGGGTCAAGTAGCTAACGTTGCTCTTACAGATACGTTTGATACATGGAGAATTCGTTCAAACCAAGGTTTCACGAATCTTTTTGAGATCAATCCAACTGCAAACACAGTCAGTGCAAATACAGTAACTGGTGCGACACTGGTTGCTACAAGCACAGTAACCGTCCCTGCTGCTTCAATTAGTGCTGTTGATGTTGCATTCCTTGCTAACACCAATACTTTTATTGGCACAAAGCTAGATTCTTCATCCTACACAACTGCTGATGTTCAAGCAAAAGCTGCTCTTGCAAATACAAACTCCCGTATTGGCACAGTAGAGACTGCTACAACAACTGCTGCAATTCAAGCAACTGCTGCTCTTGCAAACACCAACAGTGCTATTTCTGGTAAACAAGATGCTGATGCAGATACTGCTAAGACTGACGTTGTTCAAACGTTTAGTGTTGCTCAACGTGGTGCTGTTACTGACCATGGTTCGTTGATTGCAAATACAGCATTCCGTCAAGACTTCTCTTCATCTAACCATTTCAAAATGACTCTTGCTGGTAACATTACACTTAATAACCCAACAAACCAAGTTGCTGGTCAGTCTGGTGCAATGGAAATCGTTAACGGTGGTTCTTACACAGTATCGTTTGGTAGCGACTTTGACTTTGCTGCTGGCACTCCTCCGACAATTACTGCGAGTGGAACTGACGTTCTATCTTATTATGTTTCATCTGCTAACAATATTGTAGTTGATGTAATCCAAAACTTATCATAATTCACTTTCGAGTGTTACGGAGAAAAATGAATGAGCGTTCCAGGTAACTTATATACACCGACAATCCGCAAAACTCGTGGTGCAGATTATTTAATTGAGCAGTCTTTATTGTTCAACGATGACGACAGTGCATATCTAACCCGCACACCGGGCAGCGCGGGGAACCGCAAGACGTGGACGTTTTCATGTTGGGTTAAGCGCGGGGCATTGTCGGGAAATTATGAAATATTCTCCGCAGGTACAGCAGCGTCCGCAATTACCGGCTTGCGGATCACATCAGCCGGCGACATTGAGTGGACGTGGTTTAATGGTTCCACACAGTTCCAGAAGAAAACTAGTGCGTTATTTCTTGATCCAAATGCTTGGTATCATATTGTCGTCGCACTCGATACAACAAATGGAACAGCCGCCGATAGACAAAAAATTTGGGTTAATGGAACGAGAATAACGTCATTTTCATCCTCCACTGATCCCGGATTAAATGTTGAGGCGGATGTTAATAACACGGTGCTGCACCGTATTGGTTTGGATGTTTATGGTAGTGGCTATTATTTCGACGGTCTCATGGCTCTCCCAATTCTCGTAGACGGCGCTGCACTTGATCCGACCAGCTTCGGTGAATTAGACGACGATGGGTATTGGAATCCGATTGAGTTTGAAGGTGCGACGACTGTCGACTTCATCCCCGGCAGTGAAGGCACCCTCATTGGTAACATGACCAGTGGAGGTGGTCTTGCTGCTGCGTTTGATGGTACGGTTAATGTCGCCTCCGCAGAGGCTCGGGTGTCCGGCGCTACCGGCACGGTCGGCAAGCAATGGTCATCGGCAAAAACGATAACGCAATATGTTGTTAAGTCTCCGTCTGACGATAACTTTGGCGGGTCGTCTCCTATCACGATCAAACTTCAAGGGTCAAACGACGGGTCGGCGTGGACCGATCTGCATACGGACAGCGGTGTCGGGAACACTGGCACGGCGAAAGTTCAAGTTGTAACGTCAGGCATTACGACTTCGACCGCCTACACCTATCACCGAATAGAAATTAGCGGTGGTGGTGCAGGCACAACTAACTGCGCTGAGGTAGAGTTTTACGAAGATACCGCAAACAGTTTCGGCACGAACGGGGGCGTCTACGACTTCGCGGATACGGGGTACTTCGGTAAAGCACAAAATGAGACAGGCACAGTCACGGTAAGTTCTTCCGGCGAATGGTCTGGTGATACAGGAAACTGGACACTAACAGGCGATGACGCTTCCGCTGGCGTTGTTACTTCTGCAATTTACAGCAGTGAATTAACTGGCGACTTCTTTGTGAAGATGACAATGAGCGGCGGGTCTACGTCAAACCGTGTCGGCATTGTAGCATCGTCTGAGATTGGCACATTGACTACCACAGCAGAAGCTAACGACTACGGCATGGCTAATATGACGGATAGCTTCTATGCTAACTTTGGTACTTCACAGTTTGTTTACGGTGGCAGTAATCAATCATCAATGTCGCCAAACGGCGACGGCGTTATTACGCTCCAGAGGCAATCTGACACAATCCTTATTACAGTTGATGATGGACAGGATAGCCACATCTTCACGCAAACATTCAGTGGGGCTATGCGGATCGTTCTTGCTGGCAACTCGGCTCGTGCGTTCAACGATATGTTCTGGTTTGATGATCTAGTATTCCCGTTCTACGACACCTCTGGCCTAACCTCTGCCGACCAGCTTGCCGACAGCCCGACTGATGATGCGGATTTGGGGATTGGTAACTATGCAACGCTTAATCCGCTAACAAAACAAGCCCACGTTACGCTTGCTAATGGCAATCTAAACATAACCGCAAGTGATATAACGGTTGCTGGAAACTCATGTGCTGCAACTATTGGAAGCTTGAACACAGGCAAATGGTTTTGGTTTGCTTCGTTGCCTTCATTCGGTGCAGATAGTGGGTGCGGAGTTTATGACGACGATTTGGATTTTGGAAGCCTATCGCCAAACTCGGGTTCGATCAATAACTACGGCGCAGGACTAGATACTACTACGGCAATGCGTAGGTTTGCAGGGGGAACAAGTGTATCCCCTGACGTATCACTTGGCTTCACCGCTGACCTTTCCAACGATTATCAGGTATACGCATTAGATGCGGACAACGGTTATTTTTGGGCTGGTATATATGATGCCAGTGCCAACACAATCTACTGGATCGACTGGCCTAACAATGACATGACTGGCGATCCAACGGACGGCGGCACAACAGGTGTATCAATCAGCGGTGACAATTGGACTCCGTTTGCGTGGACTACAAGTTCTTCAGCAAGCGGAATTAATATCTATTTTGATCATGCAGATTTTCCGGGCGCTGTACCTACTGGCTACAGCGCCATTGCAACCCAAAACCTTCCGGCTGTTGCAGTATCAAATCCCAAAGATCATTTCGACGTTGTGACAGACGCGGGTGCCGACATTAAAGACACCGCCTTCGCGACTTTCGCGAGTAACGACTGTATTGCATGGATCAAGGACTACGCCAACGCGCAGAACTGGCAGTTTGTCGACTCGGTACGTGGTACATCTGTTGCTTTTTCAC
>Ga0208161_1001958_pt1 | contig 10645 bp, 5 predicted proteins | sample CB_VirMetaG_3_FD_184538 | JGI IMG/M metagenome (GOLD analysis project Ga0208161, IMG submission 184538) | Freshwater to marine saline gradient viral communities from Chesapeake Bay - CB_1508_1S Viral MetaG (SPAdes) (version 4) | ecosystem: Environmental > Aquatic > Marine > Coastal | place: USA... | reverse complement strand
ATCACGGCTGTGAGGACAATGACTTTGTCACGTTTTCAGGTGCCGTGACACTTGGGGATCAAATCACAGCGGACATCTTGAACCAAGAGTATCAGATCAGCCATATTCAGGATGTTAATACTTATTACATTGAAGCTCGTGAAGTGGCCTCGATGAACGCAATCACTACGGCTGATGGGTACGCGCCAACATATGTGTTTGCAACGACGAGCGACAGCGGATCCGGTGGCGCAAGTATCGTTGGGGCATATCAAATTAACACCGGTTTGGATACGACAGTTGTTGGGACTGGTTGGGGCGCAGGAACCTGGAGCCGTGGAGCGTGGGGCAGTGCGGCATCTCTTGCCGCCTCCGGACAAACGCTTCGGATCTGGAGCCATGACAACTTTGGCGAAGACTTGTTGCTCAACGTCCGTGACGAGGGGATTTACTACTGGGACAAGACCAGCGGCACATCATCTCGAGCCGTGGAGTTAAGTAGTCTGGCCGGTGCGACAGCGACGCCTACGAAGGCGAAACAGGTCTTGGTGTCTGATCGTGACCGTCATGTTATCGCATTTGGGTGTGACAGTGAGTTGGATCCTGGGGTTCAAGACCCGTTGTTGATCCGGTTCTCGGACCAGGAATCGTTGACAGAGTGGAATGCAACTCCGACTAACACTGCGGGGGACTTGCGTCTTGGTTCTGGGTCACAGATCGTTACGGCTGTTGAGACTCGGCAACAGGTCTTGGTGTTTACAGATGTTTCGCTGCATGCAATGCAGTACCTTGGCCCACCGTTTACATTCGGGATCAACACGGTCTCTGAAAACATCACGATTGCAGGGCCTCTTGCTGCGATTGCGGTTGAGGACAACGTTTTCTGGATGGGTGCCGAAGAGTTTTATGCTTACGGAGGCGCGGTCCAGCGTATCCCCTGCACGGTCCGTGACTATGTATTTACGGATATTAACACTGACCAGTTGGAAAAAGTGACAGCGTCCACCAACACGGCGTTTTCTGAGGTGTGGTGGTTCTATCCGTCAGCTTCGAGCCAAGAGAACGACCGTTACGTTGTCTATAACTACCAGCAGCAGATCTGGTATTACGGCACAATGAGCCGCACCTGTTGGCTTGACCGCGGCGTTGACCAGTATCCGGTGGCCGCGAGCACCGATCATGCGTTGTATTACCAAGAGATTGGGTTGGACGACGGTAGCACAAACCCTGCCACTGCGATTAATGCATATATTGAGAGCAGTCAGATGGATCTGGGTGAGGGGGACTACTTCACGTTCTTGCGCCGGATTATTCCTGATATGACGTTCCGCGACAGTACAAACGGTACGCCCACGGCTACGATGACGCTCAAGGTACGCAACTTCCCTGGTGCGGCGTACTCCAACAGCAACGCTGCGGTTGTTGAGAAGACGGCGTCGATCCCTGTTGAGCAGTTCACGGACCAGGTGCATGTGCGTTTGCGGGGCCGGTCGTTTGCTTTCAGGATTGACAGCACGGATACGGGTATCGCGTGGCGTCTTGGGTCTCCGAGGGTAGAAGTACAACCTGACGGGATGCGCTGATGTCCCGTAATCTTGTCCTTCCCTTCTTTCCGGTCGCACCACAAGAGTACGACCAGCGGTACACAGATGAAGTTGTGCGCTCGTTCGCCACTTATCTGCAGCAAATGCAGAACCCAGGGGAAGGGCGCAACACGTTTATAGTTTTAACCAACCTACAAACAGACGACAGTGGACTTGAAACTGGAGCATTGTTTCAGCAGGGCGGTTTTGTTAAGATAGCGTTAATCAATACGCCTCATGTTCGTGGTTCGTCTGCCACGGGGAGTGTAGGCACAGTGACGGTGACAACATGACAGTAATTACAATGCCTGACGGCTCACGCTGGAAACCTTCTTCAAGTTCTGATACAGTGCATTGTGTAAACTGTGAGAACGCAGTTGATACGCCAGAAGAAATCGCAAGCTACCCACACGGCAACTGCCCTGACTGCGGAGAGGCTTGGACCGGCGCAGAGAAACGTAGCACAACGATTACTGTGACTGCGCCAGAAGCTATTAAGGGTGATGCATAATGGGACTAGGCTCTATTCTTGGCGGATTGGCTGGATTGTTAATTCCAGGCGGCGGCGCACTTGCCGCCGGAATTGGTTCTGGGATCGGCTCTCTTATCATTGACAAAGAAGACCCAAAGGATGCGATCAAAAACGCTTTGATTGCAGGTGTTGGAGCCAAGTTTCTGGGCCCAACAATTCAGGGTTCACAGTTCGGTCAGGCCGTTACGTCTGGTCTTGGAGGCATGGGCCTTGGGACACAGGCTGGGGTGGCGGCTTTACAAAGCAGTGCAGCGCCTAACGCAATCGCCGCGGCGACGGCTCCTGCTGTTGAGCAAACGGTTAAAGCAAACCTTGCTGCCGAAGGCGCGAAGAACGCAGCAGGCAAAGGCATTCTGAGCAAGGTCCTGGAGGGCAACCCCATGATGCTATATGCTGGGCTCACGGCCCTTGGTGCGGTGGAAAACTTGGCCAAGCCAGAGGGCAACTTTGGGGTAGACCAATACTTTAATAAACACACGGGCGAATCGTACTCTACTCCTGAAGAGCGGGATGAAGCGGAGCGCCGGTGGCGTGAATTACAAAACCGACGGTACGGGAAAACGTACGACTACGCCTACGGTGGATATGTCGAGGGCCCAGGGACCGGCCGCAGCGATTCCATTCCTGCCCAGATTTATCAGGGCGGTCAACCTGTCCAAGAAGCGCGGCTCTCGGACGGTGAATTTGTAATGACAGAGCGTGCTGTGCGTGGTGCTGGCAACGGTGATAGAAACAAAGGGGCGGCAAAGATGTACGCCATGATGAGAGATTTTGAGCGAGGGTCAGCATAATGGCGGATACAGTAACCAGCGTAGCGGTCCAACGGCCACCCGAGGAAGCCCTTCCGTTTTTGTACGGAAGTGAGAACGTACAAGGGATTCTCCCTGGTGCAGAGGCGCTATATATCGCGCGGATGCAGCAGGCAGGGCTTATGGATGCCCAAGGCAACTTTACCCCTGCCGCGATGCAGGCTTTGCCCCAGCAGTCTATTGCCGCTCGTACCCCTCTACAGCAACAGGCTACGACTATGGCGCAGGCAGGGTTGGGAACATACCTACCGATGCTGCAGGCTGGTGCGGACACCGTTGGTTCTGGGGTCACTGGCATTGGTACGGCCTTGCAGACTATGCAGGCAGGGTTCCAACCTCTGGCCGACGCACGCAGTCTTGTATCTGGTGCGCTTGAGGGTGCGTTGCCTTACCGCGATTATGCAATCAATCAAATGCAGGGCGCAATTCCAGCCGTTCTAGAGGCCGCTGGCCAAGGCGCAGCAGACACTGAAGCGGCAGCGGGGCGTGGTGAACTGGCGGCCGCTGGCGCTGTCCGTGGTATCACTGATGCGGCGACCATGGGTCAACGCGCTGGGCAGGAAACAGCGCAAAACATTTTGGGTCAAGTTGGCGCAGGCCAAGCAGCCCTGACAGGATCCGCATCTGACATCCAAGACATCGGGGCGTTGTCGCAACGCGCTGGTATGCGTGCCGGCGCAGACGTAATGAAATACGGCCGGAAGGCCGAGGAAATTGGACTTGGCGCACTGCAAAACTTGCCTGAATACGGGAAGCGTATGGAGCAGCAAGGGCAAACCACTGCTCAGAACATCTTGAAAGCCGGCAGCGCAGCAGACGAATTGGGCCAATACGGCTTGTCAACAGCGCAGGCCGGTATTGCAGGGTTGCGTGGAACGGGTGCCGAGTTCGATCCGAACGCGATCCAGGACTACATGAACCCTTATCAGCAGTCTGTCATTGATGCCGCCCTAGCAGACGTTGCACGGGCAGGCCAACAACAGCAAAATGCTTTGGGTGCACAGGCCGTAGGCGCAGGTGCGTTTGGTGGTTCTCGTCAGGGCATTGCGCAGGGCGAGATCTCTCGAAACGTGCTAGAGCAACAGGCCAAAACCGCAGCCGGAATGCGTCAGGCAGGATACGAAAGCGCAGCGCAACGGGCGCAGGCAGCGTACGAAGCGGCGAAGGGTCGTCAGATCCAAGGTTCTGGGCTCATGGGCCAACTGGGTCAGGCGGGTGCCGCGACTGGGTTGCAGGCATCTCAGCTTGGTATGACGGCAGCAGGCCAAGCGGGTCAGGCAGCAATGGGTGGCACACAGGCAGGTGCGAACATCGCATCTCAAGCCACGCAACTTGGTCTTACCGGTGTCGGTCAGGCGGCGGCAAACCGCGCACAAAGCGGACAACTTAACCTCGCTGGCTTGCAACAAGGCATGGCGGCGGCGGGTCAAGCTGGAGCCATGGGCGCACAATCGGCGCAGATGGGAATGGGTGCCGCACAACAGGCTGGCGCAGCGCAGATGCAGGGCGCACAACTTGGTATGCAAGGGTCGCAGGCAGCAGGTCAAACAGGGTTGGCTGGCGCACAACTTGGCATGCAGGGCGCAGGTCAGGCGGCTGGATTGCGTACATCCGGCGCAGGTCAAGCGGCGGGTTTGGGTGCACAAGTCGGAGCCATGGGCCAATCGTACGGTCAGATGGGCTTGGCGGGTGCAGGTCAGATGGGTGCACTTGCAGGTCAATACGGCCAACTTGGTCAAGGGATCGGCGGATTGGCTGGTCAGCTTGGCGGTTTGGGTATGCAGCAGGCGCAGCTTGGCGAAGCATATCAAGGCCTCAACCTCAACGACGTCAACACGCTCATGTCCATCGGCGCACAAGAGCAACAACAACGTCAAGCGGAACTGGGTGCACAGTTTGGCAACGAGATGGCTCAGTACAACCAGCCATACCAAGCACTGGGCTACTACTCAGATGTCTTCCAAGGTATGCCGATTGGTCAGTCCAGCTTCGGCCAACAACAAACACCGGCCCCAAGCACCATTTCACAGCTTGGCGGCCTAGCCACCGGCCTGTACGGTATGTACCGAGCAACGCAGTAAGGATCTGTCATGAACGTAGAAAACCGCAAACTCTTCGCAAACAGAGACGCTCGCCGCAGACTGGCGGAGATGGGCGGTATCATGGCATCGTCGCCGGAACTGTTGGGTGAGGCACAGCTGTATGGCCTTGGTGGGGACGTATCTGTTGAAGAGTACGTCGCCGTTATCCCTGGGATTAACAGCGGCCGGCCAATCCGTTTGAAGATGGAAACACTGTCACGGCTACAAGAGCTTGCGCCGGAACTAATGCAGCAAGCGTTTGTCATGGATCAAGCAACTGCGGAACAACGTGGCGTGGACGTGATGCGCTTGCGCCCAGGTGATGCGTTTGTTGAGCGCCAAGTTATCGAAGCGTCTCCTATGCTGCAGGCTCGTGGTGTACAAACTGCACCGATGCAAGCCCCAGGGATGGACGTGTCCCCTGGGTATATGTCTGCCCCTGACGCCTTTGTTCCAAACACCGGTGTAATCCCCATCGGGGACTTCCCGCTTCAGGAACCTGGTCTTGATGCAGCTTCCTTTACAGTGCAGCCGTCACAAGTTCCAATGAATGCTATGGAAGAATTGTATGCATCTGGGGCAATGGATGATACGTTGTCTTCGGTTCCTCCTGTGGCCCCCGAAGCGGCGCCTACCTCGTTACCAAGCGAAGAGCTTTTAGCACCCGTCACTCCACCCAAAACAGGTGACCGCAGTGGTCTACTATATGTGAACGTTCCAGGTGTGACTTCCTCTCCTGTTTTGATGACAGAAGAGAATTTTAATCTTTTAGAGGAGCAGTATCCGCAAGCTCTTCAGTCAACCGATGTTACTGTTCAGGATGTAGGTTCTCTTCCTGACAATTTACCATTTAACGTTGAAGATCTTCAAATAGTCGACACACTTCCGCTTCGCCCACTTGAAGTCAAGCAAGCAAGTGACGCTAGCGCAGAGGCTGAGATAGCTCAACGTTCTCTAGAGCGTGTGCAAGAAGAGGGAACTGTTCCAGGGACCGACATTCCTACGAGCTCTGCCGCTAAAACTAAAATCGAACAACAGCAAGCGGCGGTTGACGCAGCATCAGCCGCAAGCGCTGCGGCACGAAAAGCGGAAGTATTAGGGGCGACACCTCAAGAAATAGCTGATGCGGAACGCAAACAAATGGAAGGCATAGCTCCAGCTGAACTTCCAGAAGAAGCGATCCAGCTGGCTAAAGACTCGCCCGACCTGACGACACAGATCGAAAAGGTCGTAAAGAACCCAGATAAAACCCCTGCAGAAAAAAACAAAGATGCAGCAAAGGCGGTATTAGGCGCAGCCGGCCTTGTTGACCCAGCGAAACCCCTGTCTTCCAAAGAGGCTGTTTCTGCGTACGAAAAGATGTTCAAAGAAATGTTGGGCGAAGATGACGAGGATAAAGCAAAAGAGATGTGGCACAACATGGCCATGATCGGCTTTGCGATTGCCTCTGGCGAAAGCCCCCGCGCTTTGCAAAACATCGCCAACGGCCTGCTTGCCGGCACGAAAATGATGAAAGAGGATCGAGCAGCCGAGCGGAAACGGGAAGACACGATTACGATGCTGGCCATCGAAGCGGCTCAAGAAGACAAACGCGCAGCGGAGAAATTCCAACGAGACCTGGAGTTGGTTAAGGCACGAGACTCAGGCACAAGCATCTATGAAAAGATGCCGACGCTCACGGAAGCCATTGATGACGCCGCAAAAGCCGAAATGACAGCAGCAGCGGCTATTGGTAAATCAATTTCTTATGCCGATGCCGTTACTAAAGTTTCACCTATTGTTAAACGGCTTTACGGCAAGGGTGGAACCGATGAAGAACAAGGCACAAATTCAAATCGTGACGCGATTGGCAACTCATTAGGCCTGTAAGGAGCACCTAGATGCCCACATTTGAAGAACTTCGCGAACGGGCCATCGATCTCAAACTGTCCGGAGACGAAGAAGGAGCACAGAAACTGGCGGATCACGCCCGTGCTGTTCGTGACTATGATGCTCTGAAAGAACAAGCCATCGATCTCAAACTGTCCGGAGATGACGAAGGTGCTGAACGCATTGCTAAACAGGCAAAAGACACACTAGCTCCGTTTCAGGAATCGCGGTTCACGGACATCGGCCGCGGTCTTGTTGCCGCTCCAATTACAATCGCACAGGGCATTTCCGAGATGGCGGCGGTTGGCACAGATCTTGCATTTGGCACAGAGTATTCTCGCGCGGTAAGTGATGCGTTTGAAGGGTTTAAAAAAGAATATGATCTCGACCCACGCACCTCGGCAGGCAACATCACAGAAGAGATGCTTGCGTTTGGCCTTGGGTTTATCCCAATCGCAGGCTGGCTTGGGCGTGCCAGCACAGTAGCCAAAGGTGGCAAGATTGTTGCCGCCCCTGCTAAGAGTAAATTCTTCAAGTCAGCGGAGAAGTTCGGCGGCACAGATCTGGGAAAGGCTTTGGTTGGATCTCGTGCCCGTATGATCGGCTCGACGGCTCTTGCAACTATGGGCTATGAAACATTGGTTACACCAGACGGCCGTCCCACCATGTCGGATTCCTTTGACTTTATGCCCGACGCACTCAAGACAACAGACACATCACAGATGTCGGGTGCAGAGTTAGCCTACAACCGTTTGTCCAACAAGTTCAAACGTGGTGTTGAGGGTGGGTTGGCGAGTTTGACATTTGACGTTGGTCTGCCTGTGGCAGGGGCCACGATCCGTGGTATTGGCACCGTCCCTGGTGTGTCAGAGGTTTCGTCTGGGTTGGCCCGTGGTGCGCAGAAAGCGTTTAGCGTTGGTACAGAGTTGTTGTCCCGCGCACCTGGGGTCAAGCCTACCGCAACAAAACTGAAAGAGTGGTTCAGCCCGACGGCCCTGGCCGATGCTACCGTCATGGAAGAGGCGTTTGATGTTAAAGCGGTGCGGGACACAGCTGAACGCGAGGCGTTCCAGTACTACAAAGATTTCGAGAAGAACATTGGCGAGTTTATGAACATCGTCAAAGTCCCGAAGATGCGGAAGAAAACCCGTCAGACTATCAAGAACAAGCTGTATGACTTCTTGACCACCGGCAACGAAGCTGCGCTTGATGGGTTTAACGAAACTGCGAAGACGTCGGCGCGGCGCATGCTGCGGTTGGATCAAGAGTTCCAAGACAAAATGATCTTTGAGTTGGAGCAACAGGTTGGCGATGCCACTGGCGGCCCGTTGCGTGATGCGCTGACCACGATCAAACAGAACCGTGAACAAGTTGGTGCGTACCTTCGTCGTCGGTTCGATATGTATGACGATGCCTCTAAGTATTATTCAGAGTTGGATTTCAACTCCCCTCAATTCACAGCTGCGGCTCAAGAAATGCGTGAGTTTGTGCGGAACGTTTTTGACGTTGCCCCTCGGCAGGTTGATGCCGAGCGTCCGCGTGAGTTTGTGCAGTACAAAAAGCAGTTTGAAGAACAGTTTGATGAGTTGTTTGGATCCGGCAGATTCCGTCAAGGCGTAACCGAAGAGGACCTTAATGAGTTTGCTCGTCGTAAGCTGTTGAAATACATAGGTTTAGATCTATCGGAGGGCCGGTTGTCTCCGGAGGCGGCGCTTCGCGAAAAACGCGCGGCTCTGAAACAAAACAACGAAGTGATCATGCCTGGTCGCGTGGTCAGCCTAGTCGACAACATGTTGATTGAACGTGTACCAGAGCTTAACAAGCTGCCGGCGACGCGTGAATTGATGGGCGAAATAGTGGACCCGCAGAAAGCGTTTATTAACACAATTTCTGACATGGCACAAACCACTGCCGGCCTTACCTTCTATCGGCGCATGGCTGACGAATTTGCTGTCCCTGCCTCACAGGGATACAAAGATTTGCTACAGGGCAAGCGCCCTGCAATTATCCGTGGGCCAGAGATGGAGGAGAACTTTATTGAGAACTCTGGTCTAGTGGGTCGCACTGGTGCCGAAGCTGAGCTGTCGGCGGCGGATCTGTTTAGTAACAGCGGTTACACCAAGTTAGAGGCTGGCGAAGGCGAATCGTTCTTTGGGCCCTATGCCAACCTGACCGGAATGTACGTCACACCAGAGGTCAAGCAGGCTCTGACAACTCCCGCCCGTATGGGCATGGATGAGCTCGGCCAGGCGATTGCCGCCGGTGCATTGCTCAAGGGTCAGGCGCAACGTATGACCATCGTTCCTAACCTTCTATCCCAAGTTCGCAACATCACCGGTAACGGTATCGCTCTGGCACAGAACGGCAACCTCAAGCGGGACAGTGACTTCGTCGATACGTTCCGCCTAATCGCTGCAAACATCGAGAGCATGGATGATGCTGGTTTACGCAAGTACGCCCGTGAGTTAGGTGCTCTGGGGGTCATGGACACTAGCCTTGTGACCTCTGCGCTGCGCGATTTCAAAGAGATGGCAGCTGACTTTAAGTTTACAGGTAAATTACAGAAGCTGGCAGATGACGCGACATACACCATGGTTCCGTTCATGCAGCAGCTAGAACGCCTGTACTCTGATTCTGACTCCTATTTCAAGCTGATGTCTGTGTTTGCAGAGCAAAGCAAGATTACAAATGCGCTGGGCAAAGCTAATCTGGATATCAACGCATTGCCCGAGGGTGCGTTGGCAGCCATACAAAAATCATTCATCGACCAAGGGATCGCGAAGCGTGGCGCATCGATATCTCTTGACCAGTCTCCGGCGAACTTTCTTCTGACTATGGCGGGAGACACTGTTAAGGACACAATGCCAGTCTACAACCGCGTTGGTAAAGCTATCCGCCGCCTGGATGCGATCCCTGTGTTTGGTAACTTTACATCGTTTGCGTCTGAGAACATCCGTAACTCTGCAAACACTTTGTCCCGTGGCATTAATGAGTTGGCATTCAAGGCTGATGACGCATTGCGTGCAGCCATTGGCGACGACGCAGCCCAGATACTGGAGCGTCAGATCCGTGGGATCGGGGCCCAACGTCTGGGATCCTACGTTGCAGTTTCCTCTGTTATGCCTGCGGCAATTACTAAGGCGTCGATGCTTGCAACTGGAACCACAGACACAGAGATGAACGCCGCCCAAACACTAGCCGCGGACTTCTACGATGGTCACGCCATGCTCGTGATCGACAACGACAAGCGTGGGAAGATCACGTTGGGCGACCAGAGCTACATCTTCCCCCATGCGTTTGTGTTGGATCCTGCACGGGCGGCCCTCCGGACCTACTATGAGCAGGGCGAACTGGGCAAAGATCAAGCATCTCGGATCTTGAACTCTGCGTGGTCAGGGGTGAAGGGATACAGCGAACCGTTCCTCTCGGAATCCTTGTTGTACGAACGCGTACGAGACGTACTTCCACAGGAGTGGATTGGTCGTGGCGGGGAAACGCAGACTGGTTCGCGGGTCTATGATCCACAAGAGAGCTTTGGAGACAAGGTGTCAAAGAGTGTAACCCATATTATGGGCACATACATTCCAGGTTACGGCCGGATGTTTGTCGAAGAGCGGGGAGGAAAGCTGCAAGCTGGTCGTGTTACTCGTGCGCTGATAGAGGAACCAGGGAGCCGTGGTCAAGAGTACACAATCAACGAAGAGTTGGCCCGTACTGTCTCAGGTTTCACGCCCATCGTTATCAACACGCGCACCGACTTCCGCTTCCAGGGCGGTGAGTACCTGCCACTGC
>Ga0208161_1001957_pt1 | contig 10647 bp, 20 predicted proteins | sample CB_VirMetaG_3_FD_184538 | JGI IMG/M metagenome (GOLD analysis project Ga0208161, IMG submission 184538) | Freshwater to marine saline gradient viral communities from Chesapeake Bay - CB_1508_1S Viral MetaG (SPAdes) (version 4) | ecosystem: Environmental > Aquatic > Marine > Coastal | place: USA... | reverse complement strand
TGGTGGTGATTTTTATGAAGTTGCTATTAATGGTAGTTATAACTTGTTAGCGAGTGCATCAAACACAGACCATCCATTAAGAGAGAGCATACGAGTCATATGGTCAAGTAGTTTAACTACGGCACAGAAAACGGCTATTGAAAATTTAATAACTTACACCGACTGGGATTTTTCAGATGTTACGAGTTTTGGTAGCTATTGGAGAGCAAGAACTGAATTAACCGACTTTCCTTTAATTGATACAAGCAGCGGTACTAATTATAGTAATGCATGGCGTGATTGCACATCACTAACCAGCTTTCCTGCATTAGATTTAAGTAGTGGTACTAATTTTAGTTCTGCATGGCAAGGATGCACATCACTAACATCGTTTCCATTGTTAGATGTAAGTAGTGGTACTAATTTTACTTTTGCATGGGTCAGTTGCACATCACTAACCAACTTTCCTTTATTAGATGTAAGCAATGGTACTAATTTTTATTTTGCGTGGTATAACTGCTCTTCTCTAACCAGTTTCCCACAGTTAGACGTAAGCAGCGGTACTAATTTTGGTGTAACATGGCGCAATTGCACATCACTTCAAGACTTTCCTGCAAATATGTTTGATAGTGTAACGGCTACGGATTTTACACAAGCATTCACAAGCACCAACCTAAGTAGTCAATCCATTGAAAATATAGTCGTAAGTATAGACACAGCAGGTCAAATCAATGGAACGTTAAACATAACAGGAGGAGGTAATGCGACAACGGCAACTGCACAAACGGCTATTGATAGCTTGACTGCAAAAGGCTGGACAGTTACAGTACCTGATGGCTATGTTTCACCATATCTTATAGATGTTTATCAGGGTTCAGCAGCAGCGTATTCTTTGCGTCAATTATCATACAATACAACTGATGTAGTTAGGGTTCGTAGGTCAGTAGACAATGCAGAAGCGGACTTCACGGCATCGGATATTACAGATGGAACTTTGTTATCGTGGGTAGGAGGTCAGAATTTATTACCCAATTCTGAGCAGTTTGACCTTTGGTCAAAATTCGATACAGCGGTAGTTGCAAATCAAGCGACAAGCCCAGATGCTACATTAACAGCAGACTTGATATATCCGACAGTCACGGGCAATGATAAACGAATAAGACAATCGCTAAGTATTGCAAGTGGCACAACATATACTTCCTCTGTTTTTTTAAAAGCAAATGGATTGTCATGGGTTCGATTTTATCCTGCTCCATTTACTGCTCCTGCATGGTTTGATGTGGCTAATGGGGTTATAGGCACGGTAAGTAGTGGCACAACTGCATCCATTGAAGATTATGGGAATGGGTGGTATAGATGTTCAGTAACACGTACAGCCACAACTACTGGCACAGGTCAATTTTATGTTAATTTAGTAGATGGTAACAATCTTGGAACTGTCACGGCAAACGGAACGGATGGTATATTGTTTTGGGGCGCACAAGTAGTTGAGGGTAGTGAAGCAAAACCTTATGTAAAAACAGAAGCAAACCCAAGCGGCATCGGCTACGTTACTACTTGGTACGACCAAGTAGGGAGCAACGATGCGACACAAGGTACTGCTGCAAGACAGCCTAAGATAGTAGATGCAGGGGTATTGGTTACAAATAATAGCAAGCCTGCAATTAATTTTGTAGATTCATCAGGTACGGGAGTAGGACAAAGTCTTATAGCACCTAATTACTATTCAGCTTCAACTACTGATGTATGGGCATTCAGCATCTACAAATTAAATTTGAGCGGCTATTATCCTTATATTTTTAGTGGTTTAAATACAGACCGTGGATTTATTGCTCTTCATAACTCTACAAGCAGAGAGTTAAGAACAGCCACAGTAAGAACGGGAGGTTTGAGTGTATATAATGGTAATGCAGTACCTTTATCTCAAACAATTTTAAGAACAGATAAAGCAAACCGAAGCACTATATCTACTTGGAAAGACGGAGTGATATCAATTAATGAACAAGCAGATAGAAATGAGGATTTTGTTATGCCTACATCTACTATTATTGGAGGTATTATATCTTCTGCAGCCATAACTAACGACACAAATCTATCAGAATTAATTTTCTACACTTCCGACCAATCCTCCAACAGAACAGGCATAGAAACAAATATAAATAACCACTATAACATTTACCCATGACAAACGGTTACTACATAGGCACAAAAGAAGAAGCGGAAAACTACGATAATATAGTAACGCAAGGCGAAGGCTACAACGGTACTACTACTCGTTGGGCAGAACCAAGACAGCATCCAACGCAATTAGATTTGTATTCAATTATCAAGCACACAAGCTATGACGATACTATGCAATGGGTTGAATTTTTAGATGAAAGCTGGAATCAGGATATATTGAATTAAATATAAAATAAAATAACTATGAAAGAACTCAACACAATATACGCATCTTGGATAAAGGTTTTCATTAGTGCTGTTTTAGGTGCTTACCTTATCGAATTGCAAAACGGTAGACAATTATTTGACTGGACTTTTGACATGGTTGAAAGCCTGTTAACCGTTGGCGTGGTATCTATGATTCCAATAATTATTAACTGGCTTAACCCGGCTGATGACCGTTATGGAAAACGATAAAATGACAGATATGATAATTAAGCGCATGGACAAATTCGAGGAGAAGCTCGATTGTGTTCGTGATGATGTTGTTGAGTTAAAGACAAAGGTCGGTATATTCAAGCAATGGATGACAGGACTTGCGGCGTTTATCGGTGCTGCATTTTCGGCAATAGTTGATTATTTAAGCAATCAATGAAAAGGTACACCGCAACCAAACACTTATTCACTCCACGACATTTATTGTTACCGCAGTTCGGGGTTGATGTGATTTATGGAAAAATCCGATTTACCGAAGAAAGCAAATACGAAACAACTGAGTTCAGGAACCAAGCTGACTGGAATAAAGGCGGCGGTTTAAGCCATTCGCTTATTCCGAACCGAAACGCAGTAATGATAGGATGGCGTTACTTAAACAACAAATTTGAGTTAACACCTTACTTAAATATAGACAGCGCTAATATTTTCCGTATTTTTAATCCAATAGAAGTACCTATGAACAAGGATATACTTTGGTCTATTGAATTCCGGGATGGAGTAATTCACTTCGATATAAACGGTAATGAGTTTGAGTTTGGCGATTACGAATGGCGTAATTTTTCATTTCCGAGAATGCCGTATTTCGGTGGTGATGATACACCGACAAAGCCTGTAAGTATCTATTGGCAATCAAGTAATACATGAGCAAACAACTAACTTATTTAGTTATCCATTGTACCGCTACCCCCGAAGGTCGGGAGGTTTCAGCAGATGAAATTAGACGTTGGCACACATCACCAAAGCCAAAGGGCAGAGGTTGGAAACAGGTCGGTTATTCCGATATTATACACTTGGATGGAACGGTTGAAAATTTAGTACCTTACAATGATGATGATGTGGTTGACACTTGGGAAATCACCAACGGAGCAAGCGGAATAAACAGCATCAGCAGACACGTTGTTTATGCTGGAGGTGTAAGTGCAGACGATGTAAAGAAAGCAAAGGACACACGCACATGGCTGCAGGAGTTGGCAATGATAACTTACGTTAAGGAAACCATTGCACGACATCCTAATATCAAGGTAGCAGGTCATAATCAATTTGCGCAAAAGGCTTGCCCTTCGTTTAACGTTCCAGTATGGTTAATGGCTATTGGAGTGTCCGATGAAAACATCTACATCAAATAAACCAAAATGAAAATCAGAAAACGGTTGTACGACCATGAAGCTATACATTTAGGTTTAGCCTTAAATGAAAAGGGTGTTGGTAGGCATCAAGCCAGGTACTACGTTACGCAGGAGGAATCCGATTTAATTGATAAGTACCGGATAATGCACAGGCGTGAATACGTTGAAGTACTACGCAAAAGGGATAAATCCGGAAACGTTGTTTCATCATTGGAACGGTTGCAAGCTACGCCTCAACCAATACCAAAAGGGCATAAGATAATCGGCACAACTACGAACGCTGCGACAGGTCATCAATGGATAAGAACGCAAGCGGAGCAAGAAGAATTTAACATCAAAGATTTAGACATTGATGGTATAGTATCTAAGTACATTAGGCGGATTGACATTGAGCCAAAGAAAATTGATACTGACTTCTTGTTCGACAGGTTGGTTTATACGGATGTACATATCGGAATGACTACCAACGAAAACGGACACAGCTTGTATGGTGGCAAGTGGGATGAACAAGAAATAAAAGAGACGCTTGAAACAATGATAGCGCATGTTATTGAAAACAAAAAGTCAAACCTTTTAATCATTGACGAGTTGGGTGATTTCCTTGATGGCTGGGATGGTAAAACGGTAAGGCGAAGCCATGAGTTACCGCAAAACATGGACAATGAAAAAGCGTTTGACGTTGGGTTGTATTTTAAGATACGCTTGATTGATGAAATGATGGGTTATTATGAAAGGGTGATTTGCAATAACATCTGCAATGATAATCATGCCGGTAGTTTTGGGTACGTTGTAAATTCAGCATTCAAGCAAATAGCTGAAACAAGGTACTTGAATTGTGCAGTTAACAACATCCGGACATTCATCAGTCATTACTTCTTTGGTGACTACTGCTTTATTATTACGCATGGCAAAGATGGTAAGAATTTGAAATTCGGGTTTAAGCCAAAGCTGGATGCAAAGCAAATAGAAACGATTAACAACTACATTCAGCACCACAATATAAGCTCTCCTTACATTGAGTTCAGCAAAGGCGATAGTCACCAAAATATCTTTGACGAAAGTACGGCCGACAATTTTTATTACTACAATTACGGAGCGCTAAGTCCTTCAAGTGAGTGGGTGCAGACAAACTATAAAAAAGGAAAAAGGTCGTTTCAGTTTTTTAATTACAAGAATGGTGGGCAAAAGATACATATCCCATTTACCTTTGAGTGGAAGATAAACCGGGAAGAAACATTTAATGACTATTCAAAATAACCTATGAAAGTATACAAGCGTCAAGTCTTAGATATGTGCTTTCTTGCTGGGTTGCGGAAAGCCATAGATGAAAAGTTAGCATTGGAAGAAAAAGGCGAATATGTAACCGAAGTTGATTTCATCGAAGCTGCTGAACAGCACTACCTACATCATATAGATACGTTCTTTCGGTTTGATGATTTTGAATATGATATGGAAATCGAATAATATGGCAAACAATTACAAATGGATAGTAACTATTGCAGTTATGATTATGCTAATTATCGCAATGGTAGATACCTGCAAAGGTCAGGTCGGATTAAACGGTGCAGGATTCTTTGAGAATAGAACCGAGTTATCAGATCAATGGCTGTTGGAAGAAACGCAAGGGAACCAATGGGTGCTACGGTTACCTGGAGGTGCCATTACTAAATACGCCAATGCTACGCCATTCAGAGGCGGTTGGGGGCTTGATAGTGCGATCGTGGATAGTATTACCTTTTTGTACAAATCGTTCGAGGAAGAACAGTCAAACGACATACTGGATAAGTGGTACAGGAAAACAGCACAGCAGCCAATGACAAGTTACCTGTATGATTTAATCGACTTAAACGACAAGTTCGATAAGCTGAAAATCATTTGGGCCGTTAACATTTACATACCGGCCGAAGAAGCTATCAAGCCGATTGAGTTTATGGTTATGAATGGCATCGACATAGTTGCGGTTGAGTTAGGTAACGAAAGCTACTCACAGGTAGGTCACGACTTTGACGAATACGTTTGTAAATCAGAACCGATAGCAGATATGGTTAGAAATTTAGGCATAACCGTTATTCATCCTGCTGCGCCTTCTGGGCTGAGGTCAAGGAAAGACCACGACCAATGGAACGAATCACTTAAAGATTACTTAGCAGATTTCCCGAAAGATGGGGTGGTGTTTCATCCGTACTTCGATGATAGGGAATTTAGCGGCTTAACTGCTCCTGTGGACACTTTACTTGCTCTGTCGCAGATTGCTTCGTTTGATTGGGGTTCGTTCTTTACAGGGCTTGTAAATGAGTTTCCTGACGCTTCTATGCACTTAATTACGGAAACCAATTCACAGCCGAGTAATTTAATCGGAGACACTTACTTAAACGGTGTCTTGATAGATAGTATTTTAAGTGCTTCGGTTCTGTCGTTTGATTGGGTTTGTATACATAACGGAGTTTCCCCTGACAAGTACGGTGTGATTTACGGAAAGCAAGGAGAGCAAAAGAAAAACACATCGTTAGCGGTGTGGGGTGAAGCAGTGCGGAAAAAGAAAATAGTGGTTGTTATGCCTATTTGCAACCGGTGTAAAAAGATTGTGTATAAATTATTCAACTGGCGGAGATGTTCATCATGTAATAACTAATAACTTTGTAATTATGAAACGTAAATTATTCAGCAAAAAAGATGGAACAGGAATTCTGGAAGACCTGAAAGGCATATTTTCAGATGTAGTGGACAGTATAAAATTGTTCTTTGTTCGGATATTCACTCAGTTAGATAACTGGTATGACATCGCAGGTCAGCCAGTTGTTTTATTCTTGGAAGGAGTAAAAGAGGTAACTAAAAAAGGAACGGTTACAGGCGGTATATTTGATGCTATTGTCGCTGCTATCCCCGGCACACTTGACGACGCTTTCCTTGATTTTTTAAGAAGCAACCTGACCACGATAATCGAAGAGTGGAAAGGCATACCAGATACGTTAAATGATATTGAGGATGCGTTGGAAGAACTTATCGATGAAATTGAAATGCTTAGCCAGGCGCAACAAGGATCAACGTACAACGGCATTGCTGCTTTGATTTTGGAACATTATTCGGCCGAGGTTGCAAAGGAAAGCGGTGCTGCTCCTGTTGCTGGCAGACATGCTAACACGCTGGCACAATTAAGCTATACTTTATATAAAGAAGAAAAAGTGTAAATCATCTTCATTTTTCATGTTTTGGTTTAGGTTAACCCGGTAGTTCTCCGCTATCGGGTTTTTTTATTACTAAAAAATCGGCGTTTACAGTCAATTACAGCCGATTTGCAAAAATATTTCATTTTATTTGTTAAAATTATTTTGTAAATTAAAAGCTGTTATATTATCTTTGGGTATTCTTAAACTAAATCAAAACATTATGAACACATCAGATTTTTATTTCGTTTCAATCGTGCCAAGTGCAAGAGGTTTATTCACCGCTACAATCAGCGATTTTGAAGGCAACAAATTAACAGCTACTTGCCCGGCTGTAATGTATGACGAATTTAGCTCAGACATAATATCTGAAAGCGAACTTATCGAGTACGTTATCGAATCAAACAATTAATCACTAAACAATAATCAAATGCAAATTAGCAAACAAACATTGGATTTAATCCACGATCTGAAAGAGTGGGGCGACAAAAGCAAAATCGCTAAACTCGCAAACACCAGCGACACGAACATTCACAACGCATTAAAGAAGGGTCGTGGTTCAGAGGAAATCGTAACGGCTATTATCAGCTTTTACGAATCAGTCAAAGCCGACCGCCTTGAATTGAAAAACCGCATAAACCAATTGTAATGGAAATATCAACCAAAACAGCTACAACGGATGTTCAGGAGTTCTTGAACGAACCGCACCTAAGAAAGCTGCTTGAAATCAGGCAAGGCTTTGCAATCAAATTGGAGCAAGCTGCTTCCTTTTCCGATACGAAAAAGGCAATGGAAGTATCATTGGAAAGAGCAAATTTTGCCATAAAAGAATTTCTTTTGATTCCATAAATTCATTAATTTTAACCAAACAAAACAAAAGTATGACTCTAAACCAAACAGTAGCGATTGAGCTGACAAGGTATCAGCTTTACGCATTATTAAACGCAGCAACTACGCGAAACATTGAAGTAGAAGAAGCTGTAAACGTATGCCGTAACAACATCCACATTCCGGAATGCGAAACGATTTTGAACGAACTTGAAGAAGGGTTTGAGGATGAGCAAGCTATTCGTGCGGAGCGTAATTCAATTATCAGAAAATCTATAAGCGATGACTGAAAAACGTTACGTTGCAAAAGTCGAAATGTTTGTCTTTGAAACCGATGATTGGGCGGCCGAAATGATGGCAAGGTCAATCGCAAAAGACATAGCCGGCAAGTACGACAATCAGGCTTGCGTGGTAGAAATCAGGCATCAGCCGTTCGGAAGTGTAAAACAAGGTGAATCAATAAAACTAAAACAATGAATGAAGAACTAAAGAAACCAATGCAGCCAAACGAAATCGAATGGCGTATTCAGAATTCCAGAAACGGTAAAACAACCGTTGTCCCTTACCTTCAAAACAGGGCAGTCATGGAACGATTAGACGAAGCGTTTGCTCCTGGCGGTTGGCAGAACACTTATGAACGGTGGGGAGCAAAAGGAGTAAAGTGTGGTATCGGTGTACTATGCGATGCTGAATGGGTTTGGAAGTACGATGGCGCGGATGAAACCGACATTGAACCAACGAAGGGAGGTTTCAGCGACAGCATGAAACGGTGTGCGGTGCAATGGGGATTAGGTCGTGATCTGTACAAGTATCCGCGTGTATTTATCGAAGGTGAACACAAGTACATTCCGGATTGGGCAAATGAAATGCTTGACAAATTAGTTGAAGCGTTTATTGCAGGCAAGCTGGAAGGTCGTTCAGTAATCGTTCTAAAACAGAAGTAATGGAGTTTCAATATTTCGATGGCGAGGAATTTACCGAAGGTCGTGAATTGGCTACCAACAATCAGCGCATGGCTATTGAACAGCTTTTAATGAATGCAAGTATAGATGAAATCTACAAAACAAACATTGAAAGAGACTATCTATACTACACACCAGAAGAAGCAGGCGTAACGATTGAATACTTGCTGAACAACCAACTGCATCCGGTATTCGACAATGCCCGGCCCAGCGCAACAGATATTATTAACACAATCAAAAATCAAATTAAGTAACATGGCTTACGAACAAAAAGATGGAGACATCAGCGTCTTCAAAAACAACAAGAAAGAAACCGAAAACCAACCTGATTACACAGGTACCGCATTGATCAATGGTCAAAAGATGAAGGTAGCATTATGGATTAAGGAAGGGCAAAAAGGCAAGTTCTTCGCTGGTAAAATCCAGGAAGACACCTACCGGCAATCCGATAACATGAAACCCATATCTAATGGCTTAGCTCAACAGCTTGATGATGATTTGCCGTTTTAATTAACTAACACTAAAACAAAACAATGATGTACACTAAAAAAGAATTTACAAACAAGATTTACAATTTACTTCAAGACGCATACGATAACCCAGAGCTATCTATTTATACAATAATTAGCCGTAATAAGGTATCAAGAACATTTGCAACTGTTCTAAACAAGGAAGGCTATTTGAGTGCAGATAGGTGGATTGGTGGCGCACCAACTATATTTATATCTGAATTTTTAATGGGTAAATTAAGAGCATATCAGAAGGAATGTGCTAAAAAAGCAAAGAGTAAAAAGCAGGTAGTTACAAAACAGATTACAACACAACCTGTAAATCAGGAAGAATACGCATTGTCTATTTTGCGCAATAGCGACAGGTACGATTATAAGGTGTACCGCACATTGAAGCAAGTTAAAGAAGAACAAGTGCTTTGAAAACAAACCTAATTATACAGGTTGACCAAGAGGGGAAGGTCATTGCAGGGCGGAGGAAGCTCATACAAGCTCTGCAATCCCTTTCTGGTCAGCGGTTGGTACTAACTATCGAAAAGTACAAACGGAAGCGTACAAATCCGCAAAATCGTTATTTGCATGGCGTGGTCTTTCCAATGCTTCAGCAGCGACTTTTGGACTTAGGTTGGAAGGAATCGGTATCAATCGAATGGGTAAAGGATTTAATGAAGTATCAGTTTCTGAAAATGGAAACCGCCAATGAAAAGACAGGCGAAGTTATTACATCTATTCGTGCGACGAGTTCACTCACCACTTCTGAAATGATGGACTTCATTGCGGATATTCAACAATGGTCGGCTGAAACATTAGAATTGTACATACCCGATCCCAACGAACAAATTGAATTAATCTAAAAACAAACAAAAATGAAAGCAAAAAACTTCACCGATGCAATTAAGAAGCATCTACAACGCTATGGTAAAATCAATCAATTACAAGCACTTGAAAGGTACGGCAGTTGGAAGCTATCGGCCAGGATATCTGAACTGCGAGCTGATGGCTGGGATATAGAAACCAAACCTAAAACAGTAAAAACAAGATATGGTCAAAAGGTAAACGTCGCTGAGTACATTTATACTAAGTAATTCATATGATTAAAAAAGTGGACAGCACGCCTACGCGCATGATGGATAAAAGTGAGCTGATAGAAAAAGTGTATAATTTATCGGACGAAATCGAAAATTTAAACAAGCGCATTGAGCAGTACAAAAGCAAAATCGAACTACTCAAGAAACGCCAGAGACCTACAATTAAAATCGTTGAAAAGATAGTCCATGTTTACGACATGAATCATGTCGACAAAAACGATAACGACTTGGATAATGCTATTGACTTTGCTGTTGAGCTTACCGGCGTAGAGCGCAAGTACATCATGGAAAAGCGAAGGACAGGCCAGCAGGTGGTCGCCAGGAGTATCGTGTAT
>Ga0208161_1001955_pt1 | contig 10660 bp, 14 predicted proteins | sample CB_VirMetaG_3_FD_184538 | JGI IMG/M metagenome (GOLD analysis project Ga0208161, IMG submission 184538) | Freshwater to marine saline gradient viral communities from Chesapeake Bay - CB_1508_1S Viral MetaG (SPAdes) (version 4) | ecosystem: Environmental > Aquatic > Marine > Coastal | place: USA... | reverse complement strand
AATCTGCTTCCATTAACTGAAGTCTTGTCTCTAATGTATTAATAGTATTAGTCATACCAATATACATATACACAGCAAAACCTGCTGCAGCTATTAGTGAACCAATAGTTTTAATATCTGTTTTTACTGATGTATCTTCTGTTATCTTAGACATATTTATTTACTCCAATCTAAAAATATCCAGTCCACATATTTTTGCCAAAGCTTTGCAAAAAAACCTTTTTTATTTGGCGCACCTAATATTTCAAGTCCACATTCACATCTCTCACAAATACATGCATCACATTTATCTACATTTACATAATAACCTTCACCAACACAATGGCATCTGTGGTCACAATTTTTACAAAATTTTTTCATATTTATTCTCCATTAAAATTTGTTTCAATGTCATAAAACATTTTGTCAGAATCTTCCGTTACCCAGTCCGCACCTTCTACTTCCCACACTGTATTTTGCACCTTGTAGTCAGGCCAGGTCTTATCGGTGGTATAACTGTTCACATGCCAAATGATTCTATTGTTTGGCTGCGCTGCATAATTACCGTTTTCAAGTGCCATTATGTGAGCACATTTATGTTCTTGCGGAATTTCAGAATGTTCCGTGTTCAGTATATTAGTCTCTGGATGTGCCCAGTCAACCGTAAATAAGTATTGACCCTTGTAAAATTTTTTATCTTTTGCTTTAAATTTGCCGCTTATACCAGCCAACCAATCAAAGCAATGCACACTAGGATAATAGCTAAAACAATTCCACAGTTGTAATGTGTCGACTGACATATCCGGCACTTCGGATCTAGAAAGATGTTTTTGGAAAAACGCTGAAATAGGCAATCTATAAAAGACCGCACCATTCGGTAACATAATATGAAATAATAACGCTTTGCCACTAATGCTTGATAAGCCGAAGACAACGCAGTCTTCACTTTCTCCATGATGTCCGGTAAAGTCATAAAGATACTCCTTCCTTATTTTGCAATAGATTGGTGGTATATTCGCATTTAAATAAGCCATAGTTCCTCATATTATTTAATTTCGCCCCAGTTAGGACCGTATTCATAATCAACCTTGTTAGGAACTTTTAGTTCTACTGCATGTTCCATTATTTCTTTTATTTTATCAGCTTGTGATTTTGATTCAATAGAAAAATCTAACTCATCATGAATTTGTATATGTGCTAATAAACCTTCTTTATATAAATCAACCATTGCTTTCTTAGTCATATCTGCAGCTGATCCTTGAATTAATCTATTTAAAGCTTTGTAAGTCATAGCTCTACGTGTTGAATTATTGTGCCAATAATTTTTTAATGGTTTACCATCTTTATCAGTAAGAACTTTACCTTCAAAGTCTTTAAGCTCCGGACCCATTTCTTGTAATTCTTTCATACGTTCTTCATCTTCTGCAGGTACAAAGTGTCCCCAATCAGATCCAGATAATATAGGCTCATATTTTGGAAACCTACATTTTCTGTTTAATATAGTTTTTATCTGTCCTTTACTTTGAGCTTTACTCATAACTTTATTCATTAATTGTTTTACGAATGGAGCTTTTTCATGATACTGTTTAAATAATTCTTCTGATTTTTCTTTTGTAACTCCTAATTCTCCTTGTAATTTAGCTTTACCCATTCCATAAAATAAACCTAGATTAATTGTTTTGGCATGTGATCTGTCAATGGATGCCATATCCGCAACTATTTTGTGAAAATCTGTTGAAGGATCATTTTCATATGAGTCTGCAATTTCATTTACTGAAGGTAAACCAAATGCTAAAGCATAATGTGCAACTAATCTTGGTTCCTGTTGCGAGTAATCAAATGTACCCCACTTACAACCTTCTTCAGGTATAAATAAACTTCTAATCAATGGTCCTGTATCTGGATCACGTGCCGGTATTTGTTGTAAGTTTGGATTCGAATAACTAAATCTTCCTGTAACTGTACCACCATCATCAGATCGTATTTGATTTATGTCTGCATGAATTCTGCCTTTATATTCATGTTTAATTATTGAATCTATAAATGTAGTTCTAACCTTGTTTATTTTTCTAGCTTCTGCTATCATACGAACTACAGGATGTTTATGATTAGCAAGAAAACCTTTTGTGAAAGATGGTTCACCAGTAGCAGTTTGACTATATGTTAATTTCAATTTATCAAAAAGTGGTGCAATACTTCTTGCAGCCATTAATTGAATATCTAATCCTGTTTCTATTTTTATTTGTTGTAGTAGGTTTTCTTCTTTTACTGCCAGTGTTGTTTTTAATTGATTGGCTTTGGACACGTCTACCCGGACGCCTAGGAAGCGCATATCAACTAGGCAAGGGAAAAGATCAGTTTCAAGATTAAATATATCTTGTATGTCATCTTCAATAATTATCTTTTTTAATTTCTGCCAAAGTTTTAAAGTTAGTTCAGCATCTTTCTCCCCGTATGCTCCAACTTCCATAGCAGGCATTCTCCACATATCTGCTTTAGCATCTAATCCTCTTTCTTTTGCAGCTTCTAATAATTTTGTTTCATTTTTTCCTTCATTTAAATACTGCCATGATAAAAAATTTAAAGTGTATTGAAATCTGTTTTCATCTATTAATGAAGATGCAATCATAGTATCTATTATTAAACCATTGATTTTTATACCTAAACTACGTATCCAACATACGTCATACATTGCATTATGAAATATTTTTGTAGCGGGAGAAGCGCAAATATCTTTAAACCATTCTAAAGTTTTCTTACGATCTAAGTTTGGTCCTATTTCATGTGCTATTGGAAAATATCCTTTGTAACCATTGACAGCTACAGCTATGCCTACAACTTCACCATTACCTATTATAGACCCTGATCCCAGTTTCTTTAAGTCTGGATCACGTGTTTCTAAGTCAATTGCTATTTCTTCTGCATTTCTTAAATCAGGAAATTCCTGAGGCATGACCCATTCTGTAGTTGGCATAATCATTAATGTACCGTCCTATTTTTTTGATTGATTTTATCCATAATTAAATCAGCTTCTTCAATCAATCCTTCTGCTAATTCAACTTCGGATTCTATTATTTTATTAATTCTTTTTTGAATCAATTTTTCTACATTTTTTAACAAACCTTTTTCCCAAATATAAAAACTATCCCCTGATTTTTTAATCCAACTTTTAGGAAACCATAACTCTAAAAGATTAGTTACACCTGGATAATCTCTTTCATGAAGATATAAAAAACTTTGAAGATTGCTACTATTGCAACTAATTATACTAACTAAAATTGCTTTTTCAGTTTGCCTCAATATTCTAAAATCAATTTTTCTATGATAAAATAATCTATTTTCCATTATATTAATCCAAATATAAATATGGTCATTATTGATAGACCAATAAGTTCTGTATATATGTTCATTTTTCTACGACCTCAAACTTTCCATCTTTCCAAACAATAGCCCTGTTAGTACCTTTAATAATATTATACTGCCATGCCATTGCTTCTACGGTTTTAGCTTTTTTTAATTTTTTACCATACTTAAAATTTTCAGATAAAGATTCTAATTTTTCAGCTGCTGCAATTGATAAACTAACTTGTCTCCAACAATATTTTTTATATTCATTTTCTTTTAGCATTTAAATCTTTCATCTTCTTTATTTCTAATTCACAATAATGTATTATCTTTTCTATATCCTGAATTCCATTTTTTTGCAAGTACCTACAAACGTACTTAATTACGTTCCCTTGAAAAAATGAGAGATTATTTTTTGAAATAAACTCATAGGGTTGAATGTGAAAATTCTTGTAGTGATTTCCCCCTATCTGCTTGTTTTGTGGAAATGCACTGTCAAACATATTTTTATTTGTCATCTTTTTTCTCCTTTTTTTGATGAAATACTTCATACCAAGTATCGCATTCATCACAGTTATACATACTTACAATATTATGATCTGAATCTGGGTATGTGTCTTCAGTATCAAAATCATTGTTCCATCTTACTTTTGCATTACAATAAAAACATTTCATCATAGTTTGTATCCTTGCCTTTCTTTTCTTGCTTTTAATTTATACAAATTATTTCTTGCACGTGTTATTCCAACATACCAAACTTTATGTTCTTCATCTTCCTTCTCCTGACTTTTTTTAATCGCTTTTATAATTTTATCTCCTAAATCTAAACAAAGAATAACATTATCTTGCTCACCACCCTTGATAGCGTGTATAGTTGAAGTCCATATTCTTGCAGACTCATCTAGATTTTCTCCTGCTTCTAATAATCCTAAAAGATAGTCTTTATCTTCTTGTTCTACATTTTGAAAAGCGTCATACCAATCTTTATTTAAATCTAATTTATCATGTCCAATAAATTCTTTTATTTCTTTTAAATATTTATCTTCTAAATCTATTTTTTGCTGTAAAAGTACATAGTTTTTTACTGATTTATATAATCGCGTCTTAATACTTTTACCTCTTTTGCTTTCAAAATATAAATTTTTCTTTTTTAAATCTTTTTCTATTTTTAATAATCTAGATACAGTTCTGGTCAATATTAACCATTTATCTTTGCTTAAATCTACTTGATCTAAATTAGAAATATATTCACATAATCCTTCATAATTTCTTGGAAAATAAGTTTTATCTTTTCTATTACCCACAATGTTTTCTATAGGTATTTTTGACTGCTCTTGAACTGCTTTAGATATTCTTTTTGAATACTGCAATATTTTTTCTTTTGCGGGCTCATTAATAAATCTATTTACATCAGCACCTGCCCAGGTAAAAATTGCTTGGTCATCATCTCCTGCTAAATAAATATCTTTAGATTTGTTTTTTAAAATATCATAAAGTTTCCATTGAAGAGGAGATAAGTCTTGAGCTTCATCAATAAATACAACATCAAATTCAGGTATTTTATTTTGTTTTTTCAATAACATTTCAATCATGTCATTGAAATCTATTAATTTCTTTTTCTTTTTATATTCTAAATAATTTTCATAAATATGTTTTAGCATTGACAATTCAACTTCTTTTGAATTATGCTCTCCTAAATTAAATTCTTCTTCTATATCTGTACATTTATTTATAGATTTATGAATTAATTGAAAATAAGGATTGTCACAAGTTAAAAAATGAGACTCTTCTTTATTATAACGATCATAATATTTTACTTTAACATTTAATTTTTTACCAAAATTTTCATAATGATATGGTTGCATGACATCTTCTTCTTTTAAAGTTAATAAATTAAATGCAAAAGAATGGAGTGTTTGAAAGTAAACTAATTTTTTATCTTCTGCAGGCATTCTTTTTTTAGCTTCTCCTGCAGCTTTTTTAGTAAATGCAAAATAACCTATTTTATGTAATGGAGTTCCAATTCTAACGTAAGCTTTTGCTCTATTAATTAATTTATGAGTTTTACCGGTGCCGGGAGGACCATAGTATTTATATATCATTAAATAATGTCCTCTTCATCTTCAAATTCAACTATTTCTTGAATATCTTTTTTCTCTTCAAATAAATATAAAGGTATTCTTAATACTTTTATAGGAGGAAAATAATTATTATCCTTATCCTTACCTGGAAATCTTTTTGCTTTATTGAATAAAGCCTTTTTTTCTCTGTCCTCACTTTTAAATAATTCTTTTATCATATAAGAAGTTCTTTGTGGATCTGTTTTCCATTCTTTTGTTTTTAGATCAGAATAAAATTCATCATAAACAAACCATGCATATTTATCATCAACTAATGGTTTACCACTTTCAAAAGATTTATGTGTGGTTGCTTTTGGTCCATAAATATATTTTTCTAAATATTTTAACAGTATATCTGTCGGACTAGTTCCTTCTGCTGGCTCTATTGTTTCAACTTTTTCTTTATCAAAAAGAGTAGACATTATAGTTATAAATTCATTACCTTTTATATTTGGTGGAACAGTAAAAGCTTGTTCCATTAATAAAGCTCTTAAAGCTTTTTGACTTTCTAATTTATAAATATCTTTTGCATGTACCTGAACATTTTCTCCATCTTCTTTTTCTACAGTAAATTTCCATTCTGGTGTAGGTTTATAATTTATTTTTTGTAGTGCATATAATCTTGGCCATGCAGCTTTGCCATCTGATAAAATTCCATGTTTTCTTTTTACACAAACTGATTTTATACAATGAGGTTGAAGTAATTCTCCATTGCATTGATAACCTTTAGTTTCCTTATCCCAACCTTTTATTTTAAATTTAACATGGTCATCTGTCCATTTAGAATCAAATTTAAAATAATTTCTAGCTGCTTCAACAATTTTATCTTTCCAATTATCTGGATATTTTTTCTTAGCAAAAACCATGTAATTATATAAAAATCTATCTCTATTATCGTTCATCATTTCTTTTGTTAAAATACCTAAACAAGGTGGTCCATCTTGAAATTCTTCACCACTACCTTTTAATTCTTGAGAAATAAGTTTTTCTTGTATTCCATTTAATTGAGTTTTAGTCACTGCATTTAACTCAATACATTTTAAAAAAGTATCTAAAGACATTTCTGTGCCATCTGGAGATAATGCTCTTCGAGCATTTCCGTTGTAAGGAAGATTTATAAAGTTTCCATTTGTTTTGTTTCCTTTTTCATCTGATCCTTTTAAATTTGTTTGTTTTGGAAAAATTTCTGTTTGAATAGATAATTTAAATACATAAAGCATTTGTTCTAAAAATTGTCTTATCTCAATTGCTTTTACAAATTCAGTGGTGAACACATATAAATGTAATCCACCACTTTTTGATAGGACAGGGATAAGAGGTAATTCTTTTTCTTGTATTATTTTTAAATAAAATTCTTTATCTATTGGATATTTGTCTACATCAATTGCACCAAATCTTGCTGTACCTTCATCAGTACATGGTTGTATTCCAATTGATTTGATACCTTTTAAATGATCTTCATAATCTTCATTGGTAATTTTAATTTGAGACCATTCATGTTTAAATTTTTTCTTTCCTGTTTCTGGATCAGTATAGCCTTGATCTGTTTTACAGATACCATAATTTCTAGTTAAACCAGAAAAATATTTTATATAATCTTTCATCCTGTCCTTTTTGTTTTAAAGCTGGGCCAGTCTCCCGGCCCAACTTTTTTTCGCGAGTATTCTCTTAGAGAATTAGATAATATCTTTTTCCTCAGAAGAATCAGCTTTCTCGTATTTAGGTTGAGTTGAACCTTTAAAAGCTTCTTCTTGAAGTTTTTTTGCTTCGTTATAAATATCTAAATCATTTTTGTCAGATAAATCTAACATTCTAACTTTAGATGGTTTATAAACATGCCAATTTTTATCCCCCCAACTTTTTCCTGCAGTCTTTAAATTAAAGATAGCAGAATATGCTGCAGGTCTAAATGTGCCTTTATCATCTGTAGCTCTTAAATTTTGAATTAAATTATTTAATTCTCTACCTGGAGTTAAATTTGATGATCTCATAGGTATTACAGCTTTTCTCATTTCACCACCTACTAATGCAATAGCATAAAAGTACATGGTTTTTTCACAGTAATTACCATTAGATAATCTGTATCTCCCATTTCTTTCTTCTACTGCATCTTTAGGTGGTTCAATGTGAGTTCCAACAGGTGCTAATGCACTGTCTCCTCGTTCTTGCCATTCTGGATATCTAGTCTGTGAATGACAGATTATAATATCCAAACCTTCAGCGCCATCAATAGGTGTTCCAAAACTACTAGAATAAATCATTCCAGGTTTTGCACCGCTAACATGTTTGGCACTTCTCTCATTACATTCAGGAGAAAGTTGGTGAAGAATTTTTAAAATCGGAGTATTAGTATCCGAAGATTTAATTTCTTCTGTTCCTTTACCTGAATCGGCTCTTAGATTGATTGGTGATAGTGCACCTGCACTATTCTTTTTAACCATACTTGTATTATTAGACATAAAGTCCTCCTATAGTTATCGTTTATCGTTTATCGTTTACTTATAATTTTCGTTTGATTTCCATCAAACGTCCAAAAAAGATCTTCAGGAACATTATTACCTTTGTTCTTCCAATCTTCCATGGTTACTCTAAGAGTCGAGGCATGAACCGATTCTTTTTGAGATGGTTCATAGCCTTGACCCCGTGCAAGGTTAGTATATTCTACTGCCTTGTTTTCTTCGCCTTGACCAAAGTTAACTGTGATTTCATTTTTCACAATATCACCTAAGCCATTGTCTCGAAGCCATTGTATCGCCTCAGCTTTTTTATCAGCTTTCATAGTGGCGCTATAAATTTTTTTAACAGATAGTTCAGAGCCATCTTTTAATTTTACTGTACTTAAATTCATTTTATTCATTATTTCAGGAATAGTAAAATTATTTATATATTTTTCTTGACTCTTTAATTCTTTTAACTTGGATTCCTGTTCTAAAATTTGTGCACTAATTGATTTTAAATTTTCAATTGCTTCTGATAGTTCAGTTGGATCAATAGAATTAACTTGATCTGGTGCATCGTCACGTAGATTAATCATAAATTACTCCTTTAACTTTCAATTTAACTTTCATAATTAACAATATATTAATGATTTTTATATTGTCAACATTATTTTTGAAATAAATTAATTTCAATTGGAAAATAACTTCCTTGTATTCTATCCCATTTTAAAACTTTAAATTTACCAAGTGTAATATCACTTGCAACTGCACACACAACTCCAATTAGAGCTGGATCTCCATATAATAATAAATAATCTTCAGATGTAAAATTTTTTAAACTATTTTTTATTTCTATTATTAATGGACCTGGTGTAAATTGCATCTGCCTTAATCTAGGAAACATTGTCTTAATTTCGCCATATTTTATAGCAGGAGTTATATCAAATTTAGGTATTCCCGTTATTTTATCTATAGGTATTTCTTGTACTAAATAAACTTTTGTCATTGACTTTTTTTCTTTCTATCCATATATATACCATTAGAAAGTAATGTAAAGGTATATAATTATGATTAATTTTAACTTTAAAACACAACCATATAAACATCAATTAGATGCATTGCAAGACTCTTGGGATAAAGAAAATTTTGCCTATTTCATGGAAATGGGTACAGGTAAATCCAAAGTTCTTTTAGACAATGCTGCTATGCTCTATAGCAAAGGATTAATAAACGGATTGTTAATTATTGCACCAAAAGGTGTATATAAAAACTGGTATGATTCAGAAATACCTACACATTTACCGGATTATATTTTTAAAAAAACTGTTTTATGGAAAACATCAGACAAGTCTCAAAAACAAAAAAATACTTTAAATACTTTATTTGAAACTGGAACTGAATTTCATATTTTATTAATGAACGTTGAAGCTTTTTCATCTTCTGACGGACCTGCTTTTGCATATAAATTTTTATCTGCACATAAAACAATGGTAGCAATTGATGAATCAACTACCATTAAAACACCTACTACTAAAAGAACTAAAAATATTATTGCGCTGAGAGATATGGCTAAATACAGGAGAATTTTAACAGGTTCTCCTGTAACCAAATCACCTCTTGATTTATTTAGTCAATGTGAGTTCCTTGATCCCTGGCTCCTGGGCCATTCTTCCTACTGGACATTCAAGGCTCGTTATGCAGTCACAAGAAAAATACAGGTACAAGGTAGACAAATTGAAATAGTAGTAGGCTACCGGAATCTTGGAGAATTATCAGAAAAGATACGACCATTTTCTAAAAGAGTATTAAAAGATGATTGTTTAGATTTACCTAAAAAGACTTTTTTAAAACATGTTGTTGAATTAACTAAAGAACAACAGAAAGTTTATAAACAAATGAAAGAAGAAGCAATAGCTTTTCTTGATGGTAAAATGCTTTCCTCGGCTACTGTGATGACTCAATTAATGCGACTCCATCAAATTACTTGTGGTCATTTTACAGCAGATGATGGCACCATAAAAGATTTACCATGTAATCGTATAACTGAATTAATGGATATCTTAGAAAATGTTCATAACAAAGCAGTAATCTGGTCACACTATACTCATGATGTAAAAAGAATTATTGAAGAAATAAAAAATAAATATGGAGAAGATTCTGTTGTAGATTATTTTGGTGAAACAGACCAAGATCAAAGGTCAATTAATATAAAGAAATTTCAAACAGATGACAAGTGTAGATTTTTTGTAGGTACCACTCATACAGGCGGTTATGGTATTACATTGACTGCAGCAAGTACAATGATTTATTTTTCAAATGGTTATGATTTAGAAAAACGTCAACAATCAGAAGCAAGAATAGATCGTATTGGACAAACAAAACCTATGACCTATATTGATATTATTTCTGAAAATACCATTGATGATAGAATCGTAAAAGCTCTTCGTAGTAAAATAAATATAGCTAATGAAATTATGGGTGAAGATTTAAAAGAATGGATTTAAAAATTATAACTGTAATATTTTTATTAAGTAATAATCAATTAGATTATAGAGAATATAAAATAGATAAGCCTTGCTATGATTGGTATAATGATAAATTAGTTTATGTCTTTAAAGGTAATAAACATTTTATTGATGGGGAACTTTCTATAGGTTATTATTGTGGGGTGATCGAAACCACCCCAAAATAATTATTTAATTTTAATTTCTAAAGGTTTGATTTCTTCTGGTTCATTAACACCTAATTTGATTGTTAATACACCATCTTCCATCTTAG
>Ga0208161_1001954_pt1 | contig 10666 bp, 19 predicted proteins | sample CB_VirMetaG_3_FD_184538 | JGI IMG/M metagenome (GOLD analysis project Ga0208161, IMG submission 184538) | Freshwater to marine saline gradient viral communities from Chesapeake Bay - CB_1508_1S Viral MetaG (SPAdes) (version 4) | ecosystem: Environmental > Aquatic > Marine > Coastal | place: USA... | reverse complement strand
CGAGACGGCGAAACTGCGAATCAAAGGCATTGCTCGGCGGAGCGATGTATTCTGCCCGCCCGTCACTGGGGAAGCTGATCGCTTCGCCTGGACCTGCACTAACTTCTTCAGCAGAGCTTGGGAAGCCAAAGAATGCCAACATCGGCACGGCACTGATGTGCAGCTGGTTATCGAGGTCGGATTGGACCTGATATGCCTTGAGGTTGAGGTTGGCGATGTCCTCAAGCGGCGGGCGTGACTCCATGAAGTTCACGCGGTTGGCGTAGGCAACAGCAAACGGGATGTGATCCAGTGTCGTAGTGCCACTGTCATGCACCTGGAACTGCCCCTTGGCGTCAAGACGATGGATCTCGAAAGCACCGGGCGTTAGTACCCGCACCTGCTCGACTTCCTTTTCGCCGTAGTCACCATCAGGCACGATGACTTTTTCAAGCAGACGTAACTGCGTTAGCTGCTGTGCGCCGTCAATCAGCTCGGTACGCCAGCCAAGAATCTCGCGTGGGGTATAGGTAACCCAGTAAGGGCGACCAAGAGAACCAGCAGCAGGCGCATCAACGAGTACACCGATGTGCCCATAGCGGACCATCTTGCGGCAAGCCTCATAGGTCCAAACGTTGAGGTCGTTGCCTTGCAGGTCAACGTCGAATAGCTGTTCGCGCACAATGTCGCTGACGTCGTTCAGCCTGACGGGCTTGCGGGTCAACATGCCAGCCAGCATCCGCTCAAGGCGCTGGTAGTAAGGCGGGCAAACGGAGCGGGACAGGCGTGCGTCGTAGGACTCGTCCAGTTCTCGCGGTTCCTGCGGTAGGTAACGACGATGACGACGGCGCAGCTCATAGGTGCCGCCGATCAGATCTTCGATCAGGACCCAATGCGGCTCTTGGTTGCGCCATGCCGCGTTGGGATCATTGACCTTGGCGACACGGGCTGTCAGCTGACGGTCGTAATGCTGGAAGCCGGTGTACACGTCTCTGGTCTCGCGGGCTTTGCCGCATTGTAAGTAATAGGGTTAGTAGATTCTGATGCCGGTTGACTTGCCAGCATTCATGTACAGCGGGTTGAACGCACCAAGGATGAGGTAGCCCAAGCCGTCAGTCCAGTGTTCAATGCCTGCTGACTTGTCGATAACGTAATCATCGGCGCCTTCTTTGTAGGTCACATTCTTGAGTGCCTTGATCGTGTGCTTGCAGCGTGGGTGGATGAAGAGTTTGAGATGACCGTCAGCGGTACGGATCATCCAGTTGGTTGCGTTGATCTTGTCTTTTACTGCCCAGGGTGCTTTGGGGCTGATGCACTGGAAGCCATAGCGCCGGATGATGTCATGGTCGGTTCTACCCGCTGAAGAAGTCTTGCGGGCGCTCCCTGTTGGATCTGGATACGCAATAACCTTCCGATCCGGAAATCGTTGCTTGAGGAGCTGGCAGACTTCATCGGTATTGGATTGTTTTACAGCGAGTTCATCCCAGATATGCACAGTGTCGCCGACGCGACTAGCCAGAACACCAGCCATGACACCAACGTTAAAGTCAGTGCCCCAATAGATTTCTCCACCAGTGTCCTCTGCGGTTTCAGTGATGTTGTCATCGCTGAAGTCAGGGTAGACACGTCCTGCAAGGGTCTCGAAGGAGGCTAGGTATTCCTGACGGAAGGTGCGTTCGTCGAGTGTGCGACGTGCAGCTTCGATTTCTTCAGGTGGGACGTTGCCGCCTTGGACTGTGGTGTAGGAAAAGGTGCGCCAGTCTTCTTGATCTTGGGCTTGTTCCCATAGGTCATGGAACCAGTTGAGACCTGCTGGTGTGGTGATGAACCAAGCTGGACCACCTTGATCGGAGAGTGCAGGGCGTAGCACCATCTCCCAAGCATCTTGTTTGACATATGCCGCCTCATCGACGATGAGCGTTGACAGGCTGACGCCACGCAAGGTGTCAGGGTTCTCAGCGCCTTTCAGGGCGATGATGCTGCCGTTGGTCAATTCAACGCTCAGGTCAGATTCGTTGCGTTTGACGCAGATCTCAGGCGGAACCATCACCTTCAGCTGCCGCCAGGCAATTTGCTTTGCCATGCGGTAGTTGGCAGTGACGTACCAGTTGAGGCTGTTGGGTTTGCGTGTTGCCCAATCAATCAGCTGAGCGATGCAAAGGTACGTCTTGCCAAAGCGGCGCCCGGAGCAAAGCATCTTGAAGCGCGTTGGCGCATCGAAGACTTCACGCTGCGGAACGGTCAGGCTGTCGTATAGCTGCTGACCAACGGACAGCATTGCGAGCTGCGCGTCTTCTGATGATTCAACGATGGGGGACAGGACAGAACCGCGTGGCAGGGTGCTGAGGAAACCCATCAGTCAAAGAGCTTGGCGATTTTTGCAGCAGTGTTGATGCAGCCAAGGGTGACGGCAAGATTGCCACCTTCCATGGACTTTTTATGGACGATGTTGAGCTGCGATAAGAGGACAGCGGCGTAAGCCTGACGGTCAAGGTTCCAGTCTGCTTCCAGCTCCTTCATTGCGAAGGCGCGGTACTCATCGACCATGCGAGAGCTAAGCCCCCATTCTTGAGCGCCGTATTGCAGCAGATCTGAGCGTGTTGCACCGTTAGCGATCATGCGAGCGAATCGCATGGTGCGGAACTGCTTTTCAGCAGCTGTGCAGCGCGTTTTCCCTGCCATAAACGCAGTTTATAGATGGATTACAGGTTGGCGAAGGAGTCTAGTGCGTACCAGACGTGGGAGTTGCGGTAGCCACCGGGGTGAGTTGGGATGATGGGTGTTACGCCGTGCATATTGCGCCAAGCGGGGTAGACAAGCATTGAGTTGTCGGCTTGATCAAAGGTGGCGTTGTAGTCAGGGACGTGGAGGTTGCCGCCTGTGCTGTTGCGTCGTTTGGTGATGATGATGTTGATGGCACCTTTGACGTTGGCGTTGTCTTGATGGATAGGTGCGGCGATGTTGCAGTTGGAGATGGTGGAGGAGAAGTTTTTAGCGAAGCGCCATTGGTCTGGGACGCGAGCGTTGACAGCTTTGGAGTGTACGGCTGTGACTTGTGGTGCTAGGTCATGGATGAGCTGATAGGCAGTAACGCCAGCAGCGTGCATTGCTTTGACGAAGGTATTGGCAGATTTGTGGGAGTGAACAGAGGAACGTGAGGCGTAACTGCGCCTCATGTGAGGTTTTGGCGGGACAGAACCGAGGATGGCGGAATACTGAGAGACGACGAGGTAGCGGCGTTTGCCGTCAGGACCCGGAGGCAATGGTCGCTTGCGATCCATGACGGTTTTGGGCACGCGATCTGAGTTGACCTCATGGTCTGCAATGTTGATGAGTTTTTGAAGGTTATCTGGCAGTTCTTTTAGGAAGAGCCCTACGGCTGTGCCATCAGGATCTTGAAGGATGCAGGATTCAGTGATGTTGGGCTGGTGATCACTGCAGGTGTCACCAATTTTTTGAGAGTGCTGAATGGGTGCAAGGGTGAGGATGGGGAGCTTCATTTGACGGCGCGACCAAGGGATTTTGCGTAAGCAGCAATGTCGAGCTTGCAGTCGACACGATCTTTCTTTTTTATGAGCTTGGTGAAAGGTTCCCATTCTTTGGCGAGCTTGGCTGCCGCTTCATGGTCCCGTTGCTGACGGTAAAGATCCTGAAGACCTCCAGGGTTGGTGCCGACGCCAGGGCAGTTGAACCAACTAAAGAGGTCAATGATGATGCCATCGGAATGTTGCACTGACTGCATACAAAAGTCACGGTCTTCTTTGAGGTTGAGGCGTGCGCGGTACTGCCAAGTGATTTTGGGTATGTACAGCAGTGTGCAAACTTCAGCCGGGCGCTTGTTGACAGTGAAGCGCGTGGGTTTTGTGGAGTATGACCAAGCGTATTGACAGTAGTTCATCCCGTTGACGGGGAACTTCAAGGGTGCAACGCGCTGGTGTATTTGGGCGAGCACATTGGCATCGCCTTTGATGGTTTTACCAGCCTTGGCAGTACCAAAGCCTGACACGTCATCATCCATCATCCAAATCCATTCAATTTTGGACTGACGCGCCCAATCAATGATGTAATTACGGACGTAGGCGATGCCTTTGTTGTTTGCTGGCAGAGGATGAAGGTTCGGAACGGCTGCAGCGTTGTAGGCGATGATATCCTGCGGTTCAACAAAGATTGTGAACGGGATGTTGACTGCTTGCAACAGTTTGTAAGCAGCAGTTGTGGGTCTGCCTTTGCTTGGGATGCAAACGTGCATCTCAGGAAAGTGCTTCGATGAGTTTCATGCCGACGTAGTCGCCACGTTTGCGAGCTGCATCTACCAAGGCTTTTGCTTCTTCGTAGTCTTCAGGGCGGAACTCAATTTGGATGGCTTTCATGACGCCATCAGCCAGTTCGGTAGTCGGATCGTCATCGTCAAAGTCATCGAGTGCGGACAGGTCGATGTCCTCGCCAAAGGTCGGCAGGTTCTCACCCCATCCAAGCAAGGTGAGGTCGAAGCCAAGTTCACCAAGGGCTTCAAGCTCTGCTTGCAAGAGGTCGTCATCCCAACCTGAATTAAGAGCAAGTTGGTTGTCTGCGATGACGTATGCGCGGCGCTGTTCCTCTGTCAGGTGTGACAGGGTGATGGTGGGCACAGTTTTCAGCCCAGCGATTTTGGCGGCTTCAAGGCGCCCATGACCAGCGATGACGTTTTTGTCATCGTCAATCAGGATGGGATTCGTGAAGCCAAACTCCTTGAGGGAGTTGACAAGGCGTTCTAGTTGAACGGCTGAATGGGTGCGCGGGTTGTTGTCGTATGGGATGAGGTCGCCAACAGGGACTTGATCAATGAACTCTGGAGCGACGACCATGGCTGAAGCTATTTGTAGTGCTGTTTTAGCTGATTGATCTTCGGTTCGACAAGATGATGTGAAGAAACGGTGCCGCAGTTGTCGCCAACGCAAACGCGAACGCAGCCATCATCGAGCGTTTCCAAGGTCGGCTGGACAGATGAAGCGGCTGATTCGACCAAGTTGTTCAGGCGCTGACGGGGGCTCTGGGTCATTGATCTTGCGGTAGAGGGCGAGGTAGTAGTCATCCCACAGTTTGAGGAGGGTTTGGATGTCTTGGTTGTTCGGGGCTGGCATAGACGGAGACGAGGACAGCAGCGGTAATGGCTTCGACGATTGGGCGTGAGCAAGAGCCTGAGGCAGCCCTGAGAGCGGCTGTAACGGCTTTCTGGTATTGCCTAAGGGTTAGGGGCGGAAGAGCGGGTCTCGCGGCTTCAGAGCCCACAGAGGGGTCTCCTAGCGCACGTAGGCGCATGAGTGTGGAGCGATCCATGCCAAGGGCTTGAGCTTGGCGGGTGATATGGGCGTTTTCTTCGGATGTAAGACCGACTTTGACGGGGGTGCGCTTTTCAGTCATTTCAGAAGGGCAATGGTTGTTCGGTTGGTTCAGCGATGAAGTCACGCGGATCAGTGACTTGAACCTTTGGGTCAGGTGCCACGTCCCGTAGCAGATTGCGGTACGCCTGTGGGTTGATGTGCCCTGGTGGTGGGCTATCGAGCTGCTCGATGGTGCAGCGCCCTGCCGCAACCATGCGCTTGAGGATCTCGCGTGCTCCTTCCTCGGAGGAGAGTCGTTTCAGAGCCATCAGGCGAATGCCTCCTCACGACGACGCTCCTCTTCGGCATGGGGGTGTAGGGCAAAGCGCCCTGGAGTGATCCCATCAATCGGTGGCTTGTAGGTCATGTACCTGCCGAACTCGTCATATCGACCCATCGGGTAGGGATAGGCATTGCGCAACTGAAACTTGTCGAGCTTGCGGCTGGCTTCATCGAAGTCGTAAGCGTCGATGGTGCGAAACGCTGGTGCTGTTCCTTCCTTCGCAGCTTTAGGCAGAACGGCGAAGACAAATTGGTTTTTGCAGTCAGGTGAGAAGAGCTTCATCGAATGACATCTGGGATTTGGTGAACGGATGTGATGTTGAGTGGGCGGTCGTCAACGGTGGCGAAACGTTCGTCACGCAGCCAGCGGAAGCAGTCGGGTAACGGGCAGACGAAAGCACCGTTCGCAGCTTCCTGATGCGTGATCTCAGTTTCAAGCGCCTTGATAAGCGTGTCTTCGGTTTCGGTACGGATTGTTTTCTGCCACTGAGCAAGAGCCTTTGGCTTGGATTGACTTGCGGCTCTGACAGGAGCTGAGAGGTACAGCTTCCAGAACCGCTCGAACTCATCTGGACCCTTGGTTCGCGTCCGTTGCTTAGGAGCGTCAGAAGCTGCTGGAAACCCCGTTTCCAGCTTTAAAAGGGTTCTTGTTATGGGTTCTTGTTCTTGGGTTCTTGTTAGTGGAGCATTTTTGCTCCGGGTGGGTGGAGCATTTTTGCTCCGGGTACTTGGAGCATTTTTGACCCGGGTCATTTTTGACCCAGGTCCTTTTTGCTCCGGGTTGTCCACGCGGATGTGGTACACGGTGCTCATGCCGTGGCGCAGTTGGACATCCACCCAACCCTCTTTGACGAGGGTCGCAAGGCTGCGTTGCACGACCTTTTCACAGATGCCACTTTCACGGCTCAACGTGGCGACCGAAGCGAAACAGCCTTGGTCAGAGTTCCAACCGTGACGATGCAAGCAGGCATAAACGCCCCATATTTTGTAGTCGGCTTGCGTGTCCATCAGCAGATACGGGACAACAGCAAAACCGCTTGATTTGATGCGTGCAGCCATGTAAAATCGTGGGGCGAGTTGAACACTGAGCCTCCGGGTTGCGACCGGGGGCTTTTTATTTTGCTCCCAATGGCAGGTTCTGCAACGACTTCATCTCGCGCAGTTCGACGGCTTCGAACAGGAGCTGATTGACGAAGGCTTTGCGGGTGAGATGAGAAGGCTGAATGCAGTCCACGCGGTCAAGGATGCCTTGGTCGATGGCGATGCTGATTGCTTTTCCAATGGTCATGTGCTTTGATTTCAAGGCGAAACCAACCCATTTTGGCACAGAACAGCAGCGAATGGCACAACAAGTTGGCGCCCATTGAAGGGCTTGAGTTTTTCGATGACCTCCACCGCTACAGGTACAACGGACGCTGGCTGCCGTTCAGTGTTTCGCGGATTGCCAGCCCAGTGAACCGCGAGGCTGAAGAGCGGTTCAAGAAGACACAGCACATCTGGGAACCGCGTGGCAATGCAGTTCACGCATACTGCGAAGCCAAACTCAGCGGTCAGTCGCTGCCCGAAACGGACTACAGCGAATGGACTGATGCGCTGGATGAATGCTGGCTGCTCAAGGAAAGCGAAACGATTGCCGTTGAATACAGGCTGTGCGATGCCCGCAAAGGCGTTGGCGGCAGTTTTGACTTTCTGCTCAGGAGCCCTAACGGCAAATTGGTGCTCGGCGATCTAAAGACGGTTGGCAGCGATTCAGCCGTCAGCCAGAGGCAGCCCGCAAAGGCGCAGCTGGGGGGCTACCTGTCAATGCTGATTGACCATCACAAGTTGATGGTCGATTGGTGCTACACGCTGGTGTCAGGACCAGGGCGCTGCAGGTTGATCCAAAGCGAACCTGACGAATGCCTTGGGGCGTGGGTCGATGCTTGGGATGTCTTCAGACTGGATAACGCACCGTTCTGACGGATTTGGATTGGGGTGAGATTTTCAAGCGTCGCCCAGACTTGGCGCCACCCGGCTATGAAGAGGCTGCTGCCGAGGCGGCAAAGCTGACGCAAGAGCGGTATGAACGCATCGGCAAGCGCAGGGCGGGCAAGAGCGGCAGGAGCAAGCGCACGCACTATCCAAGCCTGAAGCACGGCGCAGACTGATTTCGGATTGCGTCAAATCCGATGCAAAACCAGTTGCATTTGACTGGGAAACATGCCATCATTGGCTCACGCCACCAAACGGCACCCAACACCCGCTCAAATGGAAACCATCGTTCAACAGCTTGAAGAAGCCAAGCAACGTCTGTCTGTTGCTCAAACCGAATATGCCCATTGCTTTGCTCGCGGTGATTTCGCTGAGTGCGGCAAAGCCAAGCGCAAGGTCGCCAAGCACATGAAAGAAGTGCAGTTCCTTGTCGCCCAAAAGCTCGCCACCCGCTGACCGATGAAGCCGTTTGAGGCTGGCACCATTTATTTCGGCAAGCGCAACGCACATCCAGAGACCTTTCTGGTCCGCTGCACCCGCAGAGCCGAAAAGTCGGTTTGGTTTGAGCACGTCACCGATCCTGACCGATACCCAGCAGGGCGTTCCCGCGTCGAAAGCTGGATTGACGGCTCTGAATCAGCCATCTGGCGGTTCTGGTTCATCAGCAGCACACAGACCGCACAAACCCACACTCCTGAGCAATGAAAAACATCACTGTCGGCGTCCCCGCTTCTCGCCACGAGATCGTCTACGAAGTCCAGTTCACGGCAGTCGAGCTTGACCTGCTGTACGAGCTGACACGCGATGCCGTGAATGGCTTGCCAGATCCTGAAGACATGCCTGAGCCGGGCAGCTGGGGCGCAAGCATCATCGAGCTGGACAAAAAGCTCACCACCTTCTTCCACCAACGCCGCCGCTGACCATGGGCAAACTTCGCCGTCAACGTCACAACCCAGGCAAATCGGTTCCGACCGAACTCTTGTTCATTGCGTACCACTGGGAAAGCCTGCGGGAGCTTTACTTCAGCCGCAACAACGAAATCAAGGATGCCGACGAAGCCCGCAAGCTGCGCGAGGTGTATGCCAGACGCATCTGGGATGACTGCGGCATCAGCGTGGGATTTGACCGATGAAACCACCTGACATTCATGACGCCGAGTACGCAGTCGATCGGCTGTTTGCTTGGGCTGATAACGAAGAACACCCAAGCACCTATCTGATCTTTCTGGTGCTTACCGGGCACATCGAGGCGGACTTTGCCAAACGGTTAGGGCACTTAGAAGCTGACCTGCTTGCCAAGGCGCTTGCCGCTTGGGCGAACTACCCAAGCAGCATTACCGCCCTGATCGACAAACACCAAAAGGAGTTCCTGTGACTACAACCAACTTCCCAAAATCTGTAGAGGCACCGATTCTTCGGTTCTTCCATTCCCCTGTCTCTTGGGACAAAGGCGTCAAAAACGGTGGGATGACTGCCGTCATCAAATTGCCGGATAGCCAAAACGAAGGCAACTGGAATGACGTGCTGGTGTACGAGCCAGATAGCCCTGGCGAAAGCTGGTGGGATCTTGTGCCTCGCAACACCGTGATTCGCGTCAGCGTCCGTGAGGTAGCACGCAATGGCAAAGACCTGATTGCCTTTGCTTTGCCATTGAGAAACCAACCATCTGACCTGCAGGCATTGATTGCCGAGAAAAAGGAAGCCGAGCTTGAGCCTCCATCACCTGAACCAAAAGAACCTGAGATGACCAATGCCGACAAGCTGGAAGAACAGCTCAAGAAGGACATCGAGAAGAAGCAGCGCAATGCTCAGCTCATCGCGCAAAGCAAGCGTCTGCAGCGCCTGATTTTGATGGGTGAATGGCTGGAGAAGAACGAGTCAGCCCTCAAGGCTGTTCAGTCGATCATCACCACTGCCGTCTTCCGCTGGTACGACGACAACGAGGCTGAGGCTGACACCACCGCGCTTCACGAGATGCTCGATGGCTTGCACCTTTACATGGATGTGATCCGCGACATCCGTGGTAAATGCTGGTGCCCTGATACAGATTGCGACGGCGCCCTTTACTACACCGGGCACGATGGCAAGCCTATGAAAGTCCTCGACTTCAACGAGCTGCCATGAAGAGCGCCAAGGTGCTGATCGGTTACCTGATGGCATTGATTAGCGGTCACGCTGATCTTGCACCGATCCTTGAACAGCCGTTGACTGACGAGGCTCGGGAGTACCTGCTCACCATGGACCTGGAATGGCAGGTGGCATTGCTGGAGCATTGCTTCAAGCTGCCACCTGGCAAGTATCGCCGGGTCTAATCACGGGGCATTGAGAGAAGAGAACCTACAGGCTCTTCGTGGCTGCTGCCTGCGTGTTGGGTGCCACTGGTCGGGCTAACTGGTGGGAGGACGCCTCAAGCGCAAGAAGAGAAGGTTCCCGTCGAGGACACGGTGCGGTACCAGGGATGGCTATCCCCCCATTGGCACCGTGTAAGCCGCCGCTCATGTAAGACCCCACTTTCTTCAACTCCACCTGATCAATGAAACGAATCCTGTTTGCAGCGATGGTGCTGCTCAGCTCGCCTGCACTTGCTCATCACACCGGCAGAGCGGTGACAGCAACGGTCTACGATCCTTGGTTCCACGGGCGCGTTGCCTACTGCGGCAAGACCTATCAGCACTGGGGCATAAGCGCGGCACATCCTTGGCTGGAGTGTGGCACGCAAGTCACGGTGTCACATAAAGGACGAGTGCTGCGAGTGCCGGTGACTGATCGGTGCGACTGCAACAGCATTGACCTGTCGGCTGGGGCAGCGCATCGGCTGGGCGTTCCGCTCGACGGGACAGCAACGGTGCGGATCAGCTACTGAGCCACCTGCCGTTCTGGAACAATCGCGCTTTTTCGGCGCTGATCTGAGCCATACTTGGTTCACGAGGCAAGCGCCTCACGCCCATCGCGTCCCAACCATGCTTCCCCTCTCACCTCCTGATCAGCAAGGTCTCGACCAGCAAGACGAGCTTCGCCTCGCTCAAGACCTCGCAGAAGACTTCTCCGATTACGTCTCCGAAGAGCTGACCGAAA